>Ga0247847_1000192_pt1 | contig 18673 bp, 16 predicted proteins | sample PFST25metaG_FD_186002 | JGI IMG/M metagenome (GOLD analysis project Ga0247847, IMG submission 186002) | Peat soil microbial communities from Stordalen Mire, Sweden - P.F.S.T25 | ecosystem: Environmental > Terrestrial > Soil > Wetlands > Peat | place: Sweden: Norrbotten County, Stordalen Mire...
CGTACGCCGCGGCTGCCGACGCGAGACGGCGATGTCGGTCACCGGCATCTCGCGCAGCCGTCCTTGGCCGCCGCCTTCGGCGAGCTTGCTGTCCCGGATGAGCGCCGCCAGGCCTTTGCCCAGCGCCTTTTCCTTGCTCCTAGCCACGCGAGACGACCTCCTTGGCAAGATCGAAGTAGGCGTCGCAACCGACGCAGGCGGCATCATATCGTGAGATCGGCACACCGTGGCTGGGCGCTTCGCCGAGCCGCACGTTGCGCGGGACCGCGGTGGCGAACACGTGCGCGCCGAGATGAGTACGCATCTCGTTGGCGACTTCCCTGCCCAACCGGGTACGTGCATCGAGCATGGTGATGAGCACGCCCAGGATCTTGAGCTCTGGGTTCAGGCGCTCGCGCACGAGCTCGATCGTGTCGAGCAGCTGCGCCAAGCCCTCAAGGGCGTAGTACTCGGCCTGCACGGGCACCAGCACCTCACGGGCCGCGGTGAGCGCGTTGACGGTGAGCACCCCCAGCGAGGGCGGGCAGTCGATGAACACGTAGTCATAGGCGTGCAGATGGTCGCGCAGGGCGCGTTCGAGCACGAACTCGCTGCCGTCGGCGCCGGCCAGCTCCACGACGGCGCCAGCGAGGTCCGGGCAGGAGGGCAGCAGCCGCAGCCCGGCCACAGTCGTCTCGCGCACAGCTTCGTCGAGGCCGGTCTGGCCGGCCAACACCCCGTATGTGGACCGCGCCGGCTCGTCCGCAGCGGCGCCCAGCCCGGCAGACGCGTTGGCCTGAGGGTCGAGATCGATGAGCAGCACTCGGGTGCCGGACTCGGCAAGGCAAGCGGCCAGATTCACGGCCGTCGTGGTCTTGCCGACGCCGCCTTTCTGATTCGCGATGGCGATGATACGGGTCACGCGCTCGATACTAGCAAAAGCCCGCCGTCAGCGGGGCACAACGGCGGCTGGCGGCCATCACGCGAACGGCCGCTTGGCAGCCACACCCTCGCGGCGCGGGAGCCACTCGGGCGCCAGGTCGATCTTCGCGAACACGGCCGCCGCCGAATCGCGCAGGGGTGAGCGCGGCAAAGGACTCACTTCGCGCCAGGCGAGGCCGCAGGCGACGGCCGCGGCCTCGCCGGCGGCGCGTTCCCGCTCGATCGCCGCGCTCGTCTTGCTGGCCACGAGCAAGCCCGCAGGCGCCAGCAGGGGCGCCGCCAGCTCGACTACCGTCGCCAGCGGGCCCAGGGCGCGCGCCACGACCACGGCGAAGGCCTCCCGCCCAGCGCCGGCCACCGGAGCTTCGTCGGGGCCATGGCGGTCTGCCGGCGGCGGCGTGGCGGCACCGTACCGCTCGCTGCGCGCGCAGACTACGTGCACGCGCTCGGCGAGCCCGGCCTCGGCCACAGCGGCGACCAGGAACTCGCACTTCTTGCGCGTCGCCTCGAGGAGCGTCATCTCGAGCGCCGGCAGCGCCACGGCCAGAGGGATGCCGGGCACGCCGGCGCCGGCGCCCAGGTCGAGCCAGTGCTCGCCGGACGAGCCGGCAAGCGCCGGTACGTCGAGCAGGCCCAGCGAGTCGCCGACCAGGGTTTCGAGGACCTGCTCTCGGCTGTGCAGGCCGGTGAGGTTGGCGCGCCGCCAGTCGGCGAGCAGATCCACGTAGCTTCGCAGCGCTTCGACCTGGCTCCCGCTCAGGTCGAAGCGCGCACGGAGCTCTTCGAGGGTGATCATGCAGGGAGTCTAGCAGGGCACCCGCTGCGCCGGAGGCGCAGGGTGCCGGCGCGCGCTAAGCGTCGCGCAGCTTGGTGAGAACGAGTGTGGTGCCGCCCTCAGCAGGCCGGTCCAGATGGAACTCGTCCACTACCGAGCGAATGATCGAGATACCCATGCCGCCTTCGTTGAGCACGGGCTCGCCGGCGGTGTCGAGTGCCGGCCCATCGTCGTCTTCGCTGAAGCCACTGCCGTCGTCACGTACCTCGAGCACTACGCGGTCGTCGCGCACGGTGAAGCGCAGGTGCACCTGGCCGGAGTTGCCGTCGTAGGCGTGGCGGATGCAGTTGGAGCAGGCCTCGGTGAGGGCAAGCTTGAGGTCGGCTACGGCGTCGGCCGTGTAGCCTCGGTCACGCAGGATGCCAGCCAGAGCCAGGCGCCCGAGCACCACGTATTCCGCCTTGGCGGGGATATCCAGTTTGATCAGCTCGTTCACGATCCGCCGTCCATTCTACCGCACAGGTCGACAAATCTGCGTGTCGACTTGAGCTCTTCCTCCCAGGCCCCGACAGCCGAGCGTGCAGCATGCACGGCCATCACTGCTTGATAGTCGTGCGCACGTTCAGGTCGGCGCCGCACATGTCGCAGTACGTACCCCGCAGGGCGGCGTCCTCAACCGCGTAGCCGGTCCGCCGCAGGACCAGCCGGTGGCACGAGGGGCAGTACGTGTTCTCGCCGGCGTGGTCAGGCACGTTGCCCACGTATACGAAGTGCAGGCCGGCCTCGTGGCCGAGGTCGATGGCCCGCTCGAGAGTCTTGATCGGCGTGGCCGAAAGATGGGCGAACTCGAGGTACGGGGTGAACCGGGTCACGTGCCAAGGCGTCTGCGGTCCGAGCTCGGCGACGATCCACTCAGCGATCGCCCGCAGCGAGTCCTCGTCGTCGTTCATGGTCGGGATCACATTGGTGACGATCTCGACGTGGCAGCCGTGCCTCGTCTTGGCGCGCACGGCAGCCTCCAGCACCGGCAGGTAGCTCTTCACGTGGCAGAGGTCGTGGTACAGCTTGTCGCTGAAGCCCTTCACGTCCACGCGATAGGCGTCGATGTGCGGCCCCAACACGTCCAGCGCCTCGGCGGTGATGTAGCCGTTGGTGACCATCACCGTGTAGAGGCCGTGCTCGTGGGCTACTTGGGCGCCGTCGAGCACGTACTCGAGCCAGATCGTGGGCTCGTTGTACGTCCAAGCCACGCCGGCGCACTCGTTGTGTTCGCAGAGGACCGGCAGGTTGCGCACGGGCAGACGACGGAGCTCGGCAAAGCCGGCTGCCGGGTCCGCATGGGCGATCTGCCAGTTCTGGCAGTGGCCGCAGGTGAAGTTGCAGCCCAGAGTGCCCAGCGAGAGCACGGTGCTGCCGGGAAAGAAGTGGTAGAGAGGCTTCTTCTCGATGGGGTCGGCGGCCACGCTGCAGACGCGGTCGTACACCACGCTGTACAGCACGCCGTCGCGATTGACGCGTGCTCGGCAGACACCGGCGCGTCCCGCCGCGATGGTGCACAGGTGTGGACACACGCGGCAGCGCACGCGCTCATCCTCGAGCTTGTCGTAGAGCATCGCCTCGTGCAAGGGCTCGGCGGCGGTCATGGGCGCGGCACCATGCGGTAGTCCGTGATGCCGCGCTGGACCGCCTCGACCAGCATCGCCTGCAGCTCGCCGTTGCCCGAAGCGATGCAGGCAAGCTGGTAGCCGGCGTCTGAGCCGAGCACTGGCCGCCCGTCGAGCAGCGAGCCGTCGGCATCGCTCACAGGCAGGCCGGCCTCACGGCAGATGAGGTGGACGGCGGCAAGGTCGTAGGGAGAGTTGCAGAGCACGGCCCCCAGGCCCACGCGGCGAAACTCGGCTTCCGTCTCGGGGTGCGCGGCGATGATCGCCGGCCCGATGTCCACGTAGGCGTCGAGCTGGCCTGTGAGCAGACGCGTGATGGAGTACGTTGCCGAGCCGATGTCGAAGACGGCCCCGCGCACGCTCGACGTGTCGATGAGCTCTTCCAGCACGCCGGCGAGCACCACGGCAGGCCGGCCGCGAAAGCCCAGCGTCCAGAACAGACCCTCCAGATCGGCGCGCGGCGACGGCACGAAGGGGATCTCGGCGCCGCCGGCACGCCGCATCCCGAAGCCGTCGCCCTTGCCGGCCCAGAACAGATCGCCGGTCTTGATCTCCTGCACGACCCCGGCGACGACGTCGCCCATGGTCGGCACAGGCACAGGCGGCACGGCGGCGATACTCACGCAGGCCGCCTCGAAGCCGGCTGCCGCCGGCCGTGTGCCGTCGATAGGGTCGACGACGAGCACCAGCTCGGGCTGGGCCGGGCCCTGCAGGCCGCGGTCCTCGGAGTAGTAAGCCCAGCCCGGCAGCTCACGCGCCATGTACGCCGCCAGGTACGTCTCGGCCGTCTCGTCGATCTCGAACGTCACGTCGCCGCCCACGGCCACGCCGGCGTTCTGGCGCGCCGCGTGCAGCCCCAAGAAGGGCAGCACGACCTCGCGCAGGCCAGCCGCAAGTTTGATGAGGTGTTCGCCGATCTCAGCCAAGGCGCCCATTCTACCGCGTATAATCGTAGAGGCCGTCGCCCGTCTATCGCGAGCCGAGGTGAGACCGTGAGCCAACCCGGCAAGATCGCCTACCGGGGCAAAGGCAACATCTACCTCAACATCACCAATCGCTGCTCGAGCGATTGTCGCTTCTGCCTGCGCACGTTCACCGCGGAGGTCTACGGCGAGCCGCTGGTGCTCACCGGCGAGCCGACCAGCGAGGAGATCGAGCGCAGCATCGAGGTCGAGTATCTCGCCGGACCCGCCGACGAGGTCGTCTTCTGTGGGTTTGGCGAGCCCACTTTGCGCCTCGACGTGGTCACGGCGGTCAGCGAGTGGCTGCGTCTGCGCGGCCTGCCGTCGCGCCTGGTCACCAACGGGCACGGCCAACTCGTCAACCCCTATGTGGAGGTCGTGCCCGCCCTGGCTCGCGCCGGTCTCACGGCGGCCACCGTGAGTCTCAACGCCGCCGACCCGGAGGCGTACGAGCTTGTTTGTCGCCCGATGTTCAGCAAGGCTCACAGGGCTGTCATCCGCTTTGCCGAAGAATGTGTGCTACACGACATCGCCACCACGCTCACGGCCGTGGACGTGCCGGAAGCCGACGTCGAGGCCTGCGCGGCACTGGCTGCGGATATCGGCGCCGACTTCCGCGTCCGCAGCCTGATCCATCCGCCCGAGCGGCGCGACAAGGCGGGGAGGGAGGGCGCATGACAGAGACCAGTGCCAGGATCCTGCTTGTGGATGACGAGGAGGCCATCCAGAAGCTCCTGCGCTTCCCCCTCGAGAAGGAGGGCTACGAGGTGGTGGCCGCCCGCGACGGGCAGGAGGCGCTGGACACGTTCGCCCAGGGCCAGTTCGACCTGGTGATCCTCGACATCATGCTGCCCAAGGTGGACGGCACCGAGGTCTGCAGCCGCATACGCGGCGTCGACAGCGTCGTTCCGATCATCATGCTCACCGCCAAGTCGGACGAGTTCGACAAGGTACTTGGCCTCGAGATCGGCGCCGACGACTACATCACCAAGGACCGCTTCAGCTTGCGCGAGTTCCGCAGCCGTGTGCGGGCCCAGTTGCGACGTGCCAAAGTGACACGCTCCGCGGATGTTGCCCGCAAAGACGTCATCACAGTCGACGAGCTCGAGCTCGATCTGCTCAAGCGCAACGTCTCCGTGCGCGGCGAACGCGTCGACCTCACGTATATCGAGTTCGAGATCCTCAAGACGCTCGTCTCGCACCCCGGGCAGGTGTACAAGCGCGAGCTCCTGCTGCAGCTGGTGTGGGGCGACTCGGACTACCGCGACGCTCGCACGGTGGACGTGCACATCCGCCACCTGCGCGAGAAGATCGAGAGCGAGCCCAGGAACCCCGAGTACATCTTCACGGTCCGCAACTTCGGCTACAAGTTCCGCGAGTTCTAGCCGCAAGGGACAACGAGCAGCGTGCACCTACTGCGTTCCGTCAAGAACTGGCTGACCCTGCTCTTCGTGGCCATCGTCGGCGTGGCCGCGCTGGTCACGTACGCCTACACCGTGCCCTCCTTGAACCACCGCCTTACAAGCCAGAAGCTCGCCGATATGCGCACTGCCGCCACCAGCGTGAACAACACGGTGCCCGCATGGCTGGAGGTCTTGGGCGGGCGTCTGGTGACCAACGATTCTGGCGGACTGCAGACAGAGATCCGCACCATGGACGACCGCTGGGCTGTGCGCGTGGTGGTCGTCGACGCCTTGCGCGATGTCCCCATCGCCGACTCACGCCCGGGCACGACCTTCCAGCTCACCGACTACCCGATGATCAAGCAGGCGATCAGCTCGAAGAAGGTCGCCCAGGGCACGGTGGACATCCAGGACCGCCCCTATGCCGTCACCGCCATGCCGGTGGCAGTCGAGGACCAGCCGAACGACATCGTCGCCGTGGTGGTCACCTCAGCCTCGCTCGCCGACGCCGAGAAGGCGGTGCACCTGGTGGAGCGTCAGATCCGCCTGGCGACCGCCATCGCGCTCCTGGTGAGCCTGGCCGCCGGCTATCTGGCCTCATACTTCATCGCTCGCCGTCTGAAGCGTATCGAGCGCGGCGCCGAGGCCATCGCCGCCGGCGACCTGAATGCCACCGTCGCGGTCAGGCTCGAGGACGAAGTAGGCCAGCTTGGTCAGAGCTTCAACACCATGGGCGAGCGACTGCGCCACGCCTTCTCTCTCATCGAACGCGAGAAGAGTCAGGTCGAGCTGCTGCTCAACGACCTCAGCGAGGGCGTCATCGGTGTCTCCTCCGAGGGCAATGTGACCATCGCCAACCCGGCAGCGGCGCGGCTCCTCGGTCACCCGCTGCCTGTCGGCGCCGAGCTTGGGCACGCCTTTCCCTACGAGGTGGCGCGCATCTGGTACGAGTCCCGCGAGGCCGGCCACGACCAGGATGTGGTGTTCGAGCACGGCGACCGCACCCTGCAAGCGATCACCTACCCGGTGGGCAGCGGCGCCGACTTCGACTCCATCCTCGTCCTGCGTGACGTGACGGCGCAGGCCAAACTCGAACGTGCGCGGCGCGACTTCGTGGCCAACGCCTCGCACGAGTTCAAGACGCCGCTCTTCTCGCTCTCCGGGTTCATCGAGCTTCTCGACGAGGGCGGCTTGGACAGCGACCAGCAGCGCGAGTTTCTGCATCTCATGCGCCAGCAGGTGGACCGGCTCGGCCACCTCTCCCTCAGCCTGCTTGACCTGTCGCAGGTGGAGGCCGGGTCGGTGCAGCTCCATCCCGAGGACACCGACCTCGTGAGCCTGGCGCAGTCAGTGGTGCGCGAGTTCCAGGGGCAGGCGGCCACCAAGGATCTCGCCGTCGCCGTCGAGGCGCCCGCCGGCGACCGGACGGCGTACGCGGATGCGCAGCGGCTCGCCCAAGCCGTGCGGGCGCTCGTCGACAACGCCGTCAAGTTCACGCCTCAGGGCGGCGCCGTCACGGTCGTCGTCGGCGAGGACAAGAGCAAGGCGACGCTGGCAGTGGTCGACACCGGACCAGGTGTCGCCGACGACGAGCTCGAGCACGTCTTCGAGCGCTTCTATCGCGGCAGCGAGGACCGCGCCAACAAGGCCGGCACGGGACTCGGCCTGGCCATCGCCCGCGAGCTCGTAGAGCTCATGGGTGGCTTCATCAGCGCCGAGTCCAAGCCGGGCCAGGGTTCGCGCTTCACGTTGCGCCTGCCGCGCGGCCCGGTTAAGAAACCATAACGAACGGCAACGTACTCTTTATGCAGGCCACGAGGATATGCAACACGCGGCATGGATACTCGTGGCCAACCTGCGGTACACGGCCCCGTCCGTGTGCCCTGCCCTAGTCGTCCACGGAAGGAAAGGCGATGTCGAGGTTCAGAGGTCTTGCAGCAGGGCTCGTCGGCGGTGTCGTCGGCGCCGTCCTGGTGTTCGTCGTTCTCCTGCTTCTCGGTGTCACGCACGTAAAGAAGGAGACCATCATCCAGCAGGTCGAGGGGACCTCGTCGGCCACCTACGCGCCGCAACAAGGTCTCACGCCGACACAGATCTATGAGAAGGCGGCCCCGAGCGTGGTCGCCGTCATCTCCACCTTCAGCGCCAGCGGCGCCAACGGCTTTGGCTTCAACCCCTTCGGCCAGCAGCAGTCCGGCCAAGCGCTCGGCTCCGGCTTCGTCGTGTCGCGCGACGGCTACATCCTCACTAACCAGCACGTGGTCGTGGACCAGCAGAGCGGCCAGGCGGCGAGTAGCGTGTTCGTCGCCTTCAAGAAGCCCGGACAGGCACAGTCGCAGGAGCAGCGCATCAAGGCCACCGTGGTCGGCGTCGACGCCACCTCCGACGTCGCCCTGCTCAAGGTCGACCCCAAGGGTCTGAACCTCGTGCCCCTGACGTTGGGTGACTCCGCCAAGGCCCAGATCGGTGAGCCGGTGGTGGCCATCGGCAACCCCGAGAACTACGACTTCTCGCTCACGTCAGGTATCGTCTCCGGCCTCAACCGCACGCTGGACTCGCCCAACGGGAGGACGATCCCCAACGGCATCCAGACCGACGCCGCCATCAACCCGGGCAACTCCGGCGGCCCGCTCATCGACTCGCTTGGCGAGGTCATCGGCATCAACGAGCAGATCGCCACACAGAGCGGCGGCAACGAGGGCCTCGGCTTTGCCGTGCCCATCAATGCCGCCATCAACTCGATGGATCAGCTCAAGAAGTCTGGCCGGGCAGAGTACGCTTGGCTCGGCGTCCTGGGACAGACCATCACGAGCGACGTCGCCAGCACCTTCAACCTGCCCGTCAAGCAAGGCGTGCTTCTGGCCACCGTGGTGCCGAACAGCCCGGCAGACAAGGCGGGTTTGAAGGGCGGCAGCGAGAGCGTCACCGTCAACGGCCAGAACTACACCCTGGGCGGCGACATCATCACCGACATCGACGGCAAGCCGCTGCTCAGCAGCGAGGACCTGGTGAGCACGATCATCGGCAAACGGCCCGGCGACCAGATCACCGTCACCGTGATTCACGACGGCAAGAGCCGGCAAGTCAAGATCACGCTGACGCAGCGCCCCGCCAACACGTGAGGCCCGGGCGAGCGCATCTGTCCGGCAGGCAGGCCCACCGGCCTGCCTGCCACGGACACATGCGCTCTTAGCTCCCCAAACCGACATATCTCGGCTCGTGTGCGCCCACTGAATGTGGTACGCCCGCCACTTTTTTTGACAGACGCGCCGCGTCCCTGCATAATCAGGACGCCGGCTCTGGCCGGTGCCGCCCAGACCCTGGGGATGCCCCCTCGTACTTGGAGGAACGCGCGTGGTCAAGAGCCCGCTCGACCCTCGCATACGGACAGTCCTACCCCTCGTGCAGGGGCTGGCTGAGATGTTCGGCCCCGAGTGCGAGGTCGTGCTGCACGACATCAATGCGCTGCCGCGCTCCATCGTCGCCATCGAGAACGGGCACGTCACCGGCCGTACCGTGGGCGATGTGCCCACGGACCTCATGCTGCGCACGTTGCGCAACGTCGACGAGGCTCAGGACGTGCGCGTCTACGTGTCGTCCAGCGACGGCAAGATCCTCAAGTCGCTGGCCATCACCCTGCGCGACGCGCAGGGCAAGGCTTTCGCCATCCTGGGCGTCAACCTGGACGTCTCCCAAGTCGTGCAGGCACAACGCGTGCTGGCCAACCTCACGGCCGTCGGCAGGCTCGGCGCCGAGGCGGTGCCCGAGGCAGAGGAGATCTTCAGCGGCGACATCCGCGACGTCGTCGCCGGCATGATCACCAAGATCCTCGCCGAGATGGACAAGACTCCGGCGGCGATGAGCCGCGAGGAGAAGATGGAGGTGGTCAAGCGCCTCGAGGCGCGCGGCGCCTTCCTCGTCAAGCGCTCCGCCGAGCAAGTTGCCGAGGCTCTCGACCTCTCGCGCTACACCATCTTCAGCTACCTCAAGGAGATCCGTCATCACAACGGCCGCGCCGCCGCGGCCGGCGACGCTCTCGAACCGCGTGCGGGCAGGGTGAAGGCATGACTCACTCCCCCAACATAGCCACGGCTGCGCGCGTCGCCGACGCACCCACGACGGACGCCCTCTACGACCTCATCGCCGCCTCGGGCGCCCGCGCCGTGGCCGTTATCGGCCTGGTCAAGAACGCCGGCAAGACGACCGTCGTCAACGCCCTCATGGCGCACGTAGCGCACCGTTTCGGCCTTACTTCGCTGGGCCTCGACGGCGAGCGCACCGACCACCTGACTGGCCTCGCCAAGCCGCGCATCGCGCCGCCCAAGGGCACCTTGGTGGCCACCACCAGCGGCTCGCTGGAGCGCTCCGGCTACCAGATGCAGGTACTCGCCGAGCTTCCCTTCACCACCCCCCTTGGCCGCATCGTCATCGGCGTCGCCGGCGGCGAGGGGCAAGTCGAGGTGAGCGGCCCAACCACGCTCGCCGAGGTGCGTGCCACGGTCGAGAAGCTGCAGGAGTTGGGCGCCGACCAGGTCCTCGTGGACGGCGCCATCAATCGTCTCGGCAGCGCCTCACCCAAGGTCTCCGACGGCGTCGTCGTGGCCACCGGAGGCATGGTCGGCGACAGCCTCGACGAGGTCGTCGAGGTCACGCGGGCCACGCTCGACATGCTCGGTCTGCCCGCGGCCTCCCCGCAGACGCTGAGCCTGGTGCCCGCTCAAGACCTGCTCGCGGCGCGGGCGATCGCCGTCGACGACCGGGGTGGCCGCTCCATCCTCACGCTGGACACGGTCATCGGCGAAGGCGCCGCCGTGGCCCGCGAGGTGCAGCGGCGTCACACGCAGACGCTTTTCATCACCGGCGCCCTCACGGAGGAGTTCGTCGACGACTTCACACGCGTGCTTGCCCCTGGGCGCTCGCTACGCATCGTGGTGCGCGACGCGACGGTGCTCGTTCTGCCGCCGGCCGGCGTCATTCGGCTTCAGCGTCGCGGCATCGTGCTCGAGGTGCTCACGCCGCTGCGCGTGCTTGCGGTGACCACCAACCCCTTCCGCGTGCCGCAGCCGTACAACCCCACGCTCTTGTTCCGAGCGATCGCCGACGCCGTGAGCGATCGCGTCCCGGTCTTCGACGTAGTCAACGGCCTGGCCGCCGTGCCGGCCGCTGCTGCCGCGGACGACACGCTACTCTCCCCAAGGAAGGTGTGACAGTGGAGCAGGCGCTCAAGCTGGATCAAGCCCTCGTCACCCGCGCCCGCGCGGCAGCCGAGGCGATCGCCGACGACATCCAGAGGCACATCGAGGCGCACACGACCGACTCCACCGAGCGCGCCAGCCTGCGCTTGCTGGGTGTGATCGGCGTCAACGAGATCGACGTGCCGCTGGTCAACGTGGTGGTCGAGCACGCGCGTGAGCTTTTGGCCGGCGGCATCATGCGGCCCTTCGTCGACCTCATGATGCGCACCGACAAGAGCGGCCAGGAGGTCGCCGAGGGCATCGCGGCCGGCGCTCTTGAGATCGCCGACGTGCCGGCCGAACGGCGTGCCGCCGTGGAAGAACGCGCCACGGAGCTGACGAGGCAGGCCGTGGCGCGCATCGACGCCGTGCGCCAGCGGCGCAACGAGCTCGTCGCCGAGGTGGGCGAGCCCGTCAAGCCCTACGTCTACGTGATCGTCGCCACCGGCAACATCCACGAGGACGTCGTGCAAGCCCAGGCCGCCGCACGCGCCGGCGCCGATGTAGTCGCCGTGATCCGCACCACGGCGCAGAGCCTGCTCGACTACGTGCCCTACGGCCTCACAACGGAGGGCTTCGGCGGCACGTACGCTACACAAGAGAACTTCCGTCTCATGCGCGCCGGCCTCGACGAGGTCGGTGCCGAGCTCGGCCGCTACGTGCGTCTCTGCAACTACGCCAGCGGCCTCTGTATGCCCGAGATCGCCACCATGGGCGCTCTCGAGCGGCTCGACATGATGCTCAACGACTCCATGTACGGCATCATCTTCCGCAACATCAACATGCAGCGGACGTTCGTCGACCAGTACCTCTCGCGGCTCATCAACGCCCGTGCCGGCATCATTATCAACACGGGCGAGGACAACTACTTGACCACCGCCGACGCCTTCGAGAAGGGATTCACGGTGGTCAGCTCCGACTTCATCAACGAGGCCTTCGCGCTACGCGCCAACCTCGAGCCGTGGCAGATAGGTCTGGGGCACGCCTTCGAGATCAACCCGGCCACGCCCGATCAGGTCGTCTACCAGATCGCCGACGCGCAGCTCGTCCGCCAGCTCTTCCCCGAGTACCCGCTCAAGTACATGCCGCCCACCAAGTACATGCCGGGCGACATCTTCCAGGGGCACATCATCGACGGCATGTTCAACTTCACGGGCATCTTCACCGGCCAGGAGATCATGCTGCTCGGCATGCTCACCGAGGCGTTGCACACGCCGCTGCTCCAGGACCGCTACCTCTCCATCAAGAACGCCAAGTACGTCTTCGAGAGTTGCCGCCATCTGCGCGACGAGGTGCGGTTCGTCGAGGGCGGCCTCGTCGAGCGCCGTGCCCACGACGTGCTGCGCAAGGCCGCGGAGCAGCTCGAGGAAGTCAAGCAGATCGGCCTCTTCGTGGCGCTCGAACGGGGCATGTTCGCCGACGTCCAGCGCGACCCCAAGGGCGGCCGCGGCTTCGAGGGCGTGTTCGCCGTCCGCGAAGACTACTTCAACCCGTTCTTCAGCGAGTTGCGGCGCGGGCGGCTGAGCGGCGCGCCGGTAGGCCCCCCGCCGGGAGAGAGAGCCGCGGCGGCAGAAGGAGGGCACTGATGGATATCAGACCGTACGGTGACACTCGCGATGACGGCATCATCCAATTGTCGTTCACGCTGCCCCTGGTGTACTCGGTGAAGGCGCCCGACGTCGGCAAGCAGTACGTCGAGAAGCTCGGCTTCCACGACGTAGGCGTAGCCGAGTGCAAGGCCATCGACCCCAGTTTCACGTTCTTCGTCGCCTACGGCCGCACCGACACCGGCATCGACCCCGACCAGGTGAAGGGCGACTACCTCGAGGTCGAGGAAATGGACTACTACGCCATCAACGCACTCATCAAGGACAAGCTGGGGCGCAAGCTGACTGTCGTGGGCGCCGCCATCGAGAGCGACGCGCACACCGTAGGCATCGACGCGATCATGAACATGAAGGGCTTCGCCGGAAACTACGGTCTCGAGCGCTACCCTGAGATGAACGCCCTCAACATGGGCTCGCAGATCCCCTGTGAGCAGCTTCTGAAGACCGCCTTGGAGCGCCACGCCGACGCCATCCTGGTCTCGCAGATCGTCACTCAGAAGAACATCCACGTGCAGCACCTGACCAAGCTCATCGAGCTTCTCGAGGCCGAAGGCGTGCGCGAGCGCTTCGTGCTCGTCGTCGGCGGCCCGCGCATCAACAACGCCTTCGCCAAGGAGCTCGGCTACGACGCCGGGTTCGGACCGCGCACGACGCCCCTCGAAGTGGCTTCCTTTTTGGCCCAAGAGGTGGTGCGACGTGGCGCGCAGAGCTGACATGACCATCGTGCCGACGGAGATCCGCAGGTGCGTTCATGAACTACAAGGAGGAGATCGTGTCTGACAACGACGTAGTGATCCTATCGGCGGTCAGGACCGCCCAGGGTCGATTCCAAGGCGGCTTCGCCAACACCCCCGCGGTGGACCTGGCGGCGATCGTCATGAAGGAGGCCCTCAAGCGCGCCGGCGTCACCGGTGAGCAGCTCGACGAGGTCATCTTCGGCAACGTCATCCAGGCGGGGCTGGGCCAGAACATGGCCCGCCAGGCTGAGCTCAAAGCCGGCATCCCCGACCACGTGCCGGCCATCACGGTCAACCGCGTCTGCGTGTCCAGCGCTTCGGCGATGGCCATGGCGGCCGCGGCCATCAAAGCCGGCGACGGCAGCCTGTATCTGGTCGGCGGCACGGAGAACATGACGCGGGCGCCGTGGCTGCTGCAGAACGGCCGCACCGGCTATCGCATGGGCCTGCCGAGCGACAAGATCTTCGACGCCATGGTGCTCGACGGCCTGTGGTGCGCCATCGGCGACTACCACATGGGCTTGACGGCGGAGAACCTGAGCGAGCAGTTCGGTATCAGCCGCGAGCAGCAGGACGAGGTCGCCTACCGCAGCCACATCAACGCCGTCGCCGCCATCGACGGCGGGCACTTCAAGGACGAGATCGTGCCCGTCGAGATCCCCCAGCGCAGAGGCGACCCGGTGGTCGTCGACACCGACGAGTGCCCGCGCCGCGACGCCTCGCTCGAGTCGATGGCCAAGCTCAAGCCGTTCTTCAAGCCCGACGGCGGCGTGGTGACGGCCGGCAACTCCTCGGCTATCTCCGACGGCGCCAGCGCCCTGGTCGTCACCTCGCGCGCCAAGGCAGCCAAGCTCGGCCTCAAGCCCATCGCACAGCTCGTGAGCTACGCCACAGCCGCCGTGCCGGCGGAGATCATGGGCCTGGGCGAGACAAAGGCCGGCCAGCTGGCCCTCGAAAAGGCCGGCCTCACTGCCAAGGACGTGCAGCTGGCCGAGCTCAACGAGGCCTTCGCCTGTGTTGCCGTCCTGGCCACGCGCGAGATCGGCCTCGATCCTGAGACCGTGAACGTCAATGGTGGCGCGACCGCCCTTGGCCACCCTCTCGGCAACACCGGGTCGCGCATGGTCGTGACGCTCATACACGAACTGCGGCGGCGCGGTCTACAGACCGGCCTCACCGCGGCTTGCGTCGGCGGCGGCCAGGGCGCCGGGTCCGTCATCAAAGTGGAGAACTGAGCAGCAAGACAAGGAGGAGTAGATGAAGGAAGGCAACAAGTACGGCGCTCACCGCGTCATAGAGCCCAAGGGCGTGCTGCCGCAGCCGGCGTGGAAGATCGACAACACGATGGAGATCTACGACAACGAGATCCTCATCGAAGTCGACACGCTCAACATCGACGCGGCGAGCTTCACCCAGATCGAGGAGGCTGAGGGCGGCGACGTCAAGAAGATGGCCCGTCACAGCCTCGACATCATCGCCAAGCGCGGCAAGCACCACAACCCCGACACGGGCTCGGGCGGCATGCTCTTGGGCACGGTCAAGGAGATCGGGCCCAAGCTCAAGGGTCGCGACCTTGCCGTCGGCGACCGCATCGCCACGCTCGTCTCGCTCTCGCTCACACCGCTCAAGGTCGAGGAGATCATCTCCACCAACAAGGACACCTGCCAAGTGAAGGTGAAGGCGCAAGCCATCCTCTTCGAGACCGGCATCTACGCCAAGATGCCCAAGGACATGGACGAGGCACTGGCACTGGCCGTCCTTGACGTCGCCGGCGCCCCTGCGCAGGCCGCCAAGCTCTGTCGGCCCGGCCAGACCGTGTTCATCATCGGCGCCGGCGGCAAGAGCGGCCTGCTCTGCGCCTATGAAGCGCGCAAGCGCGTAGGCATCACCGGCAAGGTCATCGGCCTCGTCCACGGCGACGCCGGCAAGAAGCGCCTCGAGAAGACGGGCTTTGCCGACGTGGTCTTCCAGGGCAGCGCCACCGACCAGCTCTTCGTGTACAACGAGGTGGCGAAGTACACCGACGGCCAGATGGCCGACCTCACGATCAACTGCGTCGATATCCCGAACACCGAGATGTCGTCGGTCCTGGCCACCAAGGACGACGGCATGGTCTACTTCTTCAGCATGGCGACCAGCTTCACGTCGGCGGCCCTCGGTGCCGAGGGCATCGGAGCCGACACGACCATGATCATCGGCAACGGCTACACCAAGCACCACGCGGCCATCTCGCTGAACTGCGTACGCGAGTCCCCGATCCTGATGGAGATCTTCAAGGAGACCTACTCGACCGGCGCCGGCAATGCCGAGCCGGTGAACATGCGCGCCTAGCACCGCGACCGAGTAGCAGACCATGACGGCGGCGGACGGGCCGGCAGTGTTCCACGTGAAACACTGAGCCCGTCCGCCGCCGACGCATCTCGGCCATGACGGCCGCCCACCAGCGCCGCCGGGGTTTGCGCCGCAGCCGGCCGGCGCACTGCTACAATGGTGCACCGCCCATGGCCGTGCCTGCCTTGAGCTCGGCCTTCTCGGAGGGATCGTCGTGAACAGCGAAGACGTACAACGAGCACTTGCCGCAGTGAAGGATCCGGAACTCGGACGCAGCCTGGTCGACCTGGGCATGGTGCGCGACATACAGGTGGACGACGAGCGCGTGGGCGCCACGATCGTGCTCACCACTGCCGGCTGCCCTTTGCGCAATCAGATACGCGCCGACGCCGAACAGGCGCTGCAGACCATCGCCGAAGGCCGGCGCGTGGAGGTGAAGCTCGACGCCATGAGCTGCGACGAGCGCGACGAGATGGCTGCCCGGCTCTCAGCGCGCGACCAGCTCGTCGGCACCTTGTTCGGCCCCGGCTCCAAGACGCGCACTATCGCCGTGGCAAGCGGCAAAGGTGGCGTGGGCAAGTCGACGGTCACCGCCAACCTGGCCGTGGCTCTGGCCCAGCTCGGTCAAGCGGTCGCCCTCATCGACGCCGACGTGTACGGCCCTACCATCCCCCTGATGATGGGCCTCCCGGCCGTGAAGCCGGATGTGCACGAGGGCAAGATCGTGCCACCCGAGAGTCACGGCGTGAAGGTGGTCTCGATGGGCTTGTTCCTGGCCCAGAACGAGCCCGTAATCTGGCGCGGCCCAATGCTCGGCCGCGCCATAGAGCAGTTTCTCAGCGATGTGCTCTGGGGCCGCCCCGACTTTCTGCTCATCGACCTGCCACCCGGCACCGGCGACATAGCGCTCACCGTGGCGCAGATGATCCCCGCCGCTGAGATGATCATCGTCACCACGCCGCAAGAGGCGGCCTCCAAGGTGGCCATCAAGGCCGCCCGCATGGCCGAGCTCACCAAGCATCGTCTGCTCGGGGTCATCGAGAACATGGCCTACTTCATCTGCCCCAACTGCCACGCGAAGCACTACATCTTCGGTCGCGGCGGCGCCTTCGAGATCGCGCACACCATGGGCACACAGCTGCTGGGCCGCATCCCGCTCGACGAGCAGACGCGGGCAGGCGGTGACGAGGGCCGGCCGGCGGCGCTCGACCCAGGCTCGGCGGTCGGCGCCACCTTCCGCGAGATGGCGCAGACCGTGATCGGCAAGGCGGCCCAGGAACCGGCCGCCCCTGCCGGCGGCCCCGACCTCGACGCGTAGCGAGCGGCCGTGTAGCCAGCGCGCGCACCCGGTAGCGAGCGGTTCTGTAGTCAGCGCGCGCACCACATAGCGAGCGGGCCGCGAGGCGAGCGCGACACGCCTCGCGGCCGAGCACGACTCGCTCGCACTTGCCGGCAGGACGATGCACCTGCCAGGAGCCCTTCCATCCGTCAAGTCCGCACTCAGCCATGCCGATGATGTCGATATGACATCCAGTCGAACATGCGTGCTGCGGCTTGCCCACGCGCGGCGAAGCTGCCATGTTCGCTGAGCCGACCGACTCGCCGGCGCCCGGCAGCGTACGCCGACCTGACTCGCTCGTCGAGGCCCTGGCCGCGACCGCCCGTCTTGTCTGCCTGCAGACGCGGGCGGTAGCCTGCACGATCTCGCGCCTCGACGGCAGGCAGGCCCGCGTGCTCGTGAGCGTGCGGCGCGGGCTGCGCCACGAGGCCTCAGAAGGGGTGGTCTGGCAGGTAGCGTCCTGCCCGCTCGCCGCTCAAGCCGTCGCCAGCGGGCAGCCGGCCATGGCGGGGCGCCTCAACGATCCCCGTCTTTCCGACCATCTGCGCGAGGAGCACTTCCAGCGCCTCAGCTACGCCAGCACGGCCCTGATCCCGCTCACGTTCCAAGGCCAGACCGTGGGTCTGCTCGAGTTGCTCGACACGCGCTCACGCGAGTTCGAGCCGATCCTCGCCGACGTAGTCGCTGTGGGTACTCTGATCGCCGCCGCCCTGGCCCCGCCGAGCGGGATCCTCGCGGGGGACGGGGCTCTGCGTGAGCTGGTCGCGCTCGGCACGGTGGTGACCAAGTCGCGCGACCCCGCCACTCTCGTGAATGCCATCGCGGAGCGCCTCATCGAGGCTGTCGGCGTCACCTGCTGCGAGATCTTCAGGGTCGAGGACGACGTCTTGCGCTGCAAAGTGAGCCTCGACATCCGGCCGGACTACGCCGACGACAATGCCAGTGACCCGGCAGAGCTCGAGTTGTTCCCGAGCACCGCCCACGCCTTGCGCGCCGGTGAGGTGCTGGTCATCGCTGACCCCGGCGACCCGCGCCTCAGCGCCCAAGAGCAGCGCATGTTCGAGCGCTGGGGCTTCGCCAGCCAGCTTTCCATCCCGCTGCACATCGAGGAGCGCACCGTGGGCCTCATCGACCTCTTCGACGTCCGTGCGCGGGACTACTCGGAGCACCTCGACTTCGCGCGCAGCGTGGGGCAGATGGTGGCCGGAGCCTTCGACAACGTCCTGCTTCTCGATCGCCTCGAGGAGAGCAACCGCAGCCTGCGTCTGCTCGCCGACTCGGGCCTGGAGTTCGGCGCCTCACTCGTCCCCGAGAAGGTCTTGGAGACCGTGGCGCGCCGGATGTGCGTGGCGGGCGGCGCCCACACCTGCGACATCTACGCCGTCGACGGAGACGTGCTGCGCGGCCTTGTCAGCGTCGAAGGCGACGTCCTGGACGAGCAGTTCCCCGGCACGGTCTATCGCCTCGAGGACTTCTGGACCGCGCCCGAGGTGATCCGGCTCGGCGCGCCGGTCTCGGTGCCAGACATCGTTGCCGACAAGCGGCTCACGCCGTACGAACGTCAGGAGGATCTTCGCTTCGGGTATCGGGCGCTGGTCGAGTTCCCGCTCGTCACGCCCACCGCCGTGGTCGGCGTGGCCTGTCTGTATGCCAAGCGACCGGGTGAATTCGCCCAGCCCGACCTGCTGCGCGGCCTCGGG
>Ga0247847_1000193_pt1 | contig 18632 bp, 12 predicted proteins | sample PFST25metaG_FD_186002 | JGI IMG/M metagenome (GOLD analysis project Ga0247847, IMG submission 186002) | Peat soil microbial communities from Stordalen Mire, Sweden - P.F.S.T25 | ecosystem: Environmental > Terrestrial > Soil > Wetlands > Peat | place: Sweden: Norrbotten County, Stordalen Mire...
CGAAGGTATCAGCTTACAAGTAGCGGTGCTACCTCGAAGACCATTGCGCGTCGAAAGACCGCGCTCGTCCAGGCACCAGCGGATTCGCGTCCAACGAACCTGTGCCAAGGCCAGGTGAGTGAACATCTAACAGCGTGGCGTCGAAGTCGATCGTGATGTCACCTGGTGGAGCTGCCCGCCAGACGACCTCCCGTGTGCTTGCCACCGCCTTTGCGATCGCGCGCAGCTCGGGAGCAGTCGTTGCCTTCACCGCCCTCCAGGCGGTCGTCACCGACGCCACCTCTCCGAACAGCTCGGATTGACTCCTCAAAGCGTCGATGTCGCACAGGCAGTCGGCGCCATCGGCAATGGCGACAGCAAGATGGGTGAGGACCACGCCCGGATCGTGGGTGTGCCATGAAATTCCGCAGCCGGTCATCGCCTCGGACAACCCTCGTGTCAGCCCAGTGCGATCGGCCAGCTCCGCCAGCATCGCGCTGCCCGCGTGGGAGACGAGATTGCGGCCGTCGGTAGTTACCTCTGTGCGACGCACCGAGCGGCTACGATGCACCTTCAAGGAGGCCTCCTCCTGGGTAGATTGCTTGTCTTAGAACACAGACATTCTCCCAGTTGAGGAGGCCTTTTACGCGGATACTGGCAGCCTCATGCCGCTATCGCGCGAATGATCGAGGCTAACTACGCGACGGCACGACGATTCGGTGAACGGGCACCAGCGGTGGCGTCTTCGTTGCGCTCGGCACCGCCAAGCCCAGAGTCAAGAGGACGGCGAGTGCCGCGATGCTCGCGACCAAGCGGCGCCAGCGGATGATGACGCGGGGGTGATCGCCGCCGAGCGCTTCGACTCGCTCGCTCATCAAGTCAGAAGCCACCATGGCGCTTGCACCGGCGGGTGTAAGGGGGACTGCCCCGAGCACGGCCTTCAAGGCGCGAAGCAGGTTCGTGGTTCCGTACCGGTCCACCGCGGCCGCGTCGGCCTCGACCTCGGTCGACAGGCGCGCGGCCCTCGCTAGATCTGTGAGCGCCGGGACGAAGAAGAGGCCTCGGATCGCGACGCTGGCGACCATGAGACGCAGCGGATCCCGACGGCGCCGGTGGGAAGCTTCGTGTGCGAGTACTGCGTCGAGCTCGGCTCGGTCCAGCAGGTTCACCAGCCCGGTCGACACCACGATGCGCGGGCGGAGGAGCCCTATGCAAAAACAGAGGACCTCGTCGGTGGAGACAACTTGCACCGCTCTCAAACCAAAGCGGGCGAGGTTGTCCACATGGACCGCTGGAGGCTCGCCCAAGGACCGGAGCGTGAGTTGCAGCCGATGAAGACGATGCAGCTGTCGGACGCACTCATAGCCCCCGAGGCCGACCGACACGACCACGACCACCCCGATAGGAAGCGCCGGAAGCCATGGTCGTCTCCCGACGAGCGGCACCTTCTCCAAGCAGGCGAACAAGCCGGCCTCGTTCGGGTTCCAGCCGGGCACATAGCACTGCACCTGCACGAGCACCCGTTGTGCGAAGAACGCCGCAGTCGCCTCAACTCCAAGTGCGACGGTGACGAGGAGCCAGAAGCTACGTCGCACTGCCGCGACGCCGGTCCAGAAGATCGTCGAGGCGCTCTAGCATCGCAGGGTCGGTGGCAGCGGCACCGACCAGTCCGGAGATGGTCGTGTCGTCGCCGTAGCGTTCGAGCAGTGCCTTGACCGCCCGTTCGGCATGCCAGGCGACAAACTCATCTTCGGGCACTGCCGCCGTGTAGAGGTAGGTCCTTCCGTCGACGACGTGGGTGAGGTATCCCTTGGCGTCGAGCCGGCTGAGCACGGTGAGGATGGTCCGGTGCGAGAGCGGAACGTCACGCTTTTCGTTGATTAGGTCGGTCGCGTCGACGCCGCTCACACCAGGGTTGCGCCAGACCGTCGCCATTACCTGCGCCTCTAGAGGGCCAAGCAGGTCCGCCGGCTGGGTCCGTTTCCTTCTGGCCAAGTCCCACGTCCTCCCTCAGTTGCGGAGCTGACAGAAGATTACTGCCTTGTCCGTAGATCGACGCCAAGAACGACGAGTCTTCTCTAGTGGCGGGTTTAGCGGTGGTCGTCATCCAGGTGGGCACCTCGAACGCAAGACCGCAGTGCTGAGGAGAGGCCGATTGATGAACCAACTGATCAGTTCACGGGGTCCCGGTCAGTGCGGCCGGACCGTGATATCGACGCGCGGCAAACCGGGTGAGGGTGCAGCAAACGGAAGGCACAAATCGGAAAGCCGCCTCGAGCCTGTCGCGCGGGATTTACGGTTCCGTAGTCACCTAGACCTCCATGTACCAGAAGTTTAGAGTCACCCTGTATGTACATAGAGCCGAGGTAGCGGGTCTGAGGGAGGGGGTCGTGAGCGCCGACAACATTGTCCCAGAGGCAAGCGGAGCGACAGCGGCAGCTGGTGTGGAGGGGGCGTTCGCGCTGGCATGGCAGCTCACACAGCTGTATCACTCGCCGTTGCACAAGACACCCATCGGACACGGTGAGCTCGCAGACCGCCTACCCGGGCGATCGGCGCTACCGGACGCTGAGCAGTCACTCCTGCTGGCGAGGCAGGTTGGTGCCGGGATCCGCAAGTTCCTGCCTACGCCTGAAGGACAGCGCGCCTCGATCTCGACCGACAACGTCGAGCGGCTGCTCGCGGGGTACCCGCGAAACCCAACAGCGATCCGGCAAGCGATCTGGGATCTGCACGTCGACTTGCTGGAAGCGCTGACGGTTGTCGACTTCCAGCTGGGGAAATCTTACGGGCTTGGTCGAGCCCTGGCAGAGACCGCGGTCATGCCGCTCAGCGCGCGTACCGAGGATCGGGGCGCGCTATACAGCGAGCTGTTCTCAGCCGGCCGCCTCCAGGAGATCTCCAGTTGGTTGGCAGAACTGAAGACCTGCTTCGGCACTCACGCCGCTTACGCTGTCTACGGGACTCTGTCGCGCTGGGCGACCTGGATGCGAGGCGCAGACCTGACGAAAGTCGAGGACCCGGGCGCGTGGTTGTCAAGGCAGGGACACGTTTGGCGCGGGCTGCTCTCTGGCGAGAAGCAAGCGACCGATCTACTGAAGGCCACCGATTTCGTGCAAGCAGCTATCGCCTTGCTGAAGCGCATTAGCCAGCTCAGCCAGCGCTTCTTCTGGTCCGGCTACAGCCTTATCTTTCTCATCGTTATTGGTGCCGTCGTAGGCGCAGTAATAGGCATCGCCGACCTGGGCAGGGTCAGTCAGGGCAGCAGACTGGCCGCTCAGGTGGTCGTCGCTCTCGCAGCGCTCGGCGTCACGGCCAAGGGCGTGACGGCGACGCTCGGGAGGATCGTCGCCAAGGCCCAGAGTGCGCTGTGGGATTCAGAACTGGATGAATCGTGCGCTGTGGCGGCTTGTCGCTTGCCCCCTGACGCGGCGGTCAGCCGGCGGCCACGCGCAGACATCGGCGCAATGAGGAGCCTGGGTGTCGCGCCTTCGCAGCCTCTGCGAACCGCAGTTTCGGAGACCGCAAATGCCCCTTGAGTCACAAGGAACACCAGCTATCCCCTGACGAGTCGACTACATCTCGTCCCTCGACAGGAGGTAGGAGTGTGTCCCGTCTGCGCCTCGCTCTGACCTTGCCCGGAGCCGTATCCCTAGGGGCGTACGAGGGCGGAGCCTTGGCCGCGCTCCTTGTTGCCGTCCAACACCTTGATGGCGCCGTCGTAATCGACTCAATCGCCTCGGCCTCGGCAGGATCGGTGACCGCACTTCTCGCGGACCGTGCCCTGGCCCGCGGCGCTGACCCGATCGAACTCATGACAAAGGCCTGGGTCGATCTTGACGCACTGTCCGATATGGTCACCCATGACACCGCTGCGCCACTCTCCAGCCAGTCCTTGACGGTTATGGCCGAGAAGGTACTCGGTGCCAACGGTGTGAGCGACGGGCCGCAGGATCGGCGGCAAGTTGAGCCCGTTCGATTGTCGATGGTGCTGGCCAGCCTCTCCGGTCTGAGCTATCGCCTGGCCAGCCTGGAACGAGACACTCCGCTCGATGCCAGCACATACGTCGACTGGTACCGGGCGGAGATAACTGGCGATACATCTCCTGCCGGGTACCTCACCCACGCCGAGGCGGCGATTGCTTCCGGTTCGAACGCCATCGGCTTCCCACCAAAGCTGCTGGACAGGTCCGCCGACGAGGCCACTTACCTAGCCGCTGGGATCCTCAACTTCCCACGTTCCGGCGAATACTGGTACACGGACAGAGGGACCATCGACAACGAGCCTCTGGGCCGCACCATCGACCTCGCCCCTCCGATAGAGGATGACGAGCAGCGACTCTTCGTACTGCTCCACGCGGATCCGGCGGCGGCCAGCCGCTCAGGCATCTGGCAGGACACCTCCGAGGAGCCGAGTTGGCTGAGAACGGCGATGCGTGCCGTGAGCATCAGTCGCTCCCAGTCCATATACGACGACCTGAAGCGATTGGAGAAGACCAATTCACGCCTGCGCTGGAAGAACTTCGTCATGGCCGCCCTTGAGCAGGGTTTGGCCGATGGCTTGAATCAAGCGGGCCTATCTGATGCTCAGCAGAGTTCCGTCCGAGAAGCGCTGGCAAGCACCCTCCAAGCCGCTACTACCGGGATCGAGAACGACAGAAAGTTACCGAAGGCAGTTGTCGCCGGTTCGCGTAGTTACAGGCATGCATCGCGCCCGCATCGCGCCCAAGCTGAGACGCAGCTTCGCCACAGGACCACCGCCAGGGTGTGGACAACACAGCTCGACCGCCCGAGGAGGTCTGCATCCCGGCGTGCGCGGTCACGATCGTGGTACCGGTCGCCGGAACCAAACGACTCGATCTGGAAACGACCACAAGTCAGATCAAGTGACCTCTTCGCGCATCCGCCGCTCCATCCGGGCGGCGAGAGCGCGCCAGCTGTCGGAGATGGCGATCGCTTTGACGATGACCTGGGGACAGTGGGAGAGCGGTACGTCGTTGACGAGATCGGCCCACGATGCTTCCGAGATCGAGTGAGCCACCAGCCAATTGGCGAACTGCGAACCGCGCTCTGGCCGCTTCGCGCCTCGGACCGCGCCCTCCTGGCGCGTCGACTCATCGGGACGCGGAGTGCTGTCCGTCGACGCCCCGGACTTGTCGCGCCCTTCTGTGGAAACCTCTGCGGCTCGTTCCATCTCGTGCCGCACGTCGCGCACCGTCGCTTCGGAGAGCCCAACGCTGCGTGCGATATCCCGGTTTGACTCGTCGGGAAAGGCGAGCATCAAGTCGGACGCCTGGTCGCGCGCGATCCGCGAGGTGAGCGGTCGGGTCCTGCCGTCCGCGCCGACGCGCTGTGCCTGGTCATTCGTCGCGACGGCCGTGCGGCGGGTGGCCACGGTGTGGGCGACAACCCGCAGATACTTGCGATCACCCGATCGGAAAGCTCTGGCTTGGTTGACAGGATCCGACTGGCGGCCCATATCCGTTCGGCCAGGCTGAGGGGCTTGCCGTGGGTCGTGTTGGCGCGCACCCCGAGGAGAAACGCCTCGTCTTCGCTCCCGTGGAACAACTGAGCGCGGATCGAGGTCTCACCTCGGAGTCGGGCCGCAAGCACCCGGTGGCGACCGTCTATGACAACCTTGGTATCGCCATGGACCAGGATCGGCGGAAGCGCCTGACCCACCTCTGCGAGCGTCCGGGCGTGGTCGAGATCCTCGGGCACGAGCCTGGGTGACTGGCCGAAGCTGAGGGCCGAGATCGCGACGGCCACCTCGTTAGTCGGCGCCAGCTCTTCCACTGTCTGCTGACTGGCCCTGTTCGCCGAAGCCCGTGTCGACACGATGGCTCCTTTCCGTCTCGTCATTGAGATGCGCGATCCCAGCACGCTCGAGCCAACGACGGAGAACGCCGAGCCGTCCGAGCGCCGGTGCGCAGAATTGCGCAGCCAGCGCGGAGGCGGCGACGCAGGTTGCTGGCGGGCAAAGGTGCGCAACCGCGCGAATTGCCCAGTTGCGCACCCCGCGACCCTGCTGTTGTTTCGACGAGATTGCTGCACCGGTCGAGGTGCTCGCCCGTCGCGGTCATTGCCGTGGAGGAGGGCTCGGGCTTCGCCGGCCGGGTGCCAGGAGAGGTCACCTAAATCCTCGCTGCGTAAGTTTGCGAATTCGCTTGACAGCCCGATGGTACCGGTTTATGACACTCTGAGTGTCCAAATGGACGCTATGAGTGGGGACGGTCCGAGATGGCAAGAGCAGCTGGCGAGACGAGTCAGGTAGCAATCGTGCGGTACGGAAGGTGGCAGCTTCGGGGCACGCCTGCGGCAGCGGTTCGGACCAGGCGGGCTCGTAAGGCGAGCTGGGGGCCCGCCTCCATCGGGCTCTGCGTTTCCATGGCCGCGATCTGGCTCGTCGCCGTGCCTCTCGCGTTTGCTCCGCCAGCGGGAGCACAGTCCGGAACGGTGCTCATCTTGTCGACGAGCGTGAACGGGGGGACCTCGAGCCCCGAGGCCCAGGCGGCGACAGCCGACGGCTACAGCGTCACGGTCGCCAGCCCATCGACCTGGGACAGCCTCACCGAGGCCAACTTCGCCTCCTACTCGGCCATCGTGATCGGTGACCCGAGCAACGGCTCGTGCGCGACGACAGTCCCGTCCGACGCCCTCAGCACGGCGGCGACCTGGGGCCCGGCTGTCACGGGGAACGTTGCCGTGGTGGGCACGGCTCCCGAGTACGCCGGCGCGAGCGGGACCACTCTCATCGATGACGGGATCGCCTACGCCGTCTCGGGCAGCAGTACCGGGCTTTACCTCTCGCTCAACTGCGAGTACTCGAGCGCGAGCTCGAACACGGCGGTCCCGCTCCTCGCTCATGTCGAAGCGGGAGGATTCACGGTCCAGGGCCAGTCGGCGAGCTGTCCCGACGCCGGAACCGTGAACACGGCTGTATCGGTCGGAATCACGCAGTTCGCCGACCTCCAGTCGAGCTCGCTCGGTCCATGGGCCTCGCCCACCTGCTCGGTCCAGGAGACCTTCGACGCCTGGCCGAGCGCGCTCTCGGGTCTCGGCTTTGATGCCGGAGCGACACCCGCTGACTTCACCGCCTTTGACGGAGTGACGGGCCAACCCTATGTCCTCGTAGGCTCGACTCCGAATGCTGCGACCCTGGCTCTCTCGCCATCGACGGGAGGCGAGGTGCCCCCGGCCAGCTCCTACGGCGGCTCGAATCCTGCCGCGTCCGGCTACTCGCAGGATCGGGTTCTCGTCGGCGACCCCGTCGACCCGGCCACGGGCGACTTCAGCGAGTCGAACACCGACCTCTCGATCCCGACCTACGGCCCCGCGCTCGATTTCACCCGTAGCTACGACGCCCAGCTCGCCGAGCAGCAGACCACGGCCGGCACGCCTGGGGCGCTCGGCTACGGCTCGACGGACAACTGGGCGAGCTCGCTCAGTTTCGGTGCCCCCACCGCCGGTGACATCTACACGATCGCTGGCCTGAGGACAGATGACGGCCAGGGTGGATCGGCGACGAACGCGCCCCTCGACCCCTATGGCGTCTATGCCGACTCGAGCGGGAACCTCTACATCGCCGATGACTTGGACAACCGGGTCGAGGAGATCCCGGCCACGAGCGGGACCCATTGGGGCATCGCGATGACCGCCGGCGACATCTACACCGTGGCCGGCAGCGCCACGGGCATCTGGGGCTACTCCGGGGACGGAGGTCTCGCCACCTCGGCGCTCCTCGCCTATCCCGAGAGTGTCGCCGTCGACAGCGACGGCGACCTCATCATCGCCGACACTGGCGACAGCCGGGTCCAGATGGTGGCGGCCGGGACTAGCACCCCGTACCTGTCCGGCACGACGCCCGACTACATCTACACCATCGCCGGCAGCTCGGTCGGGTCTTCGGGTTACACCGGGGACGGCGGCCCTGCCACCTCGGCGCGTCTCGGCTCTCCGGCTGACGTGACGACGGGATACGGCAACAACAACCTCTACATCGCCGACACGGGCAACAACCGCATCCAAGAGGTCGCGGCGTCGGGCGGGACCCAGTGGGGTATCTCCATGACCGCCGGCGACATCTACACCGTCGCAGGCAGCTCGGTCGGGTCTTCGGGCCTCACAGGAGACCGCGGCGCGGCCACCTCGGCGCTCCTCGACCAGCCGAGCGGCGTCAACCAGAGCTCCGCCGGTACCTTGTTCATCGCCGACACGTGGAACAACCGGATCCAGGACGTCTGCTCGACGACCGGGTCCTGCGGCACGGCGAACTACATCTACACCTTCGCCGGCAGCTCAACAGGCTCCTCGGGCTACACCGGTGACGGCCGTGCTGCCACCTCTGCTCTCTTGGCGCAGCCGACGTGCGTTGTAGCCGGCAACGGCCAGCAGATCTACATCGCCGACTGGGCCAACAACCGCATCCAGGAGGTCGCCTACTCGAACCACACCGAGTTCGGAATCTCGATGACCGCGGGCGACATCTACACGATCGCCGGCAGCTCGACAGGAAGCCACGGTTACTCCGGGAACGGGGGCGCGGCCACCTCGGCCCTCCTCGACTACCCCGAGCAGGTCACCCTCGACAGCTCGTTTGACCTCTACATCGCCGACACCGGCAACGACCGCGTCCGTGAGGTCTCGGCCTCGACGGCGCACATCTCGGCCGTCGCCGGCAACGGCTACACGCTCGCCGACACCGGGGACTCCGGCCCGGCGGTGGGATCCGGCCTCGTCGTGCCATGGGGGGTCGCGATCGACAGCGCGGGCGACGCCTTCATCGGCGACAACAACGGTCGAGTGCGGGAGATCGCCGCTTCGAGCCACACCCAGTTCGGCGTCACGATGACTGGGGGAGACATGTACACCGTCGCCGGCGGCGGCACGGGCGCCTGGGGGGGTCCCGCCATCGGCGCCGAGATCGGCGGAGCTGACGTGAACGGGGTCGCCCTCGACTCAGCCGGGGACCTCTACATCGCGATAAATGCCTGTGTGCTGGAAGTCCCCGTCACCTCGGGCACCCAGTGGGGGATCGCCATGACCGCCGACGACATCTACGCCGTCGCCGGCGGCGGCAGCTACGGCCACTCGGGAGACGGCGGCCGGGCGACCTCGGCTAAGCTGTCTCTGCCTACTGGACTCGCTTTCGACTCGGCAGGCGACCTCTACATCGGCGACGAAGGCAACAGCAACGTCCGGGAGGTCGCCGACCACTCGGGCACCCAGTGGGGGGTCTCCATGACGGCCGACGACATCTACACCGTCGCCGGCAGCTCCTCGGGAGCCTACGGAGACTCGGGGGACGGCGGCCCTGCTACCTCAGCCCTCCTCACCGACGACATGGGTGTGGCGATCGACTCGGCGGGCGACCTCTACATCTGCGATAACTACAACAACCAGGTCCAGGAAGTGGCGGCCTCCACCGGGACCCAACGGGGCGTCGCGATGACCGCCGACGACATCTACGCGATCGCCGGCAGCTCATCTGGCACCGGCGGCGCCACCGTCGGCGTCCCGGCCACCTCGGCCCTCTTGACCGGACCATCGGCGATCGCTTTCGACAGCTCGGGCGACCTCTATGTCGGCGCCGACGACGAGATCCTGGAGATAGCGGCCGCTAACGGCCCGCAGTGGTCACAGGACATGCAGGCCGGCTACATATACGATGTCGCCGGCATCGGCGCTGCCGGCTACTCGGGGGACGGCGGCCCGGCCACCGCGGCCAGATTGAAGTACCCGTTTGGGATGGCCGTCGCCCCCTCTGGCACCTTCTACATCACCGACTCGGACAACAACGTCGTCCGGGAGGTGGCCGCAGCGACCTCTCCGTTCGCGGTGTCGCCCGCACCGGGCGAGGTGACCGTGAACGAGCCCACCGGGGCCGAGGTCAGCTTCTACCCGGAGGTCGCCGGCAGCTGCACCCCGCCGTATGTGGTGTCCGGTAGCTACTGCGCCCTTCCCCAATACTTCACCGCCACCTTGACGTACAACTCGACCAGCCATACCTACAACTTCTCCCCCGATCCGACCGAGACCTACACCTACAACAGCACCGGCCAGCTGACCGCCGAGAGCGACGCGGCTGGCGACACGCTCACGCTCAGTTACGGGAGCCCGTCTCCGGGTTCGGGCGAGTGCCCGTCCACGGCCTCGTCGTGCAACACGGTCACCTCCGCCGGCGGCCGCGCGCTCGTGATCGGGCTCAACTCCTTGGGGCTCGTCACCTCTGTGACCGACCCGTTGGGGCGCCGCTGGACCTATGGCTACAACAGTGCCGACGATCTCACGTCGGTGACCGACCCGATGAGCCGGGTGACCTCCTACACCTACGGCAAGGGCACGACCGGCAACCCGCTGCTCGTCAACGACCTCCTCACCATCACCAAGCCGAACGCCCAACCGGGTGGCCCCGACGCGGGCGACGAAACGGTGAACCTCTACAACGCCTCAGGGCAGGTGACCTCTCAGACCGACCCGATGGGCTTTGTCACGACGTTGAGCTATTCGGGCCTCGACACCGCGACGGGCACTGGAACCGTCAACGTGACCGATCCCGACGGGAATACGACCGTCTACGACTACGAGCTCGGCGTCCTCGGCGCTCAGTCTGAATGGACCGGCGCCGTCGGCTCGACTCTTACCTCTAACTCCAGCTACGGTCCGAACCTCACCATCTCGGGGTCCACCGGCGGCACACTGCTGGATGCCTGGAGCGCCAACGGCGACGTCACCTCGAGCGGCATCCCCGAGGAGACGAGCTACACCTACGACTCGTCGGGGAACCAGACCTCGCAGGTCGACCCTCTCGGCGAGACGTCGACGAACTGGTCGACTTCGCTCGACGAGCCGAGCTGTGACGGGACGGCCACGACCACGACGAACTGCTCGTCCAGCCTAGAAGGGCCTGCGCCGGTCTCGCCGGGCGCCACGATCACGCCTCCGACCTCCGCTCCGCCCAACGGAGTCACCTACACCCTCTACGACACCTACGGGAACGCCCTGTACACGACGACCGGTGTCTACGAACCCGGCTCGAGCAGTGCTTCGTACTCGCAGACGAGCTACACGCTCTACAAGGGGAACAGCATCACTCTTGGTACCACGAACATCTCATGCACCGCGACACCGCCCTCACCCTCTCTTCCTTGCGCCAAGATCAACGCCGATGGGTTCGTCACCCAGCTCGCCTATGGCTCGGCCGGGGACATCACCTCGTCGTCCACGCCGGACGGCAACGGGACGCAGGTGGCCGAGACCACTTACAGCTACGACGGCGACGGCGAGCAGACGGCCATTGTGGCGCCCGACGGCAACCTGTCTGGGGCGAACGCCGACAACTACACGACGGCGACCGCATATGACTCCGACGGCGAGGTCACCTCGACGACTCAGGCCGGTGGGACGGGAGGGAGCGGTCCGACCGTGATGCCGAGGACCACGTACGACTACTACGACGCCAACGGCAACCTGACCTCGGTCAAGGACCCGCGCGGCTACACGACGACCAATACCTACAACGCCGACGACGAGGAGACGCTTGTAACAGATGCGGACGCGAACGCGACGCTCACCTGTTATGACGGCGACGGGCATGTGACCGAGATGGTGCCTCCGGTCGGTGTGACAGCCAACTCGCTGACGCCCGCCTCGTGTCCAACCAGCTACCCCACCAGCTACGGTGACCGCCTCGCGTCGGACGCGACTACGTACACCTATGACGGCGCCGGCAACAAGACGGCGATGACAACTCCCGCGCCGGCCGGCCAGAGCGGCCACGAGACGACGACCTACAGCTACGACTCGGCAGGGAACCTGATCGAGACCGTGGCACCGTCCACGGCCAACTCTGGTCCGAACGACGACACCTACAACACCTACAACGCCGACGGCGAGCTTGCGACGGCAACAATCGGCTACGGCACCTCAGCCGCGTCCACGACGAGCTACTGCTACGACCCGAACGGGGACACGACCGCGGTCGTCGCTCCCGACGGCAACACTGCGGGAGTCGCCACGTGTGAGACCTCTTCTCCCTGGGTGGTGAACGCGACCTCGTGGCCAACCCAGGCCGCCTATCAGACGACCTCGAGCTACGACTCGGCTGGTGAGCTCGTGTCGGCCACTTTGCCTGCGACATCAGCGGCACCGAGCGGGATCACGACGTCCTACACCTACGACGCTCAGGGCAATAAGCTGACGAGCACCGACGAGATCGGGGTGATCACGACCTACACCTACACGCCGATGAACCTGGTGGCGTCCATCAGCTACTCCGGTTCGTCGGCCCACTCGGTGAGCTACACCTACGACGCGGATGGCAACAAGACAGCGATGAGCGACGCCACCGGTTCCCCGAGCTTCATCTACGACCCCTTCGGCGAGCTCACCTCGGCCGAGAACGGCGCCAGCCAGACGGTCGCGTACGGCTACAACGTCGACGGGGAAGTGACCGGGATCACCTACCCGTTGCCGGGCACTGCGTCTTGGGCCACCACGGACACGGTCAGTTACGGGTACGACAACGCGGACTTGCTGACCTCGGTGACCGACTTCAACAACAAGACCATCTCGATCTCGAACACTGCCGACAGCCTCCCGTACTCAGAGACGCTCGGCTCCTCGGGAGACTCGATCGCAACCACCTACGACCCGACCGATTCCCCGTCCGCGATCGCCCTCAAGAGTGGCTCCACCACCTTGCTCGGGTTCTCGTACTCCGACGCGCCGTCCGGGGCGATCCTCGCCGAGACCGACACTCCGAGCTCCCCGCAGTCGCCGGCCGACTATGCCTACGACTCCCAGAGCCGCGTGACCTCGATGACTCCCGGATCGGGCTCCACCCTCAACTACTGGTTCGACGCCTCCGGAAGCTTGACGACGCTTCCGACGGGCGCCAGTGGCACCTACGACCACGCCGGAGAGCTGATCTCGTCGGTGTTCTCGGGCACGACGACGAGCTACGCCTACAACGCGGACGGCGAACAGCTGTCGGCGAAGCAGGGCTCGACGACGATCACCTCAGGCACCTGGAATGGCGCCAACGAACTCACTTCGTACTCGGATTCGACCGCCGACATGAGCTCGGCCGCCTATGACGGCAACGGCCTGCGGGCATCGGAGACTTCAACGCCCAGCGGGGGATCCCAGGTCACGCAGAACTTCGTCTGGAACACGACCTCGGCAGTTCCGAACCTGCTGTTGGACTCGACCAACGCGTACATCTTCGCCGGCAGCGGGACGCCGACCGAGCAGGTCAACCTGACGACTGGGACGACTGTCTACCTCGTCGCCGATAGCCTCGGATCGGTCCGTGGGGTCGTAGCTTCCTCCGGGTCTCTCAGTGGATCTGTTGACTACGACGCCTGGGGCAATCCTGAGACAGCGGGTGGCCTGAGCAGCTACACGCCTTTCGGCTTCGCGGGCGCGTGCACCGACCCGTCGGGCATGGTCTACCTGATCGGGCGCTACTACGACCCGCAGACGGGGCAGTTCCTGAGCGTGGATCCGGAGGTGCAGGAGTCGCTCGAGGCTTTTGGATACGCGGGGGACGACCCCGTTGACGGCACCGACCCGACTGGTGATATCTCGTGTGGGTCGCCAAGCAACTGCAAAGCCATTTTGAGGCATAACGCGAACGCGAAGACCGCGTTCACCTACTTCCTCACGATCGACCATTTCACAGCAGCCCAAGCCGCGGGGTTCGTTGGCAACTTTGAGGTGGAGTCCGGCGTCAACCCGGACTGCCTCGGAGGCACTGGGGTGTGCTTGCCCTTGCCGAGTAGTGCCCCCTCTGAACCAGTAGGCATCGCACAGTGGCTGCCGCCACGGTCTACCGAGCTATTCGCGTTTGCTGCGGACCTGCATGTCAAGCCCAGCGCAGTTCCGCACGATCTCACCTTGCAACTCGAGTTCGTTAGCGATGAGCTCGGTATCGGCCCCTTTCACAAAGACGCGGGCTGGCGGGAGGTGGCTTGGGCGAACAGCCCGATCCGGTCTGCTCCCAATCCAGCCTCAGCCGCCGAAAATGTCGCGCGGTATTACGAAGGCGCCGTCGCACCCGTCACGCCGACAAACCCAAGCGGACTGCAGGATTTGCCGGATCGACAGCATTTTGCAGAGGCAGCGTACGCACTCTGGTGAGAACGAGCTACGAAACCCGAGAGGATTGTTTCGGAAGCTTTCCGGGTGGCGCACTGCAAGGAGAGCAACCGGAGGTTCTGTCTATGAAGGTAAGAGGGAGGTTCGTGTCGGCAGCAACGGTCGCGATAGTCGCGTCTTCAGTCCTCGTCGTCGGGGCTTGCGCGGCTCCTTCTCAACATCTGGGAAGACGCCTCCATATGCAGCTAACGCGGAAGACCATGTCACGCGTTGTCGCGTCGGGAAGCTTTGCGATCAACGTGCCCGCAAGTTGGGTCGTGCGAGCTCCAACGTCTAGTAGTTGCAGCGGGGTCGTCGAGAGGTCCGAGGTCATAACTGGCCCAATGAGCGCAGCCCTTTCGCTCTGCGGGGCACCGTCAGTCACCCGTGACACGTTGGTCGTGTTCGCGCACGGTGGGCCGCCAGCGGTACCGGTGCTTGCTGACCAACCCGGCCAAACGCACCTCGTGGATATCAATGGTATATGGGTAACTATGCTCTCTGGGACGGCAGCATTAGGTACGAGACAGGAGAGCTACCTATTGGCCTTGCTAGACGGCTGGGCTAACTGGCTCCTCTTTGTAGTCCCTGGCAAGAATCAGAGCTCGCTTCGAGGCGCCAAAGTGGTCCTCCGGAGTGTCCACGTCATTCCTGGTCGCAAGGTCTCAATCGGGAGGCCGGTCCCGCAGGACCTCCTGGGAACTTGGTCTCATGGGCCGGATGAGTCCCTCACAGTGAGCTCTCGGTCGAGAGGGCAGGAAGATATCGGCTCGGTCGCGGGTTGCGAGGGCACTGCTCCTCCCCTGGGCTGCCACATCAGCTTGGAGGTCAAGCTTCTTTCTTCGCCCGACAGGTCGTCCTTCATAGCCACGGTGACGGCTGTCAAGGTGTACAGCTCGGAAAGAACCTTCGTTGTCGATCCGCCCCTGACCAAGAATCTCCTGGAAGACGGTGCGCTTGCCGTGGGCACGAGGATGACATACGAAGGTGTCGCTCCTGGGATGCTCGTACAGGTGATCGCTGCCAAGATCGACGAGTTCCCTGTCGAGTGGCCTTACTGGTGCCAATACCGTCAGCAAATCCCTGCCGACCAAGAGATCGCGAACTACTGCAGCTAGTTGAGCGAGTTATGAAGAGCTTCTTGCCTTAACCGGCATAGTCTTCTCTGACTGCGGGGTCGTAGTAGCTGCCAACTCCGTCGGCCAGTTCGAGCCGATCAAATTCCATGATCGGCCTGGGAGTCGTGGACACGGCGCCCCGGATGAGGAACACGAGACGGCCTGAGCAGCGCAGCCGGGTGACCGGTCACTAGGCGCGCGGCCGCCTTCGTTGCGTTCCTCCCGGGATTCATCCGAGGCTCATCGAAGGCCGATGCTCTCAGGCAGGGAGAGCACCATCCACGGTGGACGAACCGGCGGCGGAGTCCGGTCCCGCCAAGCCCCCTCGTTGGCCGTCTCGAAAGAAGGCGGTCATGACCTCCATCGAGATGGATGCACGCGAGTACCTCAAGTGGATGGCGATCCACAACTACGCCAGGACGACGATCACCTGCCGGTGCCGCTACCTCGGGTACTTCGTCGAGTTCGCCAGCGCGCAGGGAGTCGATCGGTCAGAAGATGTGACCTTGGAGCTGCTCGACAGGGTAATGGCGGAAATCACAACGTGGCCTCTCACCTGGGAGAACGGGTCTGGGCTCGTGCTGTGGTGAGCATGTCACCGTCACCGACAACATCGTCGGTCACGGGAACGACCTGATGTTCTGTTCAAGAACAGGGCTCGAGGTCGGCGACGCCGACCGCGAGCCCTGAGTCTCATTGGAAAGAGGAAATTCCAAAGGAGAACCGCAGGTCCCCACAGTCACTGTTCGATGTTCCTCTCACCATGTCTCATGGGACACGGCACCTCTGCTCTGTCTCGGACACAAGCGGCTGCTGGCAAGCAGCGGTCATCGGGAATTGCCCGAGCGGAGATGACTTGGCTCGGATGGTGTTCAGCTGGGAAAGGGACGTGTGGTATCGGCCGCCTCGCCGGGATCGGGAGGCCTGTTGAGAACAGGTGCCGAAAGATGTCCTGGACGTCCGCTCGTGTCCGCCGGCGTCCGCAGGACTCCGTTCGAGACCGCTCGAGCCCGCTAAGGCCAGGAAATCAAAGGGAATCGTGCTTCCCGGTGTTACAGCGAGTTGCTAGCTTGCGCACATGCCGGCAAGGGGCGACACGACCGAGCTCGTCGAGGCGATGCTGGCGCGGGCGCGACTCGACGGCGGCCTCGACTCGTTCGAGGCGAAGTCCCGCCAAGCCCACAACTGCTCGCACCCAGTCCGCCTCTTTGGGCACCAGGACTACGTCGACACCGCCACGGGCGAGATCACCGACAACTGTGGAGACGAGCGTCTCGTCTTCAAGGCGTGCGGCAACCGGCGCAAGACCCGTTGCCCGGCGTGCTCGGACGTCTACCGCAACGACGCCCGCCACCTCGTCATGGCAGGCCTCGCCGGCGGGAAGGGAGTGCCGGAGTCGGTCGCCACCCACCCGATGGTCTTCGCGACGCTGACAGCCCCGTCCTTCGGCGCCGTGCACACGCGGGCCAAGTCCGGGCCCGGGCCGTGCCATCCGTCCTCGCCTGCGAAGAACTGCCCTCACGGGACGAAGCTCGCCTGCTTTTCGCACCACGAGCGCGACGATCCTCTGTTGGGCCAGCCCATCTGCCCGGAGTGCTACCGCTACGACGAGCACGTCGTGTTCCACGGCCTGCTCCCGGAGCTCTGGCGCAGAACGACGATCTACACCTTCCGGGCCCTGGCGCGCCTGTTGGAGACGACGCCGTCCCAGCTGAAGCACGATGTCAGGCTCTCGTTCGTAAAGGTGGTCGAGTACCAGGCGCGAGGGGCGGTCCACCTCCACCTCGTCGTGCGCGCGGACGGTATCGGCGACGGGATCGTCCCGCCCCCGTCCGAGATCACCGCCCAGCTCCTCGGGGCCGCCCTCATGGTGGGATCGCGGGCCGTGGCGGTTGTGCATCCGATTCGCTTGGACGGCGTCGTCCACCACGCCCGCTGGGGCTCACAGCTGGACGTGAGCCCGATCGACTCGCCGGCAGCAGCACGGCGTGCCGCCCGCTACGCGGCCAAGTACCTCTCCAAGTCCACCGAGTCGACCGGTGTGCTCGACCGGCGCCTCAAGAACGCGACCGAGGTGGCGGCCCTTCGCACGAGCGGGCTCTCTCCTCATCACCGGCGCCTCGTCGAGTGCGCCTGGCGGCTCTCGCGACGACAAGAGCTCCGCTTCCTCGGGCTTCGCTGCTGTGCCCACGGGTTCGGGTTCAAGGGCAACGCCATCACCAAGTCCCGTCACTACTCGACAAGCTTCGGCGCCCTCCGCCGGAGGCGTTTTCAGCACCAACGCCGCCAGGCCCTCTTGAGAGCCCCACCGGAGGAACCCAGTCGTGCCGACGAGCTCGTCATCGGCACCTGGCGCTACGTCGGGATCGGCTATGGGCTCCCCGGAGACCACCTCATCGCCGAGATGTGGGCCCGGGAGTCGATCGAGATGCGCCGTGTCGGATGGCAGGAGATCATGAGCGAGGCGTTCGCGTGACCAGGCACGGCGCCAACCGTCGGAGGGCGGGGGCAGCTCTGTCCGCGGGGCTCAGTCCTTCTCGCGCTTTTTCTTGGGGACCGGTCCCCGGCGCTGGTTGGGGCGCTCTCTTGCGACCCGGGCGGCGACGAAGTTCTCGATTATCTCCGCGATGACGGCCTGTTCGTGCTCGGAGAGGTAGATCGTCGTCTCGAGGGCCATCCTGAGCCGGTTCTCGACAAGAGCACGCGGGTCGTCCGCGAACAACAAGCCGTCCGAGCTCACAGACAGCGCCACGCACAGGCGCCGGATGACATCGAGGGTCGGCTGGGCCTCTCCGACCTCGTAGCGGTGCAGCTGGCTCGGGTGCACCCCGATCCTCTGGGCCAGCCCGGCCTGGGTGAGGCCGCGTTCCCGACGGATCCGCGCCAACTCGTCGCCGAACTCCATGCCGAGAGCTTACCTCCCTCTTGACAACTCATCTACTATACGCCTAGAGTATCTAGGAGTATACGACTAGGCACGAGGGATGAGGAGCGATGGCACCAGAACCGCTCTGCGACACCGACCCGAGCGAGCAAGGCCTCGTCGCGGCCGTGGTCGAGCACTACCGCCAGTGCCTGGCCTCCTCCGGTTCCGCCCGGGAGGCCCTCTTAGGTCTCGGGATCAGCCCTTCAGTGGCCAAGCGCTTCTCGCTCGGGCTCTCGGACCGCTCCCTCGGGCTGAGGCTCCCCGAGCGCAACCGCAGAGCGGGCAAGCACCTTCGCGAGAGCCTGATCGCCCTCGGCATCTACAGGAGCTCGGGCCACGAGCACTTCGTGGGATCTCTCGTCGTGCCGCTCTGCTCGCCCGGGGGCGAGATCGTCGGGTTGTGCGCCCGGCGCACTACAGACAACGACGACTCGGCGCTCTTGTTCGCCTCCGGCATGGCGGGCGGGATC
>Ga0247847_1000194_pt1 | contig 18627 bp, 18 predicted proteins | sample PFST25metaG_FD_186002 | JGI IMG/M metagenome (GOLD analysis project Ga0247847, IMG submission 186002) | Peat soil microbial communities from Stordalen Mire, Sweden - P.F.S.T25 | ecosystem: Environmental > Terrestrial > Soil > Wetlands > Peat | place: Sweden: Norrbotten County, Stordalen Mire...
AGGTGCCTTCCGCTCGGGGGCTTGGCTTGGTTTCGTAACCGCCATTCTCCCTGACCGGAAGGCACTTTTCGCGGATGCTTGGGCGTGGCTAAGCCCCGAACGCCTTATTTTTCGGTGGATCCGGGCTACAGCAGCAGCACCGGCCTCGGTCGGACCCTGGTCGAGTCGTGGAACGGCACCGCTTGGTCGGTTGTGCCGAGCCCGATCATCGTCCCGAACGAAAGCGCCTTCAACGGTGTGTTCTGCCTTTCGGCCAAGTCGTGTGTCGCTGTGGGCGACAATTCCAGTAGCACCCTGGTCGAGTCCTGGAACGGCATCGCCTGGTCGGTCGTGCCGAGCCCGACGCCAGGGAAGTACGGCGGCCTTTCCAGCGTGTCGTGTTCCTCGACCAGGTCGTGTGTCGCCGTGGGCAACTACAGCAACGGCACCGGCAGCGGCAGCAGCACTCTCAGTCGGACCCTGGTCGAGTCCTGGAACGGCATCGCCTGGTCGGTCGTCGCGGGCCCGAGCCCCTCCGTGGCGTTTTTCTACGGCGTGTCCTGTTCCTCGGCCAGGTCGTGTAAGGCCCTTGGCGAGTACGCCAACAACAGTGGCGTTGTCCGGGCCCTGATCGAGTCCTGGAACGGCACGGCCTGGTCAACCTGAGCTTTCCCGGACCTAGTACGGTCACCACCGGGACAGGAGAGGGACAAGCAAGCAGGTGATCCCCTCAAGCACCTGGGACAGTTGATACTGACTTGCTACCTACACATCGTGTCCCGCATCTGAGCACCGGCGGATGGAACTGTCCCCCCTGTGCTCCTCCCTTTTCCGGCAGCCCTGCCAAGCGACCGGCTAGGCTGACCTACCGGATGCGCCTCTAGCTCAATTTGGCAGAGCAACGGACTCTTAATCCGCAGGTTCCGGGTTCGAGTCCCGGGGGGCGCACCAGGTCAGAGATGGTATTGCTCGGTTTGTCATGTCCCGTCGTCGGGGCTGCTCTTGCGCTTCACTCTCACGGTGAAGGGAAGCAAGACCGAGATGCGGCCCGGCGTCTGACGCCTGTGGGTCTACGTCGGCCGTCGCTCAGTTGGGACCCCAGTGCAGCGCTCGAGAACGGTTCACGCGCCGGACAAGAACCCAGGGCTCGGGGCTGGCGCTCGCCTGTCCGATCGCAGTCTCGCGAAGCTCATCACCGAGGTGAGCCGGGGCAGGGCTGCCACTGGCGCTGAAATGGTGGGTGACCTGCACGTGTGGTTCCTCGAGCACGCGAAGTCCAAGAATCTCCGTCCGACGACGCTTCGCGAGCACCAGCACATCACCGACAAGGAGCTGCGACCGGGCTCGGCCCACTCAAGCTCTCCAAGCTGACGGCTCACAGCCTTGGCCAACTTCAGCGGCGAGCGAGGCGGCGTCCGCTCTGGGTGTCGATGGGCGTGTAGTTCATCTCGAAGTGGTGATAAAGGGCCGACTCGTCCGCCTGAGTCAGCTCCTCGCCGTGCATGTCGATGTCGGCCGCAGACCGGACCTGCTCCTTGGTCACAGTGACTTTCAGGTCGTCGGTACCGATCTGAAGGCCGCTCAGCGGCACGAAGGTCAAATGACGACCGATGAAGCCTTCCTTGACAGTGCCGAACTGCGGCTCGTCGGTCTCGACATCGACGTAGACGTCCTGCAGTTTGCCGATCTTCTCGCCGTTGCGGTCGACGAGCACCTTGCCGTGCCATTCGGCGACGTTCCACTTTGCCTGGTCTTGAGCTTCGCTCATGTCGGCACCATCTCTTTCTCTGTGAAGCTCAGTTCGCTGAGGAGCCGATCCCCAGCGGGCTGGCTGAGCATGTTCGGGTCTGCGTGCTCCACGCTGCCCTCGTCTTCTCGACCATCGCCAGGAGCGAATCGGTCTCGGTGCATCACCCCGGCTCCTGGTTGAGGCATTCGATCGAGAAGACGCCGCGCTCATCTCGCTCGACCCCGTGGATGTCGTGTGCGAACCCCGGGAACCTGGCGTCGAACGCCTCCAGAGCGAGCAGGTAGCGCAGGACCGGGCCGTCGATCGCCCCTGCGCGCTCGCCGGGCATCAGGATCGGAATGCCTGGCGGGTAGGGCACGACCATGACCGCAGACACGCGACCTGCCATCTCCGAGACCGGCACTCGTTCGGTGCGGGCACGAACCAGACGACGGTAGGCCTCGCCTGGGGTCGTCGCCGGCACCGGTAACTCGCCGAAGGCCCGGTCCAGCAGTTCGATCGTGCCACGGGCACGGATCTCGGCATGCATCTCGTCGCAGAGCCCCCGCAATGTGATCTTGCCGTATCGGTCCGGGTAGGCGGCAGCCAGCTCCGGGATCGCCTCGATGACGGATTGTCCCGAATCGTAAGCGCGTTTGAAGGCCAGTAAGCCCTCGAGCAGCGTTCCCCACTTTCCCCTCGTCGTGCCTATGGAGAACAGGAGAAGCAGGGTGTAGTCGCCGGTCTTCTCGACCTCGACCCGATTCTTGTCGAGGTAGCTGGCCACGACCGGAGCGGGGATCCCGGTCTCCGCGAGGTAGCCCGCAGCGTCGACGCCGGGAGTAGTCAGGGTGACCTTTGTGGGATCGAGCATGCAGTAGCCGGAATCAAGCCCGCCGAAACCGTGCCATGACTGCCCAGGCTCCAGGCTCCAGCACGACGGTTCAGTCTCGAGCAGAGCGTCGGGGGCATCCGCGAACAGCGACACCGTGTTTGACTGTGGGTCGCGGACCTCATCCGGTTGCCAGACCCCGAAGAACCAAGGGTCTCCTCCATCGGTGTTCTCGGCAAGCTCCCGTCCGATGGTGACGATCCGCTTGCGGAATCGGATCGCCTCGCGAATCGCCTCTTCCACAAGGACAAGCCCGCCGGGCCCGTCCATCATCGCCGAGGCGACATCGAGGCAGGCGATCATCGGGTAGAAGGGCGACGTCGAGCCGTGCATCATGTACGCCTCGTTGAACCGTGACGGCTCGACCGGTGCGCGATCACTGGGGCGGATGTGGATCATCGACCCCTGGGAGAAAGCGGCGAGAAGCTTGTGCGTGGACTGCGTCGCGAAGATGGTCGGGTCCCCCGGAACGGCCTTGCGGTCGTGCATGGCATAACGATTGTCGTAGAGAGGGTGAAAGCGCGCATACGCGAACCAGGCCTCGTCGAAGTGAACTCTGGGGACACTCTGGCCCAGGAGGTCGACAACCCGGTCGGCGCGATAGCACAGACCGTCATAGGTCGAGTTCGTGATGACGGCGTACACCGGCGCCTGGCCGGCGTCGCGCGCGAGTGGGCTTGTGGTCATCGCGTCGGCGACCGCCTGGGGCGAGAGCCTGGCCGCAGGAATGGGACCGATGATCCCATAGCCGTTGCGCGAGGGCATGAGGTAGACCGGGATCGCATCGGTCACCGTCAAGGCGTAGTTGACCGACTTGTGGCAGTTGCGGTCCGCTAGCACGACATCACCGGCCACGACACAGCTGTGCGCGACGATTTGGTTCGAGGTCGAGGTCCCGTTCAGCACGAAGTAGGTCGCCTCGGCGCCGAACACCCTTGCCGCGTTCTTCTCCGCTTCTTCCACCACTCCTGAGTGATCCAGCAGCGAGCCGAGCTCTGCGACCGAGACCGAGAGGTCTGTGCGGAACAGGGTCTCGCCATAGAAGTCGTAGAAGGCTTTGCCGACCTGTGACTTGCGGAACGCGGTTCCCCCGGCGTGCCCGGGCGTGTGCCAGGAGTACTCGTGGGACTCGGTGAAGGCGACCAAGGTGCGGAAGAACGGAGGCAACAGGTCTTCGGTGTGCCGGCGCCAGGCGTAGTCGATCCTTCCGGCGACAAAGCTCGGCGTGTCCTCGAACACCAGCACGTACTCCTGCACCATCTCTTCCACACGGAGCGGGATGTCGTCGAGATCCTCCCGTTCGACCATGAGGAACACCGGCACGCGAACGTTGTGGCGGCGGGTCCTGTCAAGAACGGCCTCGGCGGGTCGCTTGCCGCCTTCGTGGTCGAGGTTCCAGTCGAGAAGGAGGCAACCGAACGACGGGTCCGAGGCGACCAGCGCCGAAGCGTCGCTGATCGTGGTGGAGCGCACGACCTCATGACCTAGCGCGTTGAGCTCGGCGACGATCCGGCGCAGCGTCTCACCGGCCAGACGCTCTCGCTCGGGACCGGCCACCACGAGGATCGGAAAGGCAGCACGGTCGAGCACGCTTTGGCTGGTCATCGGCCTGTTCCGTCCACGGACAACCTCGTCGGAGCGAAACGCCGCTCCCACTGGGACAGTGTCATGTCGAGCAGCTCGCTGGGGGGACTGGGTGCGGCGTTTCTTGCCAGCACGAGGTAGGGGGCACAGGTCAGGCCACAGCCGACATAGCCATCGGGGACCCACTCGGCCTTGAAGCCGACGAAGATCTCCTTGTACTTGACGTCCTGGTCCTCGCCACAGAGGATCACGCTGTCGACGATGTGCTCCATGCGGGCGTGAAGGGCATTCTCACGCTCGGCGGGCGTGTCCCCGGCGATGTCCTGTCCGACGTCTTCGATGAAGAGGCTCGAATCGCGTTCGCGGTCCTCCGCGATGGCCAGTGCAATGGCCGACCACACCGAGGTCGGACCGCTGACGGTGACGTCCTTCGTCGCGCAGATCACGTGGGACCCGGGAAGCAACGGGAAGCGCCGCGAGGCCGCTGTCCCGAAGAGCGCCTCCCCGGCCTCGAGGAGCGGAGCGACCGGGTAGACCGCGATCTCGGCTCCGTCGGAGCGCCTTCGTGTCATCAGCGTCTTGACCGATCCATCGCTGAGGCCGTCGTGGCAGGCGAGGTCGTAGCCCCACACGGCCCCGTTGAGGCCGCAGAACGACGACGCGGCGACCATGTTGATCTGTCCGGCGTAGGCGTCGTTCTTCTCCGCCCGGTCGTAGGAGACGATGCTCTCCAGCACCGAGTCCATGGTCTTGGCGACCGTGCCTGTCGAGAGCTTGAGCACAGAGACGTAACCCACTCCGCTCGAGCCCGGGTTCCCGTATCCGTCGCAGTAGTCGTCGAAAGGGCCGACTGCGCCGTTGACGACATCGGCACGAGTCATCGGTGAATGCATGCTCTGAGCTCCTTTGCAAACGGCGCTGGACTTGCCCACCTCTGCACGACGGGTGTCAAAGTCATCAAACTGAGGTGCGGGGCGCTGAGCCCGTTGTGTCACCCGACGGCTCCCCGGAGATATCGAGCAGAACCGGATCTGGGTGGGTAATCCTCCAGCTCGGCTTCTTGAAGATGTCAGCGAGGAACGGCGGGACCGAGCAAATGGCGATCCCCAGCAACATGACCAGGACATAGACCGGCGTCGGCCAGTGGGCGATCCCGCTTGGCGGGAACAAGCCGAGGATCAGCCCGAACAGCGAACCGAGTGTGCCCATGCCGGCGATGACCCACATCCCGAGGTACTCGCCCACGGGAATCCGGTAAGGGCGCGAAGTTCCAGGCTCGGTGTAGCGAAGTCGAATCGCAGCGGAGAACATCATGATGTACATGAGCACGGTGAGCTGTGTGGTCAACGCGGTCAGCATCCAGTAACCGGTGCTCACTCCTGGCACGAAGAGGTAGAGCAGTGCGAACAACGTCCCGAGCACGCCTTGGGCCAACAACATGGCCACCGGAACGTGACGCTTGTTCACATAGTGCAGCTCGGGCGGCAGTTCCCCACTCCCCTCGGCTGCATAAACGCCCTCTGACGGGCCGAGCATCCAGGTGCTGATAAGGGCAAGGGTGCCCAGTCCCACGAGAGCCGCCATTACCTTGGTTGCCCAGATCCCGAGGCCGAGACGGGTGAAGAAGTCTTGAAACGCCTGCATGAGCCCGGCCACCTAGCTGAGCTTGCGGTCGGGGACCACGAACGAGATGGCGAGAGTCCCGAGGATTGAGAGCACCAGGATCAAGACGGTCGACGCGGCTACTGCACGAGGGTAGTCACGGCGGATGTTCTTGAGCTGCTTTGCCGAGTAACCGGCCATCTCTACGCCTGCATAGCCGAGAAGGACACCGGCAAAGAAGACGAGGTTGTCGATGCTCGAGAAGCTCGGCAGCAAGGCGTGCGCGTGGAAAGGTATCGCGTTCGGTCGCCCGCTCACGAGCCAGTAGAGACCGAGCGCGATCAACAGTGCGATCGGTATCAATGTTCCGACCACAACTGCGGCGTTGTTGAAGCGAAGTATGTTCTTCAGTCCGAGGAAGTTTGCCAGCGTCATGCCCCAGAACACGACCAGCATGACAATGACGAGGTACCACTTGTTGTTTGCCAGGCTTGGCTCGAACATGTAGGCGATCGTCGCCGCTACAAAGGAGAGCACCGTCGGGAACCACACGACATTCTCTATCCAGTCGAACCAGACGGCGAGGAACCCGGACCTCGACCCAAATGCTGCGCTCACCCAAGCGAACATGCCACCGGCCTTGGGCCAGCCCGTGGCGAGCTCGGCTGCCACGAATGAGAGGGGGATGAAGAAGAAGACGGCACCCACGACGTAGAAGAAGATGCTGGCCCAACCGTATTCTGCTGTGCTGGGAAAGCCCCTCAAGGTGAGGATCGCCGCGACCGTGATGAGTGCGATACCGGTGGGGCCCACCAGGCGTTTCTTGGCCTGGGGGCCGGCGACGGCTTGGCGAACGACGGGGTGCCTACGACGTGCTAGGCGTTCTGCGGGCACGTGCTTCCCTTTCTGGGTCCCGACCAGTTCAGAGGACTCTTCTGCAGTGGTCTCACTGCTCGTCTTCCTCCCGGCGGCTATCCGCGTCGCTCTCGGAGTACGGGACGGGATGGTTGCGACCCAGCTCGACAAAGCGCTCGTTCAGGGCGTGGGCAATCATTTCGCGGTCGTGCGCGCTGGGCTCCAGGGCGCCATAAAGGAACGCTTCCAATTCGACGGCAGTGCTCATGCCCCCCAGCTCGAAATAGCGCAACCACAGATCGCCCTGGGAGAGACCGGCGTCGCGGCGATACCGGTCGAGCATGTCGGCCGGCCGCTCAGTCGCCGACATCTCAGTCATCGTGGCCGTTCACTGGTTCGGGCTTCACTTCGGCGTCACACCTTCTCACTTCGCGGTCGCAAGTGAGCCGGATTCCCATCAGGAAAGCTGACCAGCAGCGGGTCGGACAACATCGAGAGGCCGGACAAGACCGCAGGACGGAACGCTGAAAGTCGCTCTCTGGGCGACAGCACGGAACTCGACACGAAGTCGCTGGCTCCTAGGTGGCGGCAGAGACCTCCGGCCGCCCACGACGCCCTCGCTGTCGAAGGTAAGCCCTATTCTACACCTCAGCCGCGAGCTGGCAACGGAACACTTGAGTATCTTCCTGATGAGATGCTATGCACCTGGGAGAACGACTGAGGGAGGCGCCATGGACTCCACCGGACAGGAGGCCAGTGTTATCAAGGACTCCGCCGTTGCGTCGGCCGCCGCCTTCGCTGAAGTCGCCCGGAGCCTGTTCTTGGCCGACAGCGTCGAACAGACCTTGGCACGGGCGGTGGATCTCTCCGTTCTCACCATCGAGGCCTGTGAGTTCGCCGGCGCGTTCCTCCTCGAGAAAGACACGGTCACTACTCCGGTGTGCACGGCTCCGATTGTGGCCGAGGTCGATGCCCTTCAACTCCGCACCGGCGAGGGACCCTGCCTCGACGCCATCGCGCACAAGCTGACCTTTTACTCCGACGAGCTCGGTGCCGACCCCCGCTGGCCAGATTTCGGGCCCGAGGCTGCAGCAAGGGGGATGCGCAGCTTGTTGGCGCTCCCCATGGCCGCGAACGGCACGCTGGGAGCTCTCAGCCTCTACGCCTGCTACCCCCAGGCCTTCGGGGTCATCGACCGGGCGAGGGGGTTGCTCCTCGCCTCAATGGCCAGTTTCGCTTCCTCCGCAGCACGCGCTCACGCGGACGAGGAACGCCGCGCCGAGAACCTTCAAGCCGCCCTGGTCACCCGAGAGCTGATCGGCCAGGCCCAAGGGATCCTCATCGAACGCGAGCGGATTAGCGCTGACCAGGCTTTCCACGTCTTGCGCCAGGCCTCCCAGCATCTCAACATCAAGCTCCGAGAAGTCGCCCAAGACCTCGTCGATACTGGCGAGAGACCAGACACGGGATCGTCTGTGCCCTCGTCATCGCTCAGGGCGCAGAAGGACGATCACCACTTGACCGGCATCACCGGCGCTACTCACGCACGTGAAGGACTACGGCGCAACCAACGATGAGCGGCGCCGGGAAGCTCGGGCCGCCCACGCGAAGACCTACCCGGCGGTGCCGTCGCCACCTGCAACCGGCTGCTCGCTGCCGCAGTACTTGCACTTCGTGGCCCCAACGGGGAGGTCGTTTGAAAGACAGGCCGGGCACGTCTTAGTCGGTGGCGGATCGCCGAACACGATCTGGCCACGCCTCGCCGAGATGTGCTTGTACGGAATGACGACAGCGAAGTACAGGACGCCCATGAAGATGATGAAGTAGATGATCGCGGAAATGAAGGATCCAAGGTTGAGAAACGTAGCGTTGTTGCCCGTCTGCCCGAGCTGCACGCCAAGCCCCACGGAATGGCCCCCCTGCGCGCGCGCAATGAGCGGATTGATCACAGAGTCGGTGAATGCCTTGATCAGCGTGCTGAACGCCAGGGCGACGATCAGGCCGATCGCGATGACGATCACGTCACCTCGCAGCAGGAAGTTCTTGAATCCCTTGATCACCGCGGTGCTCCCTTCTTGAGGTTCCGGCCGTGAAATGCGAATTCGACAACGATACAACCACGCTCAGGGCTGTCTGGCGCCGTCAGCGTCGCCTCCTGTGACAGGACCGTGCCCGGGTTTACGGATCTCGCCGAGGACCCAGGCGCCGGTCGAAAGGTGGTCCTACGACCACTTCGCCCGGGGTGTTCATCTGGGACGGCTCAAGCTGAGGGCGCGAGAGTCCGATGAGATGAGTGGGTGCACGACCCCTGTTGCCTTGCGAGGGAAGCAATGGGCCGTGCACCCGTGCCAGTATCCCGCAGGACGCGGGCACGGGGCGGCTCTTGTCGACCCACGGCGGCGAAATTCGACGCTCGAGTCCTCACCTTCGGACCGCGAGCCGCAACGGCCCGTCAACGCGATGCTCAACTACCGACTTGCCTTCTTTGAGGCCTAGCGTGTCCGAGCACGGCCAAGAGACGTAGGGGTGCTGGATGCGAGTTGTGATCATTGGAGCTACGGGGCACATCGGCGGCTATCTCGTCCCCCGGCTCGTGGAGGCCGGGGACGACGTGATAGCCCTGAGCCGGCATGGGCGCCCTCGCTACGGTGAGCACGCAAGCTGGGCGCAGGTGACCAACGTGATGGTGGACCGGGAGGCCGAAGAGGCAGCAGGCACCTTCGGTCGGAGGGTGGCCGATCTGGAGGCCGACGCCGTGGTCGACCTCATCTGCTTCGAGACCGACTCCGCTCGGCAGCTCGTCGAGGCGCTCCGACCCCGAAGGACGTACCTCGTGCACTGCGGAAGCATCTGGATACACGGCCCAAGCGTCGTGGTGCCGACGACCGAGGACGCCCCTCGCCGGCCATTCGGCCATTATGGGAAAGCCAAGGCGGCAATCGAGGAACTCCTGTGGGAAGAGAGCCGGAGCGGGGGCGTGCCGGTGGCCCTGCTCCACCCCGGCCACATTGTCGGCCCGGGCTGGTTGCCAGTGAACCCGGCAGGGAACTTCGAGTTGTCGGTGTTCGAACGCCTGGCGGCCGGCGACGAACTGGCACTTCCTAACCTCGGGATGGAAACGCTGCACCACGTGCACGCCGACGACGTGGCGCAGGCCTTCGCTCTGGCCGTCGAACGCCCAGCGGTGGCGGCGAGCGAATCGTTCCACGTCACATCCGAACGTGCGATCACCCTGCGGGGTTATGCGGAGGCGATCGCTGAGCTCTTCGGCCAACCGAGCCGCCTCTCCTTCCTCAGCTGGGAAGTCTGGCGCGACACGGTGACCGAAGCCACTGCCCAGGTCACTTGGGACCACATCGCGCACAGCCCCTCAATGAGCATCGACAAGGCGAGGCGCCTGCTCGGATACGCCCCGACGTACACGTCCCTCGAAGCGATCCAGAACTCCCTCGCCTGGCTCGTCGTCAACGGCCAGCTGGATACTGGCGGCTTGAGCATCCCCACCTCATAGCACTCTGCCTGACCGGAGCTCAGGCGGGTGATCAGGCGCGATGGTTCCCCGACAGAAGCCGGCCTGGGTTGGAGCGGCCGGTTTTCACCACGCGTAGTCCTCCAGGGCCGATCCGAATCCGGGAAGGAACGGCGACCGATGGTCTCTGGAGCGTCTCTCCTGGCGTTTCGGAGACCGCTTTGTGGCCACGTGCGCCCTGGCGACCCTGGCGAACCGAGTCGAGAAGCAAGGACCCGGGCCGGCTCTGGTACCCTTCGTTTCGACGGCTTCGGCCGTCCCGCTGCCTGCAGGGGAAGTCCGGTCGAACTCCGGCGCTGGCCCGCAACCGTAGGCGAGGCTCGTCCTCGCAAGCCGGGAAACCTGTTGGTGGTGGGTCCTACTAACCGTCGAGGAAAGCGGGGACTGGGAACCGGTACGGCAGCGGAGTCTCAGCGCTTCTCCGGGATCCAGTATCCGGGAGAGGACCCTCATGTCAGCCTCCGTCCGTCCGGCGGCCCGAGCCTGCTTTGCTGCACTGCTGCTAGGCCTCGGGGCCGCCGCCATGCCAGTTGCGTCGGCAGCCGCCACCAAGCCAGGGCCCCAAGCGCCCCTTGCCCTCTACACCGCCCAACCCGCCCGAACCGCCCAGACCACGAACGTGACCGCCGCTGCCGCCGGCGCAGGCTGGATAGCCCGCGACTTGAGCTCCAGTGGAGCGCTCGTCGACGCCATCTCCCACAAGCCGAGTGCCGGCGACACGGCGAACGCCATCTTGGCTCTCGTCGCCGCAGGCGAGGCCAGCAACCAGGTCAGAACTGCCACCCACTGGCTCGAGTATCACTTCAACTCCTACGTCTCTGCCAATGGCGTCGACAACCCGGGTGCACTCGGGCTCGTGATTCTCGCAGCGGTTGCGGGGGGCGCGAACCCGTCGCACTTCGGCGGCCAGGCCAACTCCGACGACCTCGTCGCCAGGCTTCAGGCAACCGAGCAACTGCACGGTGCCTCCGCCGGAGTCTTCGGCGCCACAAAAGCGGAGAACGCGTTCAACCAGTCGCTCGCACTGCTCGCGCTGGACTCAGTGAAGGACTCCGGCAAAGCGACGAGCCTCAGCGAGGCCTACCTGGCGCGCTTGCAGTGCACTGACGGTGGATGGGAGTACGTCCGGGCCACGCTGAGCACACCTTGCGCCAAGGCGGACCCGAAGACCCATTCCGGTCCCGACACGAACTCGACGGCTCTTGCCGTCATGGCAATCGTCGCGGCCGGCGGCCACTTCGCCCATGGCCCGTTGGCTTTCTTCAGTGAGTCACAGGAGGCCGACGGGTCTTTCGGCTACTATGGCGTGTCGGGCGACGGGCAGCGGGGTGATCCCGACTCGACGGCCGAGGTCGTCCAGGGGTTGATCGCGCTACGGGCAGTCAACGACAAGCGGTTCGTGCGCAACGCCATCACGCCCAAGCGGGCCCTCGAGAACTTCCAGTACCGCTGCGGCGCGCCCGTGAGCGAGCGTGGCGAGTTCTCCTACGACGGAGCCCCCAGTCAGTACGCCACGCTGCAGGCAGTCCCGGCGATCGCGGGTGAGGCGCTGCCCATCAGCCCCCGCAAGCTGTCTGCCGCCGAGCCCCGGTTCAGCTGCGGTGCGGGCTGAGCCGACCTGACCGCGCCGCAGATCCCGAGGGCGACATGACCGGACATCGACCAAGTTCGGCACAAGGCCTTGCCGCGGACACGACGCCGGCGGTGGCCACCCGTCGCACCGGACCACTCATGAGGACGGTCGCAGTCACCGCGGTCGCGGCGGTCGCCACAGCCGTTGTCGCAGCCATGACTCCAGGGACCATAGACCGTGCGGCAGCGAGCACAGCCCGGCAATCGCAGGACCCCTCGCCGACATGCACAGTTCCATCGCATCTCGCCAGCGGTCAGAGCGTCGTCGCGGTCGTCGCCGACTTCGGCGGGGCGAACGGCAAGATCATCGTCACCTGTGTCGTGACAAGGCCCGGTGACAGCGGTGCGCAGGTGCTCGCGGAGCAGGCGGCGCTCCTCGGATACCCAGCGCCCCGCTACGACGAGTCCGGCTCCGGTTTGTTGTGCGCGATCGACGGGTACCCGACGAGCGGATGCGGGACACAGTTGGGAGACCACTATGCCTACTGGGCCTACTGGCATGGCGGCAAGCGATGGCAGTACGCGAGCGGCGGAGCTGGGGAGTGGAAGGTCTCGACAGGTGACGTCGAGGGGTGGCGTTTCGAGTCCGACGGGAGCGCGACCCCAGCAGACCCGCCGCCCCGGGTTCCGTCCAGCTCAGCCGCACTCGAGATGCCGGCCAAGGCCGCGCAGACGACGACCTCGTCGCCACCGTCGACAGGCCAACCGGCCGGCCCGACGGGTCACTCCGGCAACGGCAGAGGCACGAACCTGACCCTGTTCATCGTCGGCACCGCCCTCGTCGTTCTCATCGGCATCGCGGCGCTGCTTCGCGCCCGGCGCGCCAGTGACCGCGTCGCCTAGATGCTGCGCACCCGCCTCCAGCCGCTGCACCCGATCGCATGGTGGTGCTGGGCCGGAGCGCTGGCCGTCGCTGCCGGCCGCACGACGAACCCGCTTCTGCTCGGCCTCATCTTGGCCGTCGTCGCCTGGGTCGTGACCACAAGGCGCAGCGATGGTCCCTGGGGCCGCTCGTTCGGCGCGCTGATGCGCCTCGGGCTAGTCGTCGTCGTCATTCGCGTTGTCGTCCAAGTCCTCTTCGGTGACCGGGTGCCCGGCGCCACATGGTTCACCCTTCCTTCGATCCCACTCCCGTCGTGGGCTGCTGGAGTAACAATTGGCGGGCCTGTGACAGCCCAGGCCGCGATCGGGGCGCTCTGCGAAGGCCTGCAGATCGCCGTGATTCTGGCGTGTTTTGGTGCTGCCAACTCCCTCGCAAGCTCGTTCCGGCTCTTGCGTTGCGTGCCGGCTGGTCTCTACGAAGTGGCGGTCGCGGTGAGCGTGGCTATCTCGTTCACCCCACAAGTCGTGCTTTCGATTGAACGGGTCCGAGACGCCCGACGCCTCAGGGGCCGAGCGACGAGCGGGCTGAAGGGATGGCGCGGCCTGGCGGTGCCGGTTCTCGACGGCGCGCTCGAGCGCTCGGTCGCGCTGGCGGCCTCGATGGACGCCCGCGGGTTCGGGCGTCGCTCCACCTCGCCCAGGCGCCGCCGGGTCACCGCCGCGGCCACACTCGGAGGCCTCGTCGGGCTCGGCATCGGCCTGTTCGGGCTGCTCGACTCCGGCTCGGCTACGGGAATCGGACTCGCCGTCATCCTCGTCGGCGGTGCGCTGGTGATCGGCGGGCTCGTCTCCGCACCGCACGGCTTGCGGAGCCGTTACCGCCCCGACCGCTGGCACGTTGCCGAATGGCTCGTCGTAGTGGCAGGACTCGCGGCCGTTGCCGGTGTCGTTGCAACCGGTAGCAACAACCCGAACGCTCTCTCTCAGCCGCTCTATCCCCTCGCGCTGCCCGCCGGACCGGCCATCGCGCTCGCCGGCATCCTCGTCGCCACCTTGCCGTCGGCCATCGCACCGAAACCGGCGCCGGTGCGTGCCAAGCTCCAAGAGGCCGTGGCGTGATCGCCTTCGACCGCGTCACGGTCACCTACCCCGGTGCTCCCGCACCGGCTCTCGAGAACTTGAGCCTGGCGATCGAAGAAGGTGTTCTCGCCCTCGTCATCGGCGCGACCGGCGCTGGGAAGTCGACGCTGCTCCGCTGTGTGAACGGTCTCGTCCCACACTTCTCCGGGGGCCGGCTCAACGGAACAGTGACCGTCGACGGGCGCAGCACCGAGCAGTACCGTCCCCGCGACCTCGCCGATGCCGTCGGCTACGTGGGGCAGGACCCCGATGCGACCTTCGTCGCGGACACGGTCGAGGACGAGCTCGCTTATGCCATGGAGAACCTCGGCGTGGACTTGGCGGCAATGCGCCGGCGGGTCGAGGACGTCTTGGACACCTTGAACCTGCACGCGCTGCGCCAGCGGGCCATCGCGACACTGTCGGGTGGTCAGCGCCAGCGCGTCGCCATCGGCGCCGCGTTCACTGCAGCGCCACGCGCGCTGGTCCTCGATGAGCCGACGTCATCGCTCGACCCGGTCTCAGCCGAGGAGGTGCTGGCGTCACTCGCGCGCCTCGTACACGACCAGGGCACCACCATCCTGGTAGCCGAGCACCGCCTCGAGCGCATCGTGCAGTTCGCGGACATCGTCGTCGAGATCGGTACCGGCCCGGGCGATGTCCGCAGCGGCACGCCGGCGGCGATCTTCGCGACGGCGGAGCTGGCGCCACCTGTCGTCCGCCTCGCCCGTATGGCCGGATGGTCGCCTGTTCCCCTCTCGGTCCGAGACGCCCGCCGTCAAGCCCCAGAACTCCGGCACCGCCTCGAGGCAAGCACGCGTCTGGCCGCCCCGGCATCTCGAGGTGATCGTGTCGCCAGGGTGAAGGGCCTCACCGCCGCTTACGGGCCGGTCCCGGCACTCGCGGACGTCACCCTTGACTTCCATGAGGGCGAGGTGGTGGCGGTCATGGGAAGAAACGGAGCCGGGAAGTCCACTCTCCTCCACCACCTCGTCGGGCTTCGCCGCGCCCAACGAGGCTCTGTGGAAGTCCTCGGCCGCGCGCCCGCCGCGCTCAGCGCGTCGGAGGCGATCCGTCTCGTCGGTCTCGTGCCCCAGGACCCCGGGGCGCTGCTATGCGCCGAAACTGTGGCGGCCGAATGTCGAGACGGCGACCGGGATGGCGGGCTTGCCGCGGGGACGACGCGAGCGGTGCTCGAGTCGCTTGTAGGTGGCATCTCCGGGGGCGCACACCCAAAGGACCTCTCCGAAGGTCAGCGGCTCGCGCTGGCGCTGGCGGTCGTGCTGGCTCCCGAGCCACCGCTCCTGCTGCTCGACGAGCCGACGCGCGGTCTCGACTACGGTGCCAAGGAGCGGTTGTCCCGCCAGCTCCGTCAGCTCGCAGCGCGGGGCCACTGCGTCGTCGTGGCGACTCATGATGTTGAATTGGTGGCCGAGGTCGCCGACCGGGTTGTCGTGCTCGCGGACGGTGAGGCGATCACCGACGGTCCGGCCCGTTCGGTCGTCTGCCATTCGACCAGCCTCGCCTCCCAAGTAGCCCGGATCCTCGCCCCGGCGGAATGGCTGACGGTCGAGGAAGTCGCTACAGCGCTCGCCGAGCGGCCGGGGCATCGGACGACCCCGTGACCGCAGCGCACGGCCAGCGCCCTGTCGGTCTCGACCGGCTCGGGGGTCTCGCCATCGGTGTCGCGTCGGTTCTCGGAGCCGTCTCGTTCCTCTGGCCGCTGTTCATCCCCGCGCGCGCGTCGTTGAGCCAGGCTCACGCCGGCGATGCGCCCTGGGTCATCGCGGCGCTCCTGCCTGTCTTGCTCGTCGCAGTGCTCGGCGAGTTCAGCTCCGGCGGCATGGACGCGAAGGGCGTCGCCATGCTCGGCGTGCTGGGCGCCTGCGGCGCTGCGCTGCGACTCCCCTCGGGCGGTGCGGCAGGTTTCGAGCCCGTCTTCTTCCTGCTGTTCCCGGCGGGCTATGTGCTCGGGCGCCACTTTGGCTTCTTGCTGGGCGCGCTCACGCTTTTCGCCTCGGCGCTCGTCACTGGCGGCGTGGGTCCGTGGCTGCCGTTCCAGATGATGGCGGCAGCCTGGATGGGCTATGGCGCCGGCTGTCTCCCGCACCTAAAGGGCCGCCGCGAACTAGTCCTGTTGGCGACCTACGCGGTGATTGCCTGCCTTGCCTACGGGCTGCTGCTCGATCTGTGGTTCTGGCCCTTTGCCGCTGGTACGTCGTCGACTCTCTCGTTCGAGCCGGGGGCGTCGGTGGCGCACAACCTGGTCCGTTTCCTGCTGTTCCATTCCTCGACATCGCTCGGCTTCGACCTGCCCCGGGCCGCGCTCAACGCCGGACTCATCCTGGTAGCCGGGCACCCTGTGCTGGCCGCGTTGCGCCGAGCCAGCCACCGTGCCGCCTTCGGTGCCCCGGTCGAGATCGAGCCTCACGCGCTGGAAGCGTCGACTCACCCCTGAGCACGCCCGAAGCGACCCGAGCCGCCACCGGGCCCCAGCTTGTGAGGAACCTGAGGCTCAGGAGGGCGGCAGCTTCCCAACCCCTTCGTCTTCGATCCGGTGCTTCACGCTGAGCATGAAGCCTGGACCTTCGGTGGTCTCGACCGAGCTCAGTGTGATCTCCGAGGCATCCATGTCGTCGAGGCGGTACCCGAACGCAATGACGAGCTCCGCCAGCTCGCCGTAGGCCCTCTCATAATCATCCGGTCGCCGTCCTTCGCGCACCACCTGGGCTGACCACTCCTCGCCGACCGGCAAAGCTGAGAATCCGGCGCGCCGCCGCTGAAGGCGAACGATGCCGGGAATCGGCTCATCCAGAGCGCCCTCACGTCCCTGGTAGCCCAAGAGCAACTGGATGACCTGCTGGCGCACTCGGGCCAGGTCGGCTCCCAGGCTGATGAGGACCTGAGCGGCAACGCCCTCGCCCTCGCGCACGAGGCCGAGCAGCATGTGCTCGGTGCCGATGTAGTTGTGGCCGAGTTGCAGTGCCTCCCGCAGGGACAGCTCGAGGACCTTCTTCGCTCTCGGCGTGAACGGCGGGGACCCCGTCGGGGCCGACCCCGCCGGCCCGATCGTCTCCTCGACCTTCTCGCGCACGGCCTCGAGCGAGATGCCGAGCGACTCGAGCGCCTTGGCCGCGACTCCCTCGCCCTCGTGGATGAGGCCGAGCAGGATGTGCTCGGTCCCGATGAAGCTGTGGTTCAGGAGGCGTGCTTCCTCCTGAGCCAGGACCAGTACCCTGCGTGCCCGATCGGTGAAGCGCTCGAACATCTGCGCATTATCTCACCTCCCGTTGGTGGCGACCCAACGCATGGGTCCCACACGGGACGACGGTGCCATGACCACCGCCTGACAGATTCGCGCTTGCTGGCGATGATCTTGAGCGGACCCCGATTGTTGAGTCAACTCGCTCTGCGAGCTGTAGCTGTTCTTGGTCGGTAGGCGACGCCTCGATGTACTCGACTGGGCTGAGCCAGCCGAGTGCCGACTGCGGTCTATGTCTCGAAGAGCTGAACGTTCAAGAACTCGTCGCGGAGCCTCCCGTCGAAGTCGACGTCCTGGGTCTCGACCGTCCCGGCCGTCCGCCCCGGCGCCGTCTGATAGCTCCAGTACAGGTTCGTGTGCGCGATGACCTGGTCCGGCGGCGGCGCTCCCCATGCCGTATGGTCCTCCGTCGTGTGGGCGTCGCTGACAAGGGTCACGTCGTACCCCCTGACGAACGCACCGTGGAGCGTTGAGCGGATGCACGCATCGGTTTGTGCGCCGACGACGACGAGTCGCCCGACACCGAGGCCCGACAGCACGGTCTCAAGGGTGGTGTCCTCGAAGGAGTCGCCGTAGTTCTTCTCGACGAGCGGCTCGGCGTCGCCCGGAATCAGCTCGGGGACGATCCGCCAGTCGTCGCTCCCCCTCGCAAGCTCCTCGTCGGAGTGCTGGACCCAGACGACGGGGACCCGTTCCCTCCGTGCCTTGTCGACAAGGCTGCCGACGTTCGCGACGACCGCGTCACGCTCGTGAGCCCCCTTGACGACGCCGTTCTGCACGTCGACGACGAGGAGTGCGGTGTTCAGCCGGTTCTCGAGTGTGGTCATGGTCTCCCCCTTTGCTCACGCCGGACTCCTGTGTCCACCCACGATAGACATACCCACCGAACAGCCGGCCCGAACGAACATCGGAGCGCCCCCGTCCAATGACGCGGGGAACTCGTCCGAAATTCGAGCTCCCTCGAGGTCATCGGGTGGTCGGTGCACCACGTCTGCTGTGCTGGCAACGGTGACGTCTGCCTCTATCGGTTGCCGGTTCGTTCAGTCGAGATCGGCATGTCCTCTGACCGCCCGGATCTGGGAGCATCACGATGGACAAAGCCAAGAGAGAGGTACTGCAATGCCTCCGATCACTGACGCAGTTGCGCCCCGCGACGTCGTGGCCGCCTGCCTCCCCGACCCAGCCCACCTCGGCGACCGGATGACCGGCAAGACGTGCGCTGGGACCTGGGTCAAAGGCACCAAGGATGGACAGCCGCGCGAGGTGTACCTCTACCAGGTGGCCGACGACGCAACGACGATGCGGGACTACGGCGTGCAAGCGGTCGTGTGGCAGACGGCCGTCGGCCCCGTCACATCGCCATGGAGCTGCTGGCTGAAGGCCTGTGAAAAGGCGCTGGCGTGCTTGGGCCCGAAGCGTTCGACCCCGACCCCTTCATGGCGCGGATGGACGCCTATGGCGCTCCCTGTTCGATCAGGGATCAGCCCCCGACGAGAGGAGCTGACACCTCAGAAGTCTTCTGATCGCTGGACTCCGCCGGTACGGGCCCGTTGCCTACAGGCACCCCGAGCTGCCTCGTCGATATCTGAGGGACGCCCCCCTTTATCGCCTCGTAGATCGAG
>Ga0247847_1000197_pt1 | contig 18514 bp, 18 predicted proteins | sample PFST25metaG_FD_186002 | JGI IMG/M metagenome (GOLD analysis project Ga0247847, IMG submission 186002) | Peat soil microbial communities from Stordalen Mire, Sweden - P.F.S.T25 | ecosystem: Environmental > Terrestrial > Soil > Wetlands > Peat | place: Sweden: Norrbotten County, Stordalen Mire...
AGTCTCTTGCTCAAAGCGCGCCTCCGCTCGCGGTTCGCGAGCCAGCGATTGCTCTCGTTCATGGCACAGCTCCACAAGGAGGACCTGGTCGTTCTGACGGAGCTGATCGAAGCAGGGAAAGTCACGCCGGTTATCGATCGAACGTTCCCGCTGGTCGAGGCGCCTGAAGCCATCCGCTATCTCGAAGCGGGACACGCGCGAGGTAAGGTCGTCATCACGGTGTAGGTTGGTACGTTGTGTCTGCCGAGGCGGCGGGATACCTGATCAACCGATATCGCCCGGAACCAGGTAACGTAACGATTGGATACTGAGGCTTGGCCGACTACTCTGCAGGTGATGGTTTGGAGAGATGAGGATGTGCTTCTAGTGGGCGCTTCAGGCGGCTATCCGGTGTGAAACCAACCGCTAGTGCTCATGCGATCGGCGCACGTATCGCGAAGGCCACGGGCATTCCGTCCCTAGTCGAAACGCTTGTGCGCTTACCAGGCGCTGATCTCCACTCACTGCTCCTGCTCGTCTTCAGGGAGCGAGCGAGGCAGATGAAGGCATCGTCGGTTCTCCGCCAATACGAGAACGACCGGTTCGTGCGACCAGCATCGACGACGGCTCGATCGCTCTTGGAATTCGACCTTTTAGCGACATCGCTACTCAACGATGGATGGGAGTTCGTCGAGCTTGCTCCGCTTGCACCCCTCGGTGCGGTCGCCGCGCTGACCGGGCTCACTCAGGATTGGGCAATCGCGACGGTTCGCGGTACAGAGGTCGTGAGCGACTCCACGAACGTGCTTGCAATGGAGGCAGCCCTTCGCTTGAAGAAGGCCGGTAAGAATCGTGTTCGGGTCACACTCGCAGCAAGCCAACGGCTCACCCGCCCACAGGCCTACAGCGATCCGGCCGCACAGGCGCACTTCAGGCTGTTCGGGCTAGCCAGCGCAACGCTGGGCAGCCGCCGTGGGCGGACGCTCGATACCGACGCCCTTAGAGACCAGATCGCGTTCTACTTACGACTTCTAGGACGCGGCGGGGAGCTTGGGCTCGATGTGCACGACGCTGATGTCGCTCTCACCGATCTCGTCGGAGGTCGGGAGGAACAGATCGAGCGAGAAGTGCTTACTCCCCTCGCTTCGGACTTTTCGAGCGTTGCGTTTCGCCTTGCACCGGAGCGGGATTGGGGACGGAACTACTACACGAAGGCCTGCTTTTACATTTCTGCCGCCAACAGGGACCGAGCCCGCTTGGAGCTCGTTGACGGAGGATTCACTGACTGGGGCGAGCAACTTCTCAGTGACCGCAGAGTTCAATTGCTCATCAGCGGTATAGGCGTTGACAGGCTGAACTCGGCGTTTGCTGGTTGAACTAGCTCCGTCGGTCCCCTGCGTATACGCCGCTGATTGCTCACCAAGCAGCCTCACGCTCAGGTATGGGCGCCGAAGCGCGCGTCTACGATACCCCCATGACCGTGAAAGTCCGCTTCGCTCCGTCGCCGACCGGCTTCCTCCACATCGGTGGCGTTCGCACCGCGCTTTTCAACTGGCTTTTCGCCCGTCACCTCGGCGGCGAGTTTCACCTGCGGATCGAGAACACCGACACCGGCCGCGAGGTCGCCGAGGCGACCGAGCAGATCAAGGAGTCGCTCTCCTGGCTCGGCCTCGACTGGGACGGGCCGGTCACCTTCCAGCTCGACCGTAGCGAGCGCTGCCAGGTCGAGGCACGCCGCCTGCTCGAGGAGGGCAAGGCCTACGAGGACGAGGGCGCGATCCGGATCCGCATGCCGGACGTTGGCGTGACCGGCTGGGACGACGCGGTGCGCGGCCCGGTCGAAGTCCCGAGTGAGGAGCTGGAGGATCTCGTCATCCTGCGCTCCGACGGGCGCCCGACCTACAACTTCGCCTCGCCGCTCGACGACTGGCTCGACGGCATCACGCACGTCATCCGCGGCGACGATCACGTCTCCAACACGCCCAAGCAGATCCGCGTGCTGGAGGCGCTCGGCGCCGAGGTTCCCGTCTACGCCCACGTCGGAAACGTGCTCGGGACCGACGGCAAGAAGCTCTCGAAACGGCACGGCGCGGTCGGTGTCGACGAGTTTCGGCGCGAGGGCTACCTGCCCGAGGCGCTGGTCAACTATCTGGCGCTGCTCGGCTGGAGCTACGACGACCACACCACGATCATGTCGCGCGAGCAGCTGGTCGAGCGCTTCACGATCGAGCGCGTCATCGCCAGGCCGGCCACCTTCGACTACGAGAAGCTGGAGTGGATGAACGGCGTTTATCTACGGGAGCTTGACGAAGCGGCCTACGCCGCCGCGCTCACGACCTTCCTCGGCGAGCAGGGGCTCGACTGGGACGCCGAGCTTGTGCGGCGCACGGTGCCGATCGTGCACGAGAAGCTCGTCCGGCTCGACCGGTACCCGGAATACGCGGGCTTTTTCTTCCACGACGTGACGCCCGATCCGAAGCTTCTCGACGGCCGGGTGCTCGCGGCCGCCGAAGAGGCGCTCGCCGGGCTGGAGCCGTTCGATATAGAGGCGATCGATAAGGCGCTGCGCTCGCTGGCCGAGTCGCTCGAGCTGAAGCCGGGCAAGGCCTTCCAGCCGATCCGCGCCGCGATCACCGGCACGAACGTCTCGCCCAGTCTGTTCGAGTCGATCGAGCTGCTCGGGCGCGAGAAGACGCTGGAGCGGCTGCGCGCTGCGCGCAAGCTCGCCGGAGATTGAGCGAAAGTCGGGGCGGGAAGAGGGGTAGAGCCGATGCGCGCGATGATCCTAGAAGCCCAGCGCCAGCCGTTGCGCCTGGCTGACATCCCCGAGCCGGTTCCTGGACCGGAGCAGATCCTGATCAAGGTCAGCGCCTGCGGCGTCTGCCGCACCGACCTGCACATTCTCGACGGCGATCTGACAGGTCCCAAGCTGCCGCTTGTTCCCGGGCACCAGATCGTGGGTACCGTTCTGCGGCTCGGCCCCGACGCCGAAGGCTTCAATCTAGGCGACCGTGTCGGCGTTCCCTGGCTGGGCTGGACGGACGGAGAGTGCCGCTACTGCCTGAGCGACCGCGAGAACCTCTGTGACAAAGCTCGTTTCACCGGCTATGACATCGACGGCGGCTTCGCCGAATACGCCGTGGCCGACCATCGCTACTGCTTCCCGATCCCGGAGGGCTTCTCCGACCTGCAGGCGGCGCCCCTTCTCTGCGCCGGGCTGATCGGCTACCGCTCGCTGCGCATGACCGGCGAGGCCGAGCGCCTCGGCCTGTACGGCTTCGGCGCCTCGGCTCACATCGTCTGCCAGCTGGCCAAGTTTCTCGGCCGGCGCGTCTTCGCTTTCACCAAGCCCGGCGACGAGGAGGGACAGGCCTTCGCGCGCGGGCTCGGCGCCGACTGGGCCGGCGGCTCGGACGAGCCCCCGCCCGAAGAGCTGGACGCCGCGATCGTCTTCGCGCCGGTGGGGCCGCTGATGATCGACGCGCTCAAGGCGTCGGCCAAGGGCGCCCGCATCGTCAGCGCCGGCATCCACATGTCCGACATCCCCGCCTTCCCCTACGCCGAGTTGTGGGGCGAGCGCGCGCTGATGTCCGTCGCCAACCTCACCCGCCAGGACGGGCGCGAGTTTCTCGAGCTGGCCCCGAAGGTACCCGTGCACACCAAGGTGACCGAGTACCCGCTCGAGCGCGCCAACGAGGCGCTTGACGATATCCGCAGCGGGCGACTCGTCGGCGCCGCCGTATTGCGAGTCGCCTGAGATCGCGAGAGGAAGTTCCTCTTTCGAGACACTCCGGTCTTGACAGCGAGCACTTTCTCTGAGCGGTGTCTGACACCGATTGGTGCCAAGGGGCGTTGCGCCGAAAGCGAGTCGCTTCCTCAACAGCCCGCCCTCGTCGTTTGCCGACACGGACGACCGGGTCATAACGGCTCAGATGGCTACCGATAGAGTCCAACCCATGAGCGAGACAGAAATTCGAGATCCCGACGCCTTCGAGGCCAGGCTGGCCAACTTCCTCTACGAGAGCTTCGAGGAGGCGCGCGCGGTCAGGGTGGGGGAGAAGGAGACCTCCGAGCAGGCCGCGATCATCGAGCGCTACGCCGATCTCTTCACCCGTCCCCAGCTCGAGGCGCTGAGCGAGGCCGAGAGCCGAGAGGCGACGAGCGGCGCCTCGGCGGACGATCTCGAGCGCCTCTACCGGCTACGCAAGACCTGCGAGGGCGGGATCGTCGGCGCCGAGCTGGCCGAGCGCGAAGACGCGCTGGAGAACGATCTTCTGGCCGCGCGCGTCGCCTGGAAAGAAGAGGAGATGCCGCTCAGGACGGCCCAGGCGCGCCTCGCGCTGCTGGACGACTACGGCGAGCGCGACGAGCTGGGCGAGCGCCAGGCCAAGGTCTCGGCCGGCTTCAACGGTGAGCGGCTGCAGCTGGTCGCCGCCGCGGAGTCGCTCGAGGTCGAGCTTTCCGCTCAGCCCGATCCGATCAGGCGCAGCGAGGAGGAGAAGGGAATCTCGCTGCACGAGCTCGCTAGCGCGCTGACGGAGGCGTCCGCGCGGCTCGACGAGCGCTGGAGCGAGCTGCGCAAACGCTGGTTCGACCGCCTGCTCGGCGCCGGCCGCGACGATATTCCGCGCCAGCACCAGACCGCCTACATGCGCCGCCTCTCGCCGCTGGCCGGCACCTACACGCGCGACCGCGCCACCGAGATTTGCCTCGACACGCTGGCCCGGCTGGGCTTCGACCTGAGCGCGATGCCCAACATCCAGCTCGACCTCGACGACCGGCCGCAGAAGTCGCCGCGCGCCTGCGTGATCGCCTCGCGCCCGCCCGAGGTCGTCCACCTGATCACCCGCGCCCAGGGCGGCCTGCACGACTACGAGGCCCTCCTGCACGAGGCCGGGCACGCTCTGCACTACGGCGGCTGCGATCCGGCGCTTCCCTACGCCTTCCGCGCCCTCTCGCGCGATCACGCCCTGACCGAGATCTATTCCTACATCACGGCCAAGATCGTGAACGAGCCCGGCTGGCACGAGCACTACTTCTCGCTCTCCGAGGAGGTAGCGCGCGAGAACGCCGAGGCCGGCCTGTTCCTCGAAGTCCTGCTCTTCCGCCGCTACGTCGCCAAGCTCCAGTTCGAGCTCGAGTTCTGGCAGCGCTTCAGCGCCGACGGCGGCACGGAGAAGGGCTACGCCGAGCGCCAGGAAGAGGCGACCGGCGTCCGCTACCGCCCCGACTGGTACCTCTCCGACATGGATTCCGGCTTCTACTCGGCCGACTACCTGCGCGCCTGGATCCGCTCGGCGCAGCTGCGCGTCTCGCTCATCGAAGAAGTGGGCGACGATTGGTGGAAGAGCGCGAAGACGGGCGAGTTTCTCCGCTCGCTGTTCAGAGAGGGCACACGCCCGTCGAATGAAGAGATCGCGGCCCGGCTCGGCTTCGAGCCGCTCGACTGCGCGCCGCTTCTCGCCGAGCTGGGCGCGTAACCACAAAACGGTACTCGTCTACTACCTCGAAAGGGGCTTGCGAGCCGGCGGCCTAGCTCTACGATTAGAGCTGACCCCTCGCGTTAGCATCCGCGTGCAAAAACAGAGCTCACTTAGACAGGCACACGCTTTCCGCTCCTTCGCTCTGGCCTGTGCCGTCGTTGCGCTCGTCCTGCTCTCGGTCGTGACCGTGGCCGGAGCCTGCCGGGTCAGCTCGCTCTCGCGTTCGGGCGGAGCGTCCAGCTCGACGCCGGTCTCTCGCGGTAACGCGGGCACTGCGCCGGGAAAGGCCGCGCCGAGTAAGCCGGCGCCGAGCGTCAAGGCCTGTCCGGCCTCGTCTCGCTGCGACAGATCCCGCTACTAGCGCGCCGCGAAGAACCTCATCAACGCTCGATCACGAGCCGGAAGGCGTGGCCGCGCGCACGGCTTCCGCCAACTGCTTGAGCGTGCTCGTCAGCCGCGCCTCGGACGGCTTCAGGTGCGCGATAACGGCGTCCTGCGCCGGCGTGAAGCGCTTCCAGGCCTCGCACTGAACTCCTAAATAGAGAATCGGCCGAGGGGCGCGGATGCCGACCGTCGCCGCCCGTGAAGAGAGCTCTCCGACCCGCCTTGACGTACTATTACGTTAGCGCTAACGTAACAGTACGTTATGGCCCGATAGGGCCGAGCTGTCGAGAGGAGGAGTGTGGCCAGAGTCTTCAAGCGCGGCGAGCTCAAGCAGGCGATCGTTGCTGTGCTCGCGGCTCTTGGCGAGGCGCACGGCTACGCGATCATGGGCGAGCTGAAAGAGCGGGTGGGCGGTCGCTGGCGGCCGAGCCCGGGCGCGATCTATCCGGCGCTGCTCTCGCTCGAGGAGCTCGGGCTGGTGGACTCGGTGGACGAGGATGGGATGAAGGTCTACTCGCTGACCGAGGAGGGTCGCCGCGTCTCACAGGCGGCGACCGGGGCCTGGGCTGCGTTGGCTGAACGAGCCGCCGGCGCGCCCGCCCGCGCCAGCGTCGGCTCGATCATCGACGACTTCGCCTCGTCCTTCTCGGAGCGGAGAAAGCTCGTAAACAGTAAGCAACAGGCGGTCGTGGAGCGTCTGCTCTCACGGACAGCGAAAGAGATCATCAAGACACTCGAAAAAGGAGAGAAAAGTGGATGAGTTCGGCGAGCTTGCTCTGCGCGAGCGGGAGGCGCGCAGGATCGTACGCAGGCAATGGTTCTGGTTGCACTTCGTGGTCTGGGTGTCGATCCAGGTCTTCCTGGTGGTCGTCTGGGCGCTGAGCGGCGCCGGCTATCCCTGGTTCGTCTATCCGCTGTTCGGCTGGGGCATTTTCGTTGCCGGGCACGCGGCCTACGCCTTCATCGTGCGCGACCCCGAGGAGATCATGGTCGAGCGCGAGCGAAAGTCAGCGCACAGCGACAAGTGATTCGAGAGCAGGGACAGTAGGAAGGAGAGAGGTTGAGCTCGGTACTCGAGACGATTGGACTATGGCTGGTAGGCGCGCTCGGCGGCGAGCTCGCGCGCCTCGGCAACCTCGGCCTGAGGATCCCGACCTCGCTCGTGGGTGTGAACCGGCAGGTTGCTGGATCGGTTTCTCGACCCGCTCGTTCTCTGGCTTGTCCTGCTCTCGTTGTTGACGTTGCACGTACTGGCCAACCGACCGGAGCGCATTCACACACGCCGACCGATTAGAGGAGTCCGATGAAAGTCGAAAACCGCCCGCCGATCTTCACCCGAACCGTGCTGCATCCGTTCGTCGAGCGCCGAACCTACCTTGCGCTTCTCTACTCGTTACTCGGGCTGCCGCTCGGCATCTTTTACTTCACCTTCATCGTGACCGGGCTGTCGCTCGGGCTCGGGCTGCTGATCACGCTGGTCGGGGTTCCCATTCTCGTGCTGACGCTGCTCTGCTGTCGCGGTCTGGCCCAGTTGGAGCGCACGCTCACCGCCTCGCTGCTCGACGCACCGATGCCTCGCTTGGCAAGCGGGCGCGAGGAGGGATTACTCTGGCGCCGGCTCGTCTCGCAACTCCGCTCGGTCGAAACCTGGCGCGAGCTGGCATACCTGCTCATTCGCTTCCCGACCGGCATCGCCAGCTTCACGATCGCCGTCACAGTGGTCGCGGCCGGTATCCAATTCGGTTTCGTTCTGCCCGTTCTCGTGGCCTTCGTTCCGGGCGCCGGCCCTGACTTCGGCAGCTGGTCGGTGAACGCCGTCGGCAGAGCTCTGCTCCTGGTTCCGCCCGGGCTCGTACTGCTAGTGCTCGCTCCCACGATCATCAACGTTTTGGGCCGGGTCGAGCGCTCGCTCGCGACCGCCTTCCTCGGCCGCATTCCCCGCGCCGAATTCCGCCAGGCGATCGCTCGCGCGCTCGCCCGCGGCGAGACCGACGGGATGGGCCTGCTCGGCGATCTCGAGCTCTATTTCGGGCGCGGCCCGTACGTTACTCCGACCAGGCTAGGGGCGAACCTGCTCGCGCTCGAAGATCTCGGCCTGGTTACCGTGATGCGGGACGGCGGGAATGCTCGCTACAAACTGACGGCCGAAGGCCAGAAGGCGCTCGGGAAGCTGTAATGGGGTGAGCGCCGATTAGGGACTCTGGCAGGCAAAGCGCGCTTCTTAAGTAGCCGAGTTGTTAGAGCCGGGATCTCTCCGCGGAATCTGGCGTTGACTGGTAGAGCGATCAAGAACCGGCCGGGTTTGCGTCCGCGGCCTTTCGCTCGCGTATCCACTCGCGAGCATCCTCGATCGAGGTGAAGACCCCGATCTCGATCTGCAGGTCGGGCTGCAACTCAATGTAAGCCTGGTACATCCTGGCGAGCCCGAAATCGACCACTGCCCGCATCACCATCGCCGCGCGGATGCGTCCAATGCGATTCGAGTTCTTTTTAAAGAGCCCGATCCGATCCTGAACGCCTTTGAGCGAGACGCCGCTCCAGTCGAGCTCGCGATGGTCGACGATGAAGCTCATCCCCTCGCGGTAGCGAGGATCCGAGAGTCCTTCCTGCATCCAGGCGCCGAAACCCTCGAGCGACGCTTCGCCCCGCGTGGTGACGCAGGCATCCTCGGGATCGCCGCCCCAGGTGATTTCGTATTCCATGCCCGGGAATTTACGCTAGTGGTCTCACCGTAACAAGGCGCCGGACAGGCGATGTCGCCGCGAGCCAAGAGAGCCGGCGGCGACGAGCACGTCAAGGAAAGGCGCATACGGGATTCGAACCCGTGCCGCCGCCGTGAGAGGGCGGTGTCCTAGGCCACTAGACGAATGCGCCGTGCCGAAAAGGCCTTGCGGAGTGTAGCGGACAGCCCGCAGCACTCAATCACTTGGCGGCGGTGTCGATATCTGTACCTAGCGATGCCATAGAGGGTTATTTCCCCTGGTCAAAACGGGGTAGACGATCCTCTATTACGGCGCTACTGTGTGATTTCCCCCTTAAGTGCGTCAGAGCGGCTGCATGGAACCAAACCCCCGAAACGTTGCGAAGACGGTTGTCTTGGTCGATGACGAAGATCTCGTACGCCGGCTCGTGGCGCGCGTGCTCGAGCGGGCGGGCTATCGCGTCATCGCACTCATGACGGCGGAGGACGCGCTGGCGATCCTGAGTAGTGGCGAGGCGATCGATCTCCTTCTCACCGACGTTACGCTCCCCGGCATGAACGGGGTCGAGCTCGCGCGACTTACGCTCGGACAGCAGCCCGATCTGAAGTTGATCTGCATGTCGGGCTCGGGCGAAGAGGACATGGTGACCGACCTCCTCGCGAGAGCTACCGGTACGACCGCCTTCCTGAGCAAGCCGTTCTCCACCGTCGAACTGGTCGAGACCGTGAATCGGGTGCTCGACACCGTCGAGGGCCCTTCGTTGGTCGCCGGCGCCTGAGTAGCGGCTAGGAACTCCGATCAAAAAGAAGCACTCCGCCGCGTGGCCGCGCTCGGAGGCGCGCTGCGTCGGCTCTTGAGCAGCGTCCTCGGCCTCGCCCGTAGCTTTGGCTACGAACGAGGCGCCGCGTCCTAGCATCGCATCCACCGATCGCACCCAGTCGACGGGTGTTCGTTTTGTTCCGAGTTCTAGGACTTTCCGGCCGACGACTCGCGAATGACGAGCTCGACCGGCAGCATCAGCTTGGGCGGAGTCGCCTTGGGGTCGTCGATCAAGGCCATCACCTGCTCGCCGGCGGCGCGCCCGAGCCCGACCTTGTCCTGACGGATGGTGGTGATCGCCGGGTCGAAGGCGGCCGCGAAGGGCGCATCGTCAAAGCCGACGATGGCGATGTCCTCGGGCACCTTCACGCCTGCGGCCTTGGCCGCGCCGATCGCGCCGACGGCCATCATGTCGCTGGCACAGAAGACGGCATCCGGCCGATCGTCGAGGGCGAGCAGGGCCTCCATGGCCGTGAACCCCGAAGGCTCGTAGAAGTCGCCGCCCTGGATGTAGTCGGAGTTCTGGCTCAGTCCCAGCTCTTCGATCTGATCGCGATATCCCGTTAGCCGGTCGCGGCCCGGGCGGGTGTAGGTCATGCCGGTGATGGCGGCGATCTTGCGCCGTCCGATCTCGTGCAGGTGGTTGACGGCCAGCTTGGCGCCCGCGACGTTGTCGGAGATCACGAAGCCGGTCAGGGGGCCCGTCAGATCGAGCTCGACACCGATACAGGGAACCTCCGAGCGCACGAGCTTCTGGATCTCGGGGAAGCTGCGGCCGACGCCCATCAGGATCATTCCGTCGACGTGGTGGCGGCGGCAACGCTCGAGGTAGTCGTAGGTGCGGATGCTGCCCGACGGAGTGCCGCCGGTGAAGAAGAGCATGTCGTAGCCGCTCTCGGCGATCACTTCCTTGAGACCGTCGAGAACGTCACCGAAAACCGGATGGTGCAGGTCGACATGGCCCGAGGTATCGAGGATGACTCCGATCACCTGCGACGGCATGTCGGTGACAGCGGCCGTCGAGAGATCGCTCGTCACCTCGAGCTCGCGCACGAGCTTGAGCACGCGCTCTCGTGTCTCGGCGTCGATTCCCGCGTCGCCGCCGAGAATTCTGGTCACGGTCATCACCGAGACGCCCGCCTGGTCTGCCAGTTCGCGAATCGTGGGCATTACCGTCGCCTTTCGAAAGATCGCCGCCGATTTGGTTATCGAGCAACCTGCGCTTCGACTTTAACGAGAGGCGCCTAGTTGGCCGAGAGTGAACCACTGCACATCTCGCGTACTAACTGCGGGGCAGGGATTCGAACCCCGATCACCTGAGCCAGAGTCAGGCGTCCTACCATTAGACGACCCCGCATAGACGAGCGCTGCGATTGTAGCGGCCTCATCGAGGGGTAGCGCGCCTCTCGCACGCGCTCGCTCCCCGCTCCGCCTGCGGCAGACGGTTCGCGAGTCGGCGCTAGCTGTCGCGTGACGCGCGGAAAGCCGCGCCGCACGATTCCCGTACCACCAAATCGGCCGAGAGAATCACAACCGGCGGCTGCGCCGACGGCTGGTCGATGATGCGCATCAACGCCTCGCAGCTCGCCGTGCCGAGGCCCGTCCTGTCCTGGCGAATGGTGGTCAGTGCGGGCTCCATCATGCTCGCGAAGGAGGCGTCGTCGAAGCCGACGATGGCGATATCTTCCGGCACGCGCAGGCCGGCGGCGTGAACTGCCAAGATTGCGCCCAGCGCCATCAGGTCGCTGGCGCAGAAAACGGCTTCCGGTGGCTGCTCGAGCGCGAGCAGGCGCTCCATGCCTGTGTATCCGGACGATTCGTAAAAGTCGCCCTCGATCAGATAATCCTCACGGAAGGGAAGACTCGCTCGCTCGAGGCCCGAACGGTAGCCGAGCACCCGATCGATCCCGGGGCGGCTGTCCAGGATTCCCGTGATCTGGGCGATACGCGTGTAGCCGAGCGCGTTCAGATATTGGACGACCGTTGCGGCAGCTTCGACGTTGTCGGATGTGACGTAGGTGGCCCGGGCGCCGACCAGATCGAGATCGATAGCCACGGTCGGGACCTCCTCCGCGAGCAGGTACAGGAGCTCCGGGTCGGAGCGCGCGAAGCCCATCAAGATGACGCCCTCGATGTTATGCCGGCGGCAACGGGCGACATAGGAGTACTCGGCGCTGAAATCCGCGCCGGCGTGGCCCGAGAAGAGCACCAGGTCGTAACGGCTGGCCACCGCGCGCTCCTCGATTCCCTCGAGTACCTGGGCGAAGAAGGGGTGGCTGAGATCGGGCTGGGAGCCGGTCGTGATTGCGGCGCCGATCACGCGCGGGTACTTCGGCAGGCCTTTCCTGTCGAGCGTCTTTCCCTGGGCGGCGAGGGAAATTGCCCGCTCGCGCACGTCGTCGATGATCGCCTGGTCGCGCCTCAGTATCTCTGAGATCTCTTCGGCCGAGATCCGAATAATCGGCGACTCGGACGGCGGCTGTTTGTCTCCTTTGTCGTTCACGATGCCTCTACCAGTCAGTATCGGTGTTTATCGGCATTGGCGCTCGATATTGATCGAAGCGCTCGATCGTCATTGGCGACTTCGCGCGGAATCCGATCTCCGATCGGGCTCGTGTTCGAGCTCTCTCGACCGGTTCTCTAGCTTTCGCGGCTTCGATCTGTAAATAATCTCCGCCATGAACGAACATCCAGTCACACTCCACGTAATGGACGACCTGCGGCGCTCGCGCCTCACGGTCTTCTTCCGGCCCCTACTCTGCATTCCCCACCTGATTTGGATCTATCTCTGGGGAGCAGTAGTAGGGATCGTCTTCATTCTTAACTGGCTGGTCGCGCTGATCATCGGGCGACCTGCCAAGCCGTTCCAGCGTTTCAATGCCGCCTTCCTGCGTTACACGACCACCGTTTTATCCTTTCTGTTTCTGATCGCAAACCCGTTCCCGGGATTCACGGGTGAGCCCGGCAGCTATCCAATCGAGCTCGAGGTCCCGACGACACCCGAGAAGCAGAATCGTCTGAAGACGTTCTTCAGGCTATTCCTCGTCTATCCGGCGCTCGCGGTTGCCGGGGCACTTCTTTACGTCACCTACTTCGTGACCTTCCTCGCCTGGTGGGCGGCGATGATCACGGGACGGATGCCGCGTGGCTTCCGTGACCTCGGTGCCAACGCAATCCGTTACATCGAGCAGGGTTATGCCTTTGCCCTCCTCGTGACCGGTTCCTATCCGTGCGCAAGTCCGTACGTCGGCATGGCGCTTGGAATGCCGGTCGTAGCCGCGACTCCGGCGGCAATGGAAGCACCGCCCGCAGCAGTGGAAGCACCGGCTGCCGCGGAACAGCCAGCCGCACCCGAGGCGCCCGAAGCGCCTTCCGAAACGTGACAAAAAGCTCTCGTCGCCTGCTGGGGCTCCTGATCTTCGGGGCCCTGGCAGGCGTATGGTTTTACCTCGCCAGCTTGCTCTGGCGGACCTCCGTCCCCGGCAACCTGAAACTGCCGAAGGTGGACATGAGCGCGCTCGTCGGCGCCGGCGAGCTGCATCAAGCCCAGCACTTCACCCTTATCTCCGATCTCTTCGCTCTCTGCGGGTTGTTCCTGCCGATCATCGTGCTTGCGGTCTACGCCAAATACGGCCACCGCTTCATAAGCGAATCGGCGGCGGGCCCGATCGGCACCGGAATGCTTCTCGCCATGCTCGGACTGGCGATTGTCTGGATCTCGATGGCCGTTCCGGGCCTTGCGCAGCTCTGGTGGTATCGCAAGCACGGAATCGTCTCGACCGGTTACGTCAGTTGGATCTTCGGGAGCTGGTTGGGTCTCATTCCCGTGTTCGAGCAGATCTGTCTCACGATCCTGATCGTGATGGGCTTCGCGCGCCTGCTCCGTGACCGTTGGTGGCTCGCCGCGGTGCCTGTTTTCGTCGGGGTACTGACTCTGTTCGTATTCATTACGCCCTACGAGATACCGCTCCAGCAAATCTATGGGCATCCGCAGCTGAAGGCGGCAGAGGGCCGGATAGCGAAGAGAGAAGGTGTCGCGAAGATTCCGATGCGGGTCGAGAACGTCGGCACGATGACCTCCGCGCCGAACGCGTTCACGACGGGGCTTGGTCCAAGCCGCCGCGTAGTGCTCTGGGACACGATCCTCGACGGACGCTTCTCCGAGTCGCAGCTCGAGGTGGTGGTCGCGCACGAGCTTGGCCACCAGAAGCACAACCACCTCTGGAAAGACATCGGTTGGTACGGGCTCTTCGTTCTCCCGATCGCCTTCTTTATTGCGCGTTGGACGCGCAGGCGCGGGGGCATGGCGGTTCCCCTGGCTGTGCCGCTCTTCCTTTTCCTCTGGTTCGCCCTTCAGACGGCGATCACTCCACTCAACAACGCCTACTCGCGCCGGCTCGAGGCCGAGGCGGACTGGACCGCGTTGCAGGCCACGAACGATCCGCAGGCCGCCAAGTCGCTGTTTGTGAACTTCGTGAGCACTACCAGCGAAGACCCCAATCCGCCGGCCTGGGACGTGATGCTGTTCGGCACCCACCCGAGCGAAGAACAGCGAATCGCGATGGTCGAAGCCTGGCAGGCGCAGAACGGCGGCTGATCAGCCCGCGGCGCGCTCCTGCTCTTCGACGGCGAGCAGGCGCTCGGCCTCCAGCGCGGCCATGCAGCCCGAGCCGGCGGCCGTGACGGCCTGGCGGAAGACGGGATCCTGGACGTCGCCGGCGGCGAAGACGCCGTGCAGGTTGGTCGCCGTGGAGTGTGCCTTCGTCTTCAGGTAGCCGGCCTCGTCGTGATCGAGCGAATCGAGAAATAGGCTCGTGTTTGGATCGTGGCCGATGGCGACGAAGACTCCGCCAGCCTCGATCTCCCAAGTCTCGTCGGTCTTGCTGCTGCGCAGGCGCAAGCCCGTGACCTTCCCTGACTCGGCTCCCAGCACCTCATCTACGACGGCGCTCGTGATCAGCTCGATCTTCTCGTTCGAGCGAGCGCGCGCGAGCATGATCGGCTCGGCGCGGAATTCGTCGCGGCGGTGCACGATCGAGACCTTCTCGGCGAAGCGCGTGAGGAAGAGGGCATCCTCCAGGGCCGAGTCGCCGCCGCCCACGACGACGATCTTCTGGTCGCGGAAGAAGGCCGCGTCGCAGACCGCGCAGTAGGAGACGCCCTTGCCCTGCAGGGCGGCCTCCGACGGGCACCCGAGCTCGCGCGCCCTGGCGCCGGTGGCGATGATCAGCACCTTCGCGCGATACGTAGCCTCGCCGGTCTCGACGACGAACGGCCGCTGCGAGAGATCGACGCGCACGGCGTCGTCGGTGACGAATTCCGTCCCGAAGCGCTTGGCCTGTGCGCGTAGATCGCTCATCATCTTCGGCCCGAGCACGCCCTCGCTGTAACCGGGGAAGTTCTCGACCTCGCTCGTATTCATCAGCTGGCCGCCCCAGGAGACGCCCTCGATCACGAGCGGTTCCAGCAGGGCGCGGGCGCTGTAGAGCGCGGCCGTATAGCCGGCCGGCCCGCCGCCGATGACGATCACGTTACGCACGTCGGTATCTGCCACGTTTCCTCCTCGCACCTGTGCTCTACAGACTATTAAACGTAGGCCCGGCCGCTGTTGTTCCTACAGGGGCGAGACCGGATTGAGCGGCGGTGGCGTGTGTTCCTCGGCTGCCTCGGCGTCCAGCGGGCCTTCGATCGCCATGTGCTCGGTTGACTGCTCCAGCTTGCCCTCGAAGCGGTCGATCCTTCGCTCGGCGTCCGAGAACTTCGATTGGGCCCGGCCGAGGTGCGTCCCGACCAGGTCGAAGTCCTCCTTGAAGCGGCCGAAATCCTTCTGCAGCCCCGTAATCTGGGCCATCACTTCCTGGGCGTGCTTCTCGACCTGCAGTCCCCTCAGTCCGAACACGATCACCTGCAGGTAGGCGGTGAAAGTGGTCGGCGAGACCGGGAAGACGCGCTTCTCGAGCGCGTAGGAGTAAAGCGCACCGGTCTTGCCGCAAACCAGCTCGTAGTAGACAGACTCTGACGGGACGTACATGAAGGCGAAGTCGTAGGTCCCTTCGGCCGGGCGGATGTATTTGCTCGCGATCGCGTCGATGTGCGTCTTGAGATCGCGCCCGAAGGCCTTCTCGTGCGTCTGGCGCTCGCCCTCGTCGCTCGCCTCGACGATGCGGTGGAAGTTGTCGAGCGGGAACTTGGCATCTACCGGCACCAGCCGCTCGACGCGGATCACGGCATCGACTCGCTCGCCTCCCTTGAAGCCGTACTGAAGTTGGTAATGCGAGGGCGGGAGCTTGTCGCGAAGCAGGTTCTCGAGCAACAGCTCACCGAAGCCGCCGCGCGCCTTGGGCGGCCTGAGCGCCTGCTCCAACTTGGCGAGATCCTTGACTCGATCGTTCATCTGCGCCGTCGCCTCGCCCAGCTTGCCGAGCCGCTCGTGAATCCTGTTCGTCGTCTCCGACGCGCTCTGGAGGCGGCCGTCCACCTTTGTGTCGAGGTCGCCGAGGCGGCGATCGAGCGTTTCGACGAGCGCCTGTAGGCGCTTGTCGAGATCGAGCTCGCGCTCGCCGCTTTGGCCCTTCCTCCAGATCAGCACCGCGACCAGCGCCGCCGCGCCGACGACGACGAGCACCAGTAAGGCGATGAGCAAATAGATCAGCACGGGAACGGCTCAGAGTAGTCCGCGCGGCGGACATCAAAGAAGTGTTGCGCGAGGGTCTCGCCGCTCGGCTGGATCTTCATCTACAGGTGAGGGCGGCCGCAGTGTTCGCGCAGGAGTTCTGCTCGCTCGTGGCGACCGATCTCTGCATAGGCAACGGCCTCGTACTCCAGCGTGAGCACCGGGACGGCGAGGTCTTCAATCCCCACGACTCGCCGCTGTTCGGCCGGATCGGCCGGCGTTCCCCACGAGCCGTTCGGCTCGCGCTTCTGCAGGGCTCCGATCAATTCGATCTCGATACCCTCGATCGCGTAACTACCCAAGAGAGAGCGCATCTTTTGAGACTCAGTCCAGCGTGGCGGAGAGGCACAGTAAGCGGCCAGGGCTTCGGCCGCTCTCCACGCTCCGGCCTCGTCTGTCTGAACGTCGATGTCATGCGGCTCGACCGGCACTCCTTGCAACAGGTGGGCGGTGCTTCCTGTCAGCGCCCAGTTGATCTCGTCCAGAGGCAGGCGGGCGACGAGTACGCGCAACGCCGACAAATGAGCGGCTGATAGAGAACCCATCTTTGCCCTCGCGATCGGTGATACTGGCGAATCGCCGTCGAATCATGCCGGGGAAGGGACTTGAACCCTTACGTCCGAAGACACCCGATTTTAAGTCGGGCGCGTCTACCATTCCGCCACCCCGGCGCACGCCAATCTGGTGCAACTACGAGCATAGACCGTAGTCGGTCGAAGGCGGCTAGGGCGAGCTTTCGGCGGCGAGCAGTGCGGCGCCATCCAGGATGTCCAGCTCGCTGGCCTCGATCGCCTCGAGCGCGAAGACGTCGAGCAGCTCGCTGCAGACGATCGCGCCGGCGACGATCACCGGGGCGCGCTCGGGCTCGAGCGCGGGCACCTGGCGGCGCTCGGCGAGCGGGAGCGCGGCGAGACGGGCGAGTTGCTCGCGAACCGCCTGGCGAGAGACCGAGTAGCCGTGGACGCGCTCGCGGTCGTATTCAGGCAGGTTCTGGTCGAGCGCGGCGAGAGTGGTGATCGTACCCGCGTTGCCGATTGCGGCGTTCGGCTGCTGTAGCACGCCCGCGGGAATTTGCTCGGCCAGCAGCTCGCGCACGGCCGTGGCGCAACGATCGAGCTCCGCCGCGCTGGGCGGATCGGAGTGTAAAAAGCGCTCGGTCAGGCGCACCGCGCCGATGTCGAGGCTGACGTAGAAGCTGTATCCCGCAGCGTCTCCGAGCACCAGCTCGGTCGAGCCGCCGCCGATATCGACGACGAGCACGGAGTGCATCAGCGAGCGTCTGTAGGTAGCGCCGCGGAACGCCAGCAGCGCCTCGTCGTTCCCGGAGAGCAGCTGTACTTTGAAGCCAAACCGGCGTTCGATCTCGCGCAGGAACTCGCCACCGTTCGAGGCGTCACGAAACGCGCTGGTGGCGACCACCAGCGTTGACGTGACGCCGAGCCGTTTGACGATCTCGCGATAGTCGGAGAGCGTCTTCTCGACGCGCTCGATACCGGCGGCGGAAAGGACGCCGCTCTTGTCCACGCCTTCGCCCAGGCGGGTGATCACGCTGCGGCGCTCGAGCTCCTCGAGCGAGCCGCCCGAGACCTTGGCCACGATCAGCCGGGTCGTGTTGGTGCCTATATCGATCGCTGCAACCGGCACCGGCGCGTCACTTGCTCGGAATGAAGGATCGGGCCCGCGTCAGCACGGACTCGGCTTCGGAGAGTGCTTCGTTTACCAGGCGCAGGCGCGTTCGTGCTGTGGTGAGCTTCTCGACGCTGGCCTGCAGGCGCTCGAAGGCTTTTCTGGCCGCCGCGAGCTCTTCGTTGGTGCGCTCGCCGGCGCGCGAGATTCGCTGCAGTTCGACGCTGAGCGCATCCTTGAGGCTCTTCAGGGCTTTTTTCGTCTCGAGCGCGCGCACGAGCACGAAAACTGCGCCGGCGACGAAGGCGACGAGCAAGACGGCGAGCGCGATCCAGAAAGCGGTCACTAGGGCGATGCTAGCAACCCGCTTTGCAGGAGCCTGGCGGGGCGGTGCAGTTTCGGCACGAAGTCGGCTCTGCGAGGTGCGTTTTCTTTCGCGGCGGGACGGTACTCTGGAACCACCCCGCGGGCGGGTGGCATTGAGCGCCAAGCGAAACGAAGCACTCCACCGCCTGGCCGCGCTCGGCGGCACGATGCGTCGTCCTCGGTCGCGCCCGTAGCCTCCAGCTACGAACGCGACGCTGCGTCCTAGCCTCGCACTCACCGATCGCACCCAGTCGACGGGTCTTCATTCCGCTTGGCGCTCTTGGTGGAGGGCCGCGAGAGATGTTGCCGTCAATCGCCTGTTATCCGTCGCTCGCTACCCTCGCCGAGCAGTGATGCGCCTAAAAGAGCCATCTGGCGCTACAATTAGCGATGCGACGCGGGGTGGAGCAGTCAGGTAGCTCGCCGGGCTCATAACCCGGAGGTCGCAGGTTCAAATCCTGCCCCCGCTACTGGAGAAGCCC
>Ga0247847_1000199_pt1 | contig 18337 bp, 16 predicted proteins | sample PFST25metaG_FD_186002 | JGI IMG/M metagenome (GOLD analysis project Ga0247847, IMG submission 186002) | Peat soil microbial communities from Stordalen Mire, Sweden - P.F.S.T25 | ecosystem: Environmental > Terrestrial > Soil > Wetlands > Peat | place: Sweden: Norrbotten County, Stordalen Mire...
AGATATGGAGTTGTGCAACTTTTCATCCTCGTCGTGCTCATCATCCGGCACGATTCCAGCCTCCGAATCAAAAATAGAAGTGGGCTCGAGGAGATTCGAACTCCTGATCCCCGCCGTGTAAAGGCGTGGTGCATCAGTGCTGTTGGCGTTTTCAGTTCGTGGCGAGACAACCACGAGAAACGCAAGCGCCCCATCGTGAACCGTCTGGTAGATTCGCGTCGACAGCCCTATGAGGCCTGAGAACGCGAACGGAAGGCGAATCGTCGGATAGTCGTATCCGGGTCTCGCGCGGGTGAGTCCGATTTTACTGCGATGGACTTCCAGCGGTTGCGCCGCGTGGTGAGCGTAGAAATAGGGTTCAGTGGCAGTGGCTAACATAGTAAATGCAAAGTCAGCGCTGCCACTTAGTCGTTATGATTCGCCTTCAGTGACTAAGGGCAAATGAGGACGCAACGCGTCAAATTGAAGCTTGTACCTATTCGACCGCCCGTCAGCGGTCAAACACTTTGTTTCTACTCCAGATTCCGATATATAATCGCGCAGACAATTACCGAGTAAGAAAACGAAGGATGTGGCATCAATATGGATGAGGAACAAGATGCGGCGCCAGTTGAATCGAAAACAAGAGACGTCCGCAGCGATGAGGTAATAAAACTGAAAACCGATGAAAATTATATACTGGAAGTAGACCGCAGCTTAAAACTTTTAAAGAGAATCGCTAAAGAGACACGGATAGGGGTAGTTGTCGCTATTGCAGCTACTATTTTCTTTGGTTTCCAAACGTGGATGGGGGTAGTCGTCGCTATTGCAGCCACTATCGTCTTTGTTTTGATTGCGACTGTCATTCTGCGACCGCGACGCCGTTCGTGACGGTCGACAAAACATTCCTGCCACTTCTGTTTTCGACTTAAATGCTTTAGAGAACATTGAGTGCCGCATATTTCCGTCAGTTTCAAATCGGAGCCTTTATCGTGTCTTCTAACTCTTTTTTGGGCGTTGACGTTATAAGAGGCAATCATGCGCGTATACAAAATCGTCACATTTTCCGTAGTCATTCTTCTCATCACGGTGTTGTTTGCAGGCGCTGCAACCGTTCCTGCGACAGCACAGACCGATACAATGCAGTTCCGGTACAACGCCCAGCACACGGGCGATTACAGCCCAGTGGCGGGGCCGGTGCCGTCGAACGGAAAGTTGTTGTGGAACTACACGACGGGAAGTTCGATAGAGTCATCCCCCGCCTTCGCAAACGGGATTGTCTACGTCGGAAGCGATGATGGCAACGTCTACGCTCTCAACGCTACCACCGGCAGCAAAATGTGGAACTACAACACGACCGCAGGCCCTATTTGGTACTCCTCCCCCGCGGTCGTCAACGGCGTGGTCTACGAGGGGAGCCGTTGGAACAACAACGTCAACGCCCTCAACGCCACCACCGGCGCCAAGCTCTGGAGCTACACGACCGGAAGTGCTGTGTTTTCCTCACCCGCCGTCGTCAGCGGCGTCGTCTACGTGGGGAGTTATGACACGAACGTCTATGCGCTCAACGCCATCACCGGCAGCAAGATGTGGAACTACACGATCACCGGCGCCTCCGTTTTCTCTTCCCCTGCCTACGCCAACGGCGTCGTCTACGTGGGGAGCTTCAGCAACTACTTCTACGCCCTTAATGCTATCACTGGGGCGAAGTTGTGGAGCTTCTTCAACCCCAGAGCCAGCATGTCATCCTCTGCTGCCATCGCAAACGGGGTCGTCTACGTGGCAGGTAATGACCAGATTCTTTATGCACTCAACGCCTCCACAGGCACCAACATGTGGAACTACACGATCGGGAGCGCCCCGCAATCCGTCCCCGCCGTCGTCAACGGCGTCGTCTACGTGGGGGGTAGTGACAACGTCTATGCGCTCAATTCTTCAAGCGGCACGAAGCTTTGGAACTATACGACCGGAGGTAGCGGATCATCCTCCCCCGCCTACGCGAACGGCGTTGTCTATGTAGGGAGCGATGACAACAACACCTACGCCCTGAACGCCACGACTGGGAGCAAGTTATGGAACTACACAACCGGCGGTCACGTTGATTCATCTCCCGCCGTTGTCAACGGAGTGGTCTACGTGGGCAGCGGCGACGGCAACCTCTACGCCATCGGCACCGAATCAGTTAGCAAACAGACCACGCTCAGCGTGGTCATCAACCCCACGACCGTCGTGACCAAGCAACAGTTCAACGTGACCGGAATGCTCAACACCACCAGCGGTACCCCCATCGCAGGCGCCACCATCCAGCTGCAGAAGAACGTCAGCGGCACGTGGCAGAACGTCAACGGAAAGGCCAACACCACGACTTCAACCGGCGCGTATCGCATGAGCACGAGTGAATCGGCCCCCGGCACTTATCAGTATCGCACGACCTACGCCGGGAATGCCACCTACGCCGGCACCAACAGCAGCAGCGTCACCGTCACGGTGAATAAGATACCGACGCAGCTGAGTGCGAGTGCGAATCCAACCACCGTTTACCAGCAGCTTACGGTGAACGGCACCCTCAACACCACCGAGGGCACCCCAATCGCAGGCGCTACCATTCAGCTCCAAAAGAACGTGAGCGGCACGTGGACGAATGTCATGACGAACGTGACCAACGAGACGGGAGGGTATGCGTTCTCCCAAAACGAAATCGCTGTCGGCGTCTACTACTACCGCACCATTTACGACGGGAGCACCTCCTACGTCAACGCCACGAGCAACGTCGTCACCGTCACCGTCGTTAGCAAAGCGAGCGTCCTCGCCGACCTCAACGCCCTCTCGTTGACTGTGCTGGGCACCCCAAACTCGGCGTTCATACCCGGCACAAAAATAGCGACGCTTGCGGTGATTGGTGCCGCTAAGGTTAACTTCATGGTGGGCAGCTATGGTGGAGCCACGACAGAGCTTAAGAGCGCCTTGCTGCCGCGGATGGACGGTTGTGCCAAGACAGGAAAGCCAGACGGTGACGATTGGGTGCGGACGTGCACGGCACAAGGACAGCTCTATCCACAGGTGCAGAATCTAATACAGGAGCTACAGGCGGTGCAGGGGTGAGGGGATTTTCATCACCCCCGGCTTTTCTTTCTTTCACTCTCACTTTCAGCGCGTCCTTGCCGTCGGGTTATAATGACTAGCACGAATCACCATTTGTGCAAGCAATACACCCCCCGACCCATACAGGCGACAAGAAACGGGCCCTCTACAAACTCTTTGCTGCCTACATTCACACAATACCGCTGGAAGAGCTCATAGAAAGCGTTAAACGGGCCCGGCTAGACGCTAAACTAAGGTATGTGGTCATTTACGGGGCGGCCTGCAGCTACTGCCTTGCTAGAGCCGAACGGCTTGACGGGTCGTATTTGCGGACGTTTGCGCTTGAGCTAAAAGAACAGCTTGCGCAGGCCCTCACTGCGTTTGTAATGTCGATTCTAACAGGGCCCCACAGACGCTCAACCTCGGAAAGTGCTGCGGAGCCACCCCTTCGCCAGATCATTGATGTGTTGCAACAGGAGTGCCCGCACGATGCGGAGAAGCTCGCGATTTCTGTGCTTGAAATCTATGAAGACGGAGGTCGCAGACGGAGGTCGCAGACGGAGGTCGCTGCGGGGGTGTAGGGTATGCTATTTAACGCTTTGATTAGCTCAAAGTTGTAGGTAAAATCGAGGAGGAACGATTCGGAAAACGAGTCTCCGGTTGCATTCTTTGATTTCAAATAGTTGCAAACGCTGTGCACTCTGCAGTATATCCACAATTACGACAAGTGTTATACGGCGACGGAACAGTTGGATCAAACTGTTCCTTTATGATGTTATCGATTAATCCTTTGAATCTTGCTTCTTGGAACTGCATCTGCGTTTGATCTGGATAGTAGTGCACCGGTTTTTTTTGACCTTTTAGGTAAACAAGGGAAGCCCTTTTCGGCAATAGGCCAGCTTTTTGCTGCATAGCTAGACAATAAACATTAAGTTGAATATTCTGAGGGATTGTACTACTCCTCTCTCCTGACGAGGCCGTCTTAAAGTCAATAACAATGTATTCGCCATTTGATGTGCGTTCGATTCGATCCATTCTTCCTTTGATTTTTCGCCCATTTATCGAGAACAAAAAATCAGCTTCTGAAGCTACAATTTTATTCTCATTGACCTCATTCCACGTCACATATTTTTCAAGCGCTTTCCGTGCTTCGCCTTGTAATTCTGCCTCCTCTGTTTTTGACTTAAATACCCTCGGCGCAGGCCAGAACTTTTTGATCGCCTCAAAAGCCCTCAATTCTGTAACTGGCAGCCCCCTCAATTCTTCGAGAGCGAGGTAATGAATGACGCCGTGCACAAACAAGCCCAAAATGAATGGCTTCTTGACCGCGGGAACTTTCAGCACGTATTTGAATTTGTAGTTAAGAGGACATCTATTGTAAGTGTCAAGTGATGTAGGCGAAAAATGATGATCTTCGCCGATCAGTGAGAGGGGTTCGCCAGATAGTATTTGCCGAAGCCATCCGTCTGAGCGGTAGGCTTTCTCCACAAAAGCTTCTACTACGAAATCGTCCAAAGAGCTGCCATCTTCCACCAGTCGAATGCGCTCAAGGTCGATAAGTCCTTGAAAAGCAGATTTTAACCGCATTTGGTGCGCAGCAGTCGAGATCTGCCCTTGTATTTTTTTCTTCTCACGTTCAAGTGGACTCACGTGACCCGCAAGTTCTTGAACCTCTTCGGCTGGGATGTCAGCAAGCTTGATTCGTGAATTTCTCTCAAAATCAAGATCCAGCAGAAATTGAGAAGGATCGGTCTCTTCTATGTTAGTTCCATACCGGCGAGAATACGTAAGATATAAACGATGTTTTGCACGCGTCATCGCAACATATAAAAGTCGCCGTTCTTCTTGCAAATAAAGCCATTCAGGCCCCTCTTCGGGCTGAATGCTGCGAACGAGTTCGCGAGGAACCGTAAAAGCTTTCTTTCTAAATCGTGATGGAAACCTGTTTTTTGCCAAATCGATAACAAACACCGCGCTGAACTGTGTGCCTTTGCTCTGGTGCGCTGTCATCACCTTAACGCTGTTTCGTTCTTCTAGCTCATCTGACTCTACCTCAAACTGGCCCAAGAGACCAATATATTCGAGCAGGTCAGCGATTGAACTGCTTTCAGCGATAGATGCATATTCCTCAACCACGCCGACAAATGTGTTAAGCAGCTTAATATTCTCAAGGTTGCCCTGCGCAATGTTTTCTTGATACAAACCTGTGTGCTTCTTTACAATCTCGTCAACAAGTTCTAAGAGAGGAATCCTTCGTTTTGCATCGAGGACGCGGCCTAGCATGTGCGCTATCTCTTCTACCTGAAGGCCTTGCGAGGGCAGATGGTTATTAGCATCGAGCATCGATTCATAGACACCGTCATCCGTCCCTTCCACAGCTTTATTAGCCTTGGCGTAGGCGTTGATGCGTTTTATGTTAGTTTCGTGAATTCCTAAACCTTTCAAAATAAGACAAAGCGATGGGCCTGACAAGAGAGGCTCATTCGCAAATTTTAGGTAGGCCATGGCAGTCCGAATAACCGTAGAAGCAAAGAAGTTGACTTCGCCAAGAAACTCAGCAGGGATCCCACGCTTTCGCAATAAGGAATACACTTTTGCGCCGTGGGCACGTCGTCTGCTTAAAACTGCTATGTCTTTATATTGCAGTAGTTCTGAGCGGGCACCGTTGTTGGCGCTTGTTGTCTGTTCTGTCAGCTTTTGTATCTCATCTACAACGTATGCAGCTTCCGCATCCTCATTCTCGCATCGGGCCACAACGACTGGCTCCCCGTCCTTATTACTAGTCCTTAGTGATTTCGCACCTTTTTTCGAGGCTTTGCGCAACAACTGAAGTGCGCATTGCAGAATATTGTTTGAGTTTCGGTAATCTTCTTCAAGCGGAGTCTCTAGCGGTGCGAAATGAGCTTTAAAATCTTGAAAGTTCGTCGGGTAGGCCCTGCGAAACTGGTAGATTGATTGATCGCTATCTCCAACGACGCAGAGATGCTTTCCTGCGAGTTGCTTGATAAGGCAAAGCTGAACGAAATTCGTATCCTGAAACTCATCAACAAAAAAATGAGTATATTGTGAGCAATAGAGGTCGAGTATCGCGGGATTTTCTTTCAACAACCGAACCGCTTCTATAAGCATATCGTCGTGATCAAGCAGCCGCATTTCTTGCTTGTAGCGTTCATACGCTTTCCAAACGTTCAGCAAGTCCCAATATTTTCGGTTGTTTAGATACTGGGCCTCATTAGTGAGTGGCTCATTTTCTTGAGCAACTAGATAAGCTTCCAAATCCTTCGGTGAGAGGAACTCATCTCTGAAGGTCGAGATCCCGTCAATAATGCTTTCTATCACTTTGGGTGCATTATTTCCAAGTGCTATGTGTTCGAAATGAAATGAGTCAACGTTTTTTAGACCCCACACTAATTGGTGTGCCCTTGTTATTACGTTGGATGATGGGCTGATGCCGCATTCAAACGGATTCTCTTTCAGAATATTCAAGCAAAAAGAGTGAAACGTGCTGACGGTAATTGCTGAAGGGTCTATGTCTTCTTCTTCGAGTCGCTCTGACATCTCCGACGCCGCTCTGTTCGAGAACGTGAGCGCCAAAATGTTCTCTGGTTGAACCCCTTGTTTGATAAGCTCACATATTTTTTCGATAATACGAGTCGTTTTTCCAGAGCCGGGCCCGGCTGCGATCAGTTCTATCTCTTGCTTCTTAAGTGAGCTTGTAGTGGCATCTTTGAAGGACATATCAACGCAAACCCGGTATCTTTTCACATTTTTTTAGCATCCATGCAGAAGTCGAGACTAACTCGTGTATCTTGATCCACAAGGAGGATCTTGTTACCACCGATTTCTTTGACTCCTCCACACAACGTGAGCGACGTCACAATAATTTTAGCTGCTCACAAGCTAGCTAAAAGTGTTTCGACTTGATCTGTTTGAAGATTAGAGGCTATGGCCTTTGAAAGCGGATCTCAAGGTTATCAGCCATTATTCATACTTGATTCCGAGACGAGTAGAATAGATCGGCATTGCACGAAAACTCGGCGGCCGGCAACGGGCTTGTGCTGAAGAAAATCCTAAATCGGCAATCATAAGAAGACGGATAAAATATCTGTTTCTGGTTTTACAATGGTTAAGCTCCTTGAAACGAATGAGGATGTGCTTTCGCGAATTGAGAAGAGGTACTATTTCGATCCAATCCGACGCATAATGACTGAGAAAATTGCCGAAGTTGGAGAGGTTGAAGCTCTCAATTACCTGACAGAGGTAATGCAAAGGGCGAAAGCTGAGGTTGATGTCATTATTGAAAAGCGGAAAGAAGCTGGCCTTCTTAGAGATCCCGACCAAACGAGGAAATCGGTTGCTGGCAACGCGTTTCAAGCGCTTGTCGCGTACAATTTGATTAAACTTCAGCAGCACAACAAATTAGACCCTCACCTGATTATTACGTTGAAGCCAAGAAGCCATCCTTTAGTAGAGAACTATGGCACGATACAAGTTGGCGCTGAAACGCAACGACCGGATATTGATCTGCTGATTTATCAAAACGTCGCGCCCGAACAGCATCCTGTTATGATCTACTCGATCAAGACGTCTCTACGAGAGAGGGCAGGACAGACTTGTCGATGGAAGCTTCTAATGGACGTCACAACTGCTCCAGATTGCGAATCTATCAGGAAAAAATATGGTTTGCAATGTGACGTCATAGGAAACTTCAAAACAGGTTTTATCACAACGAACTTTTACAGCGAGATAATGCAACCCCAACAGCAAGGACTATTACGATTTTTTGACTACGTTTACATTTCGAAGAAAGGAGTGTGGAAGCATCCCGTGTCCGAGTTTTCAACAATTATAAAAGATCTCAACCAAATATACTCTTGAAGAGTCGTTATGGGCACAAAATACGTAGACGAGACGTGGGATTTTCGGACTGCTGATACGAAGACTCACACCCAGTGTTTTCATTCCTATCCCGCAATGATGATCCCTCCTGTCGCAGGGAGGCTGATCGATAGTTATGGTAAAGATGCCAAGCTTCTGTTCGATCCTTACTGTGGCACAGGGACGTCTCTTGTTGAAGCGAATTTGAGAGGGATCGACGCTATAGGAACCGATATTAACCCATTGGCGAGATTAATCGCCAAAGCAAAAACGACCCCGCTTGATCTGCAAGAGCTGGACACGTACCTCAAATCGTTTACTGACCTAATTTTCGAAATAAGGTATGAATTTAGGAAGATTGACCCTACGATTCCTGACTTCAAAAACATCGACTACTGGTTCAGTCCAGCCGTCCAACGAGAACTGGCCCTCATCAAGGAGTTTATCGACACCATTCCTGACGAAAACATAGCTAATTTCTTCAAAGTCGCTTTCAGCGAAACGGTCAGGGAAAGTTCGTGGACTAGAAATGGCGAGTTCAAACTCTTCAGAATGTCTGAAAAACAAATGGACAGATTTGCCCCAGACGTTTTTGGCATCATGGAACGGAAGTTATCTAGAAACATCCGCGGTTTGAAGTCTTTTATGGATGCGGAAGTTGGCGACGCCTCGGTGCAAATATGTGATTTCAATACCATTGATGGAATCCCCACCAGCATTCTGCAGCCAGAAACCGTAGACATCGTTGTTACCTCCCCGCCTTACGGCGATTCACGAACCACTGTCGCGTACGGGCAATTTTCACGCCTTGCCAGTCAATGGTTAGGGTTCGAAGAGGCAAACCAAGTAGACAATCTTTGTATGGGGGGACGACGCTCACGACCGAAAATTAAAATCGAGAGTGACATTGCCGAGAACATAATTGCGGCCGTTGCGTCTAAAGATGAGAAACGGGCGCAGGACGTAGCTGCATTCTACGCGGATTACCAAAGGTCGATTGACAACATCTCCAAGGTTATCAAGTACGGCGGCCACGGCTACGTGTGTTACGTCGTTGGCAATCGGAAAGTCAAGGCGACTACGTTGCCCACTGACGAGATAACACGACAACTTTTTGAGTCAAACGATTTTACTCACGTCGAAACTATCGTTCGTCGGATTCCGAACAAGACGATGCCGAGTAAGAACAGCCCCACGAACGTCGCTGGTGAATTGGATACAACTATGAATAACGAGTACATAGTCGTGCTGAAGAGGTAGGTTAAATGGAAAAGAACGAACTCAAACTACGGTTACAAGCTCTCAAGGACAAGGGTTTTGTACCCTCATTGCGAAGAAGCGACACCGGAATAGGTTTTACTTTAGAGACGCTTTTAGATTTGGACGAGAATAACTTGGCGCTTCCGGATTTGGGCGAGATGGAACTGAAATCCCAAAGAAAAAGTGCAACTAATAAAGTTACCTTATTCACATTCAATAGAGGGGTGTGGAAGCTTCATCAGAAGAACGTCATTCAAAAATATGGCTACATAGACACTCAGAGTAGACCAGCTCTATATTGCGATGTCTCAAGCGTTCCAAATACACAAGGACTGTATCTGAAAGCCTCTGATCAAGAGTTGAAATTGTGTCACGTCGATGGAACAGTAATTGCTATTTGGCCAGCACATCGATTGTTAGAAACGTTCAAAGCAAAAATGCCAGCACTGGCAATCGTATATGCAGATTCCCGTTTTAATTCCGAAAACAAAGAAGAGTTTTGGTTCAATGAATGTCACATTTTGACAGATCCAAATATTCACAATTTCATGGACTTAATCGAGCAAAATATCGTTGTCATTAACCTAAGAATGCACGTCAAACCTGACGGTTCTGTAAGAAACCATGGAACACCGTTCAGAATAGATGGACGGTTTCTAAGCTTGTGTTTTGCAGATAAGGAGGAGCTGATAAACTAGCTGTATTCATTTATGCGATGCACAGCTCAACGCTTCAAGATTTTCTCTCTCTCGAAAGTTTGGGGATTGGAGTTAAAGACGTGGCCAGATTTTGATTCTGCTAACTCGCTGTTTTAAGAGCAGAAGTTACTGTTTCAAAATCTTTTTTGGGGATCTGGAATAGCGCCCGTCCTTGCAGGACTCTACCCCAGTGTTTCTGATCGACTATGAATGAAAGCTGAGGAAGCAAAGGCTTGAAAGGAATTGGGTTAGCGGCAGGAGTCACACCGCTTAGGTTTATTCGCAAAGGAAAAGTCTCATTCGGTCGTGTGGGAGGAGCGTGAAAGATTCGCTCATCATCGTAATTAGTTGAAATCACTTCAAATGCACCAGTTATTGCAGGTTCACTGCGTTTGCTTGCCGTTCTTTCCCTCTTGATGTAAACTAAGCACTTATCACCTTTGCTGACCTTTGAAAACGGCCCCGCTCTTGATTTAGGGATCCCCACGACCCTTTTCTTTTTAATAATGTCCCAGTTTGCAGGTGTTGTAACGAAGAGCCAATAGTTCATAACGCCCGATTATCAGGCTTTCGACGGTATAAATCTGTTGTTCAGAACGTGTAAAATGAATCAAAAGCTTAAAACGGCGGCGTGATAGCTTAAGTGTTGTCGTTTAGTGCGGTTAGTTTCCCACCGCACGGATAGACCTCTTTGCGCTGCAGTTCGTGAAATTCTAATATTCTAGCGAAATCGGTGTCTCTACTGCGTGGTCTGCGCACTGTCACCAGCTGAATCACGATGGTCAGCTCAGATATTTTGCGGTTTGCACATACACGATGTTGTCGCCCTGCGTAATGCCGTGAGCCACATATTGCGAGATATTTAATATGCTTCCTTCCGTGTATTCGTATTCTCTGTAAACCTGCGGTGCGTGACCCGTTGCAGTTACATAGGCGCCGCCCGTGTATTCAGTGCTGGCGAGGCTGTATGCTGTCAGGTTCATGCTGTTAACATAATTCGTCGCGTCCTGCGTCGTTGGAAATACCATGATCGTCCCGTCAGAATTAACGGTCATGTTTTTGCTGTGGTTAAGCACGGTAAATTGTATGCGTGCGGACGTGCTATTAATCCAGTCGAGTTGCCATGCTTGGACGTGCTGGCCCGGATCCAAATATTGAGCGGCTTTGTAGGCGGTAATGTATTTTTCCAAAAAAGCGTCGTGCTGAGTCACCGCAGTTGGGGCAGCACTTGAAGTAGCACTTGGTGTCTGGTTGGTGTTGTTTGTGCTAGTAGTGCAACCTGCAATTGATAGCGAGGCCACCATCACAAGTACGATAATAGCTAACAATTTTTTTATCACGCAAGTTCCCCCATTGACAAAAAAATGGGTCAGAAGCGCAAGACGGGGCCAATGAAGCTTAAGCGTTGTCGTTTAGCTGCAGTGTGTTCCCCCCCGCCAAGCAAAAACAAATACGTAAGACAGGACTAATGATGCTTTAAGAGGGCCTACGTGCTGCTTTGATTGTATGCTTCATAATAGCGGTCACGTTAGCGGTGAAGTTACTGTTGTTGCTATGAAAAGCTGGTCATATTGAATATATTCATTATCTAGCCCCGCGTAGTCGCCCGTTCCTTTTGAGTAATAGTCGTTAACCGTCGTCGGCGTGTGTCCGAGTGCGACGGTTGCCGCCTGCTCGCCGAAGTACGTTACACTCGCGGGCGACGAAACGCTGTTGCTTATCGGCGTTGCCATCATTTTATAGATGCCCGTTGCTGCCGCCGTAGTGCCATAATTCGATATTTCAGCGGTCGTTATCTTGCCGTTCGCCCCCTCGACTGAGACGGTTATAGTGTCCCTGTCTTGTGTGGCATTTTTCGGCCATTTTGAAACGGTCGTGTTATACTGCTTCGAGAGCGCGTCAGCCATCTTTGTGAGTATCGGGTCAAAACCCGCAGTTGTTGCCGTCGGTGCCGCGCTCGGCGCTGCGCTTGGCGTCGCCGTCGAGGTTGGGGTGAATTGATAACTCATCACCATGTCGTCCACCTGAACGATGGTTTTTGAAGGAGTTTCGTAGAAACCAGCTATTGCGTCGTCGACCTGATTACTGTAGGACGAACCGACGGTCGGCATGCGACCTATTGCTTGGTTGTAATAGCTGCCCTCGGCTGTAATAGAGGGGTCTGTGGAAATCAATTTCAGTCCTTCGCTGTTAGTGTTGACGAAGGCCGACGCATCGGGAATTGTTGCGAAACGCTGAATCGTTTCGTTGACTTGGTGTGCGAGGTTGCCGGTAGACTCTATGTAACCGACATTTACTGCCGTATCGTTAAGCCATTGCTCTTCCCATTGCGACCAATGGGTGGAGTTCGCCTTGCCTTGACTCAAGTTCGTCCCTCTCGCCAGCGAAGTATTTAGCTCGTCAACATATGCTTTCAACGTCGGGTCTGGGTGAATTTCAGTGACGGAAGGGGCCGTAGGCGATGCCGGCGCACTGAGGTTTATGCAGCCGGCTATTGATAATGAGCCAACCATAACAAGCACAATGGTTGCTAACCGCTTTTTTCGCACACAAGCCCCCTTGACGGAAAAATGAATCAAACAGATAAGATGGCGGGGCGAAGCTTAAAGCGTTCTATTTTGAGCGAATACGCTCCAAAAAGAAGATTGCAGTAAAAGAAAGAACGCCTCCATCACGTTACAGGGGCGTTCTTTACCTATCGTTGCTCCATACGGTCCCCATGTCGGTATTAGCAACCCATGAGGACATTAGGGGCTACCCGCGGAAGACCATCCGCCAAGGTTCCCGGCAACGTCATGTGCGCTCAACCAGACGTTCCCGCTGGTAGTGGTGACCGCCACCATTGTGTGGTCCATGACGTTGAGAGTGGCTCCCGGTGAAGCGGTGGCCAGCGCCTCAGGAGGCGAGCCCGGGGCGGCCCATGTCCCCCCGACGCCTTCGACATTCTTTTGCCAGAGCTGATGGTCCGTGCCTTGTACAATGACCCAGAGGTCTTGGCTCACGGCAGGACCCGTGTTGGGAGCGACTTGCCCGCCAATAGAGGCCCAGCTAGACCATGCAACCCCATTCCAATTCTTCTGCCAGACCGCACCGTCACTGCCGCGCACAAAGACTTCTATCGTCCCTTTACCCGGTGACGACAAAGCTCCCGACGTCGCAGCGGGTGACGAGGTCAGCTTCCCGCCGAGGGATTGCCAGCCGGACCACTTCGCGCCGGTCCACGCTTTGTGCCACAGGGCGCCGTCCGTACCTTGCACAAAGAGGTCGAGACGACCTGCTGACCATGAAGAGACCGCGGGGCCGGTGCCAGCTGCGAGTTGCCCGCCAAGAGATTCCCACTTATTGGACCATCCGTTCTGGTAGTACTTATGCCAGAGGGCGCCGTCGGTGCCGCGCACAAACACGTCGAGACGTAGGGGGTTCGTGCTCCAAGAGACGACGGCAGGGGATGAAGTGGACACCCCCCCGAGGGAGTTCCAGCTACTGCTATCGCCATACGGCGTGTACTGGAGTCCACCAGTCGAGTCGACGGCAAAGATGTCCACTTGCCCAGTGGAACTCGATACCATGTACACGGCAGGGCCGGTGCCGCCCATCACTGTGCCACTGACGCTCGTCTCACTGCTTACCACAGCAAAAAGCGAGACAAGCAGGAGAGTTGTTAAGACGATGCTTGTCATCGTAATACGTTTATGATTCATTCGTTTCGCCTTCCTTCATGTCCTTCACTTAAAGAGAAGAAATCAAACAAGTAAAACGGCGGCGTCATAGCTTAAACGTTGTCGTTTAGCTGCGGTTAGTTTCCCCCGGCACGGATAGGCCTCTCTACACTAGAGTTCATGAAATACACATATGATGAACTGCCAAAGGTGCGAGAAGTACGCCCATTGCAAGCTGCGTGGCGCCAGAGAGCGCGTTCCGTATTGCGAAGAGTACCGCCGCCCGCGCTATATCAGAGACTAGTTGCAGCGGCCAATTACCCTTTAGAGCTTTTTTGGCGCTATCTGGAGCAATTGCGGCCATTTTGACGCTAATATTGCGATCAGAAAAAAGCGATCACGCATTATGTCGTGTGGTGCATGCAAAAAGTACCGATAAAGGAGGGAAGAAATGATTGAAAGCGGGCTAATTTTAACCAGCAACGACGCGGACTTGCTGAAGCGTGCGCTTTCAGAAATCAAAACAAAAGTCTATGAGGAGTCCGAGGCTAGACTAGATGACACCCAAGCACTAGATGCCCTCGTTTCGTGTTTCAGAACTGCTGAGATGGAAGAAAGAGAGAAAAAACGACATCACACGCATTTTAGCCCATTAGGTAAGCGCCTTACGCTTGGCACGATTATCAGTAGACAAGGAGACGCGGAAAGACACGAGCTGATCGCGGCAGGAGAAGCGAGACCGGGATAACAAGGAGGTGCTTGTCATTCTTCTTCGACTTATACCCTCTGCATTGCTTCTAAGATTGAGCAGGCGCTTTTTTTGTCGGCTCCTTCAATCCCGTTACGGGATTATTGGCAGAAATCATTTCCCTGCACCGTGGCGCTGGAAGGAGAGCGAGGCCCAGCCGCGATGCCGGAGTGTTTCACAAACTGCTTTGTGCCCTCTTGTCACCTAACATTTGCCTCGATCTTGCCGCTTCGGCTAGGCTTCTCTGAAAAGCATGCTCGGAAAAGCCTGCTTGAAGTCCACCATTTTTAGTGGGAGTTTATTATACTCGTCAAACGCCTTGTGAAGCTCCAAGGGCGTAATCTCAGGGTTCGATCCCATAAGGAAGGGCGTTTCCGTAAACCTAAAGTACACGAGATTTGTTGTGCGATAAAGCGTGATGCGACCGAACGCGAAGCTGCCTTCGTCAGTTCGAGCCAGCGCAGTAGCTTTTTCGGTATCGTATATCACACCATCTATTGCCTGTCGGATAATCTCACCTCCTTTACTTGCTTTCTATTTGCCGTTTCCTGTAAGAACTCTGATTCCGCGTTCTTTTCGAATTACCAGTTATTGTGACTCCTAACCTGTTTTTCGACCTCAGGCGGCGATTAATTGCGGGACGTTCTCACCGTTCTACTGTTCTCTATGTTCTCAAGGGGTTCGCGAGAGTAACGTGGGCACTCAGGACATATTCACGTTCAGGACAGATCCTAAATGTGGAGAACGGTAGAACACTGAGAACGCTTTTATATATAGCAAAAAGGAGATAATTTAACAACAAGACTCTTTTTTGAACGGTGGTAGAAAGAGTTCTAAACTCTTTCTTGAACCCTACTGACTCGCGCAGCTCATCCGTAAGAACACTGAGAACGGTAGAACACTGAGAACGGTTTGACATCTCACGACTCCAGAGGATTTTTAGGTTGGTAGGTCTCCGTGCCGATGGTTATGTGAAAATCGCTGTCAAGGGCTAGTTCACCCAAGTCAGTAATTCGATACCCTCCTTGATCGTCGTCGTAATCGAGGTATCTCTGCACAAGAAGCAGTCCAGCGCCTTCTTTGCTTTTAATCTTCAATCCTATCGCTTGGCTTACGGTATTATACGCCAATCCAGTCTGTTTTATGATCTGTCGCTGGGTCGGAAACTTTCCTTCACGGTTTTGCGCTTTGACGCGACCTAGTATCTTCAGAATCCTGCGACCTAGATGTGGACGTGGCTTTTTGCAGTGATTGATTATATACCACGCTTCCAACACATCTTCAACCTCGACGCGCCAGCGTTTGCGATAAAAGCGTTTCATATATGCCATGCACTCTGCCAAAACCCACAGTTGGTGGTGGTTGATTCCGCCGTAGTCGTTTCGTTCGAAATATCCCCATAAGCCCTCAATGAGGTCGGCTGTGCGCTTGTCAGACCGCTCTTGTTGATAGCTAGGAAGCTTCTGCGATCCAAAGTCGTCGTTAATCAGAGGCACATTCTCGAGCAGAAGGTCTAGCGTTAGATCGTAAATCTCAGCGTTCTTTCTATAATTAGGGTCATGATGTGGCGGTTTGAGTTCCAAGATGCTAGCAATTCTGCCTCTCTCGATATGACTAATCTCTGCGCCAGAAAAAAAATGCGTAAACCCCGAAAGAGGGTTCACTTCATCGAATCGTTCTTTGTACCGGATCGGCAAGAGATTATATGCGTCGTTCACCACCGATGAGTTAAGCATTGCGTCAGCGTATCTTTGATCGAGATAAGCGGCCTTGAACGGCAAAACCAATTTGAACCGTGCCTGCAAGTGGAATGCCAGCGTTTGTTTGATGGGATCGTTTAAACTGCAATTAGACAAATCAAGATAAAACCGAAGCAGCGCGTTTGGTGTAGTTAACAGGTCAGCACATTTGGTAATAATATCAGTATGGCCAAGGTCGAGGTTGAATTCATGTTCGCAACTAGTAAGGTCGCACGTGCTCGAATCCTCGGCGATGTCTTTGGTATCGATAGTCCGCGCACTACAGCTCGGAGGTTTCTCGGTTTTCTGTAAAATCAGCGAACCAGCCAGACGCCCTGCACGGTCGTAGCAAGCGTGATTGCGCCCTAACGACGCAATGACTGTTGCATCAAATCTATTCTGAAGGAGGGCCATTTGTTTACATTCCCGTTATTTTTTGATTCTTCCATCTCTCAGTCCTCCTTCCGTCATTCTTTCCGGCCGGCTATCAGCGCCTCAGCTTTCATCTTGGTGAAGCGTCTGATGAACCTTGCCTAATAATCCTTTCTCGCATCACTATTTAAACATTACTTATGGCTTCAGCAATCAATCACCGTGAAAGCATTTATTTTAGAAACGCTGCGCATTAATACGAGAGTTAGATAGTTACATATAGTTATACATAGGGTTAGCAGACCGAGTTGTTCAAATAGAAAACGTTCACTTTTATGATTTAGTCAAGATCAGATTGGGATAATCTCACCATTTTTGTTTTTGAGCTTATTTTTAGCCCAGTAATTCAATACACATCATACACGTGCTCAGGTGGCGGATGCTTGTAAAACCGCCAGTCGACTCCTGATACGCCGTGCGTCATTATGTAGTTCTTGTTTGACTCACCCCATTGCAGCAGGTCGGCCTGCTGCTCGCAGAATTTTCTCAGATCTCCATTGACTATCCGGGCGCCAGCGTTCAGTAGCCGTATGTCGGTGTGCTTAAGCCACTCTTGAAAGGCCAGTTGCTCAAAAACACGCTCATTATCACAATACCTCAACCCGTAAGGTCGACGTCCCGCCATCCGCTGCTCATATACACATCGTAGACGACGTCTTTTTGTGGATTTCGATAATGCCCAAACGAGACCCCTCCGACGCCGTGCGTAGCAATGTGAGCCCGGATCGATTCGTTGAGCTGAAGGGCATCAGACTGCTGCTCGAAGAACTTGCGCATATCCCCTAACACAAAGTGCCCGTCAAACTGCGACATGGGGATTTTCGCTCGCTTGATCCACATCAAAAAAGGCGAGTACATGAACATCAGCTCGTCGTCATCCCGGCCCTCCAAAAGAGGTTCGAGGGCAGGCACGAGTCGGGGAGCCAAGGGAACGTGGTGCGTCATCCTAATTTTGTCTTGAGGTGATTCGACCAGAAGAACGGGCTTTTCCAGTTTCAGCGCTTTGCGGAATTGCCCGACCGTAAGTTTAGCTGAGGTCGCCATGCTGCGCTGGCCCGTATACGAAGAGAACAGAACGAACGCTGCGTAGTTGTGAGCCCTCTCACTGCTTATCCTCCCCGCCTCCTCGGCGTCGCGGATGTGCCTTAAGACGTTTCTAACATCTTCCCGCACGACAATGCGACTAGTCACGCTCTTTTTTTCTTTCACAGCCTTGGGCATGTCAAGCCAGATACCGAACGACAGATACTGCTGGTCGGCTTTGGTTCGGGCTAAGAACGAAAGGAAGCTCTTTGTGAAGCTGAGCACCTTCGAGTGTGAGTCGGCAGATTTATACTTGTGAAGAACAAAGTCCCTGAGCTTCGTCAGACTCGTATGTGAGATCTCTCCGCTCGTGCAGTCCCACAATGCTTCGGCAGACCGACTGATCCAATCCAGCGATTTGGCAGCAAGCCCTGTCTTTCGGTGCGCTACGTAGCGGTTGAGGTCATCTTTGGAAAAATGGCGGGTAGGTTCGGCGTCTGTCGGAGATTTGAGGTCGCGGATTGCGGCACGGAGGACAGCTGTTTGACGCGCCCTAATGGTTCTTTCGACTTGATTTGCAATCTGTCGCCCGACCACAGATCCCTTCCACGGGTCTTCTTCGTCGGAGTTTTCAAACATGTTTGGAAACTCATCTTCCTCGTCGTGCTCATCATCCGGCACGATTCCAGCCTCCGAATCGAAAAAGGAAGTGGGCTCGAGGAGATTCGAACTCCTGATCCCCGCCGTGTAAAGGCGATGTCATAACCAGCTAGACCACGAGCCCGCAGGTTACCCTAGCACACGTTCGTATATTAAGGTTATTGCGGCCACGGTTTGTTT
>Ga0247847_1000201_pt1 | contig 18122 bp, 16 predicted proteins | sample PFST25metaG_FD_186002 | JGI IMG/M metagenome (GOLD analysis project Ga0247847, IMG submission 186002) | Peat soil microbial communities from Stordalen Mire, Sweden - P.F.S.T25 | ecosystem: Environmental > Terrestrial > Soil > Wetlands > Peat | place: Sweden: Norrbotten County, Stordalen Mire...
GGGCAAAGGCGCCACTACCCCGAGAAGTGAGCCTCCATCTAGCTGCGCGCTCTAAGGCAGAGAGGGCGCGCTAACGCTTCTTTGCCGCCGCCCTCGTCTTCTTGCTGTCGGTCGCGAGCTTGCCGTCCTTCATCGTCAGGCGGCGCGGCGCACGAGCGGCGAGCCCTGCGTCGTGGGTCGCCACGATGATCGTCGTGCCGTGCCGCGCCGCCAGATCGGTGAGCAGAGCGATCACGTCGGCGCCGCTCTTGGTATCGAGGTTGCCGGTCGGCTCGTCGGCGAGCACCACATGTGGCTCGGCCAACAGCGCCCTGGCGATTGCGACGCGCTGCTGCTCTCCACCGGACATCTGGCCGGGCAGGTGGAAGGCGCGATCGCGGAGGCCGACCTCGGCCAGCATTGCCAGCGACCGCTCGCGTAGCTCTCCCGCCGAGACACCGAGAGGTGCGAGACCGGCCTCCACGTTTTGCAAAGCTGTCAGGGTTGAAAGCAGGTTGAACTGCTGGAAGATGAAGCCGAAGGAGCGCAAGCGCAACTCGGCCAGCTCGCCGTCGGAGAGCGAGGCCAGATCACGTCCCTCGAAAAACACCTGGCCGCTGGTCGGCCGGTCGAGCGCTCCGAGCAACTGTAGGAGCGTTGTCTTGCCCGAGCCGCTCGGTCCCTCCAGCGCGATGAGCTCTTCCTTGTCGATCGTCACGTTAATGTCGTCGACCGCCTTGATGGTCGAGTTTCCCATCTGGAAAGACCGGGTCGCGCCGCGCAACTCGTAGAGTGGGGTCGACATCACTCGACCTGCCTCAGGGCATCGGCAGGACGAAGTTGCGCGGCGCGGAATGCCCCGGCCGCTCCGGCGAGGAGACCGCCAAGGATTGCGAGAGCAAAACCGATCAAAATGATCGATCCGGCCAGTGGTGCATGCAGGGCGACCTGGCTCGTCGTCGTTTGGGCCGCCGATTGAGTGGCACCGAAAGCGCCTCTGAATCCTCCCGTAGTCGTGGAGTTACCGACCTTCGATGAAGCCGAGAGAGAAAGGTTGAAGGAGTTGATAACGGCGGCCGCGACTATGCCTATTCCCACGCCGACCACACCGCCGATAACGCCCTGAGTCAGGGACTCGGCGGTTATTTGCCTGATCACGAGCCTTCTCGACCAGCCCAGTGCGCGCAGCGTCCCGATCTCGCGCACCCGCTTGGCGACCGAGGATAGCGTCAGCAGCGCGGCGAGCATGATGGCCATGGCGATCACGATGATCGAGAGAGCAAGTCCGAGGCTCTTGGCGAGGTTGGAGGCGGTGACGAGCGAGCCCGAGATCTGATCGGCCTCGCTCTTGTTGCTGGCGACCTGGGCGCTCGGGAGCGCACTCTTGATCTTCTTCTCCACCGCGCCTACGCCCGAGCTCTTGCTGGCGCGGACGAGAACGACGTTGATCTGATTCTTCTGGCCGGCGAGCGTCTGCAGCTGCTTCAGCGGTACGTAGACGTCGGCGCTCTGACCGCCGAGGGGAGCCTGAACGAGCCCGACGACGCGAAACGTGGTTTTCTTGATGCTGAGCGTCGAGCCGACCTTGAGCTTGTGGCTGGAAGCGTAGGAGTTGGCAACTAGCGCCTCTCGCGCGTTCTTCTTCGACAGGAAGCGACCCTTGCTGACCTGGGTCTTCGTGATCAGGCCCATGTCTGTCTGGCTCGTGTCCACGCCGCCGATCGTGTAGGTGGAGGTCTTGATGTTCGTCTGCGGCGTATTCACCTGCTTTCTCAGGGTCTGTCTCCGTGTGGTGATCGTTTTCTGGAAGCGCTTCATGCTCGCGGGCATGCACTTGCGCATCGCTGCGCCTCCGCCGAACATCCCCGGGCCTCCCTGATCCTGCCCCTGGCCGCTCAGGCTGCCGCTCTGCGATGACTGGCCGCCGGTTGTAGCGGTTGTCTTGGTCGAAGAGCTGGATTTCTTCTCCTGCTTGGCCAGGCAGGCGGCCATCTTCGCCAAGTCGGCTGCGGAAGGTCGTTTCGTTTGCCCCGAAACATTGATCTGTTGACCACCGGTCCTGAACGAGGCGGTGATCTTCGGGATCTTCCCTTCCTGATGCGTCACGGTCAGCGTCAGCCCGGTTGCGATCTTGGCGACGCCGGAAATAGAGGAGACGCTATTCGCCTGCGACTGCGCGAAGCTGGGCTGCGTGCCGGCCGAGAAGGTGTCGTACGAGAAGTGCTGGCCGGCCTTGCCCAGCGAGGCGAGGTTGGTTTCCAGCATGCGATTGGCAAAGGCCCCGCCGCCGTATCCTTCCTCCTGGGCCGTGACCGTCAGGTCGGTGCCGATGCTCGAGAGCGGATTGAGCGCCGTCTTCTGAGCCTGGTCGAGCCCGTGCGAGAGCGAAGTGATGACGATTACCAGCGCAACTCCGAGCGCGAGCCCGAGCATGGTCAGGATCGTGCGGCCCTTGCGCCGCAGCAGCTCGCTGCGTAGATAGCTCAGATAGAACACGGACGAAACGAAAGCAGTTGTCCCTAAGACGGCGATGAGAGTCGGGCCGTTTCCACGCTTCTCTCACCCCCCTCTTAGTGTCTGTGCCTTAACTTTCTCATATAGGGACCTTGAATATCGCGCGCGGGCCCGGGAGGGCGATGGGAGGAAGTAGATGGAGATTCTAGTTGTCGATGATGATCGCGCCGTTCGCGAGGCGCTGGAGCGCGCGCTCAGCCTCGAAGGCTTCGACGTCGAGCTGGCTGCCGACGGGGCCGAGGCGCTGGCCGCGGTCGAGCGCCGTCAGCCCGACGCGATCGTGCTCGACGTACTGATGCCCGGCGTCGACGGGCTCGAGGTCTGCCGCCTGCTGCGTAAGGCGCAGAGCAGAGTCCCGATCCTGATGCTGACCGTTCGCGACGACCTTAGCGATCGGGTCGAGGGGCTCGACGCCGGCGCCGACGACTACCTGGGCAAGCCCTTCGAGCTGGAGGAGTTGCTGGCCCGCGTGCGCGCCCTCCTGCGCCGGGCCACGCCCGGCTCGAGCGGAGAGACCCTGCGCTTCGCCGATCTCGCTCTCGATCTCGGCACGCTCGAGGCACAGCGAGGCAAGCGCAAGTTCAGGCTCTCGGTGACCGAGGCGAACGTGCTCGAGTTCTTCATCCGCAACCCGCGCCAGGTGCTCTCCCGCGCGCTCGTCTTCGAGCGGGTCTGGGGCAGTCACCTCGGCACCGAGTCGAACACCCTCGACGTCTACGTCGGCTATCTGCGCCGCAAGACCGAAGCCGGCGGCGAGCCACGCCTCATCCACACAGTTCGCGGCGCCGGCTACGTGTTGCGTGAGCGATGAGCCTCCGCGTTCGCCTAGCCGCTGTCACGACCGCGGTCGTCGCCCTCTCGGTGCTGATCGCCTCGATCACCATCTTTGTCTCGATGCGCAGCGATCTGCTCGTCAACGTCGACAACGAGCTGAGAGACCAGGCGGCTCAGGTGCAAAAACAGCCGTTGATCGCCGGGCCTCCGGCCGGAAAATCGTTCACCTTTCCCACACAACACTTTGGCCGGCGCGACTATTTCCAGCTCGTTCTGGCCGGAGGTGAAACGACCCGTCCGCCGAGCGAGCCAGGAGTGCCGGTCGATTCCCGCACGCTCGCCGTCGCCAAGGGGAAGAGTGAGGCCTTCTTCGCCGACGCGACGGTCGCCGGCGTTCATGCGCGCATCTACACCGTGCCGGTTGCGAAGGGAGTAGCGCTTCAGATAATCGATCCGCTCAACAACGTCGATCACGAGTTGCGGCGGCTGGAGTTGATCCTGCTTCTCGTCTGCATCGGCGGGATCGGTCTGGCGGCGGGAGGAGGAATGATCGTCTCGCACACCACGTTGGTAGCCGTGCGCCGCGTCAGCGACGCGGCCGAGCGCGTGACGAGCACGCTGGATACGAGCGAGCGAGTACCCGAGAGGGGCAAGGACGAGCTCGGCAGGCTGGCCGTCTCCTTCAATGCCATGCTGGCGGCGCTGCAGGAGGCGATCGAGACGCAGAAGCGCTTCGTCGCCGACGCCTCGCACGAGCTGCTGACCCCGGTGACCAGCCTGCAGACCAATCTCGAGGTGCTGGCCAAGGCCTCGCACCTGCCGGCGAAGAAGCGAAAGGACCTGATCGGCGATCTGCTCGGCGAGATGAGAGAGGTGCGCAAGCTGGTCGGCAACCTGGTCGAGCTGGCGCGCGGGAAGAGCGGCGAGCAGCGGGGTCCGGTTCGCTTCGACAACGTCGTCTCCGACTGCATCGACCAGGCCACACTGCGCTATCCCAAGCTGCATTTCGTGGCCGAGCTCGAGCCGGCGACCGTGGAGGGAGATCCCGACAGGCTCGAGCGGGCGGTAGGGAACCTGCTCGAGAACGCCGCCAAGTGGAGCGGGGAAGGCGGTCTGGTCGAGATCGGGCTGGCAGCTGGCGAGCTCAGCGTCCGCGACGGCGGCCCCGGAATTCCCGACCAGGACAAGCCGCACGTGTTCGAGCGCTTCTATCGCGCCGCCGCCGCCCGCGGCATGCCCGGCTCGGGACTGGGCCTGGCGATCGTGCGCGAGGTCGCCGAGGCGCACGGCGGAACGGTCGAGGCGGCCGACGCCGAGGGTGGGGGAGCGCTGCTCAAGCTGAAACTACCGGTTGCGCAACCGGTTCCTCCCGCTTGAGCGCTATTTCTGGCGCCGGCGCGGCGAGTGAAAACGGGCCCGGGCGGAGAGAACTCCTTCAGAGGAATTCGCCTGCGAGAAAAGAGAAGGGGTTAATGCCGTGCGAGTCGCCGTTTTCAGCGCCAAGTCCTATGTCCGGGAGTTTCTCGACCCCGCCAACGCCGAGTTCGGACACGAGCTCGTTTACTTCGAGCCCTCTCTGGATTGCGCCACCGTTCCGCTGGCCGCCGGATTTCCCGCCGTTTGCGTCTTCGTGAACGACCGGCTCGATCGAGCCGTGCTCGAGCGCCTCGCCGAGGGCGGCACGCGTCTCGTTGCGCTCCGCTCGGCCGGCTTCAACAACGTCGATCTCGTCGCCGCGGCCGAGCTCGGAATCACGATTACTCGCGTCCCCGCCTACTCGCCCTATGCGATCGCCGAGCACACGGTCGGCCTGATCCTGGCACTGAATCGCGGTATCCATCGCGCCTTCGCGCGCGTGCGCGACCGAAACTTCGCACTCGGCGGGCTGCTTGGCTTCGACCTGCATGGCCGAACGGTCGGCATCGTCGGTACAGGCGCTATAGGCTCGGCCCTGGCCCGCATCCTCACCGGCTTCGGATGCAACTTGCTCGCCTACGACAAGCACGAGAATCCCGACTGCGTTCTGGCCGGCGTGAAGTACATGGAGCTGAACGAGCTGTTCGCCGCCTCCGACATCATCAGCCTCCACTGCCCGCTCACGCCGGAGACCTTCCATCTGATCGACGCGGAGGCGCTCGAGCAGATGAAGCCCGGAGTGATGCTGATCAATACGAGCCGCGGCGCCCTGATCGACACCCAGGCGGTGATCGACGCGCTCAAGAACGGTCGCGTCGGCTATCTCGGTCTGGACGTCTACGAGGAGGAGGCTGGGCTCTTTTCCGAGGATCTCTCCGACGAGATAGTCCTGGACGATGTTCTCATGCGTTTGCTCACCTTTCCGAACGTGATCGTCACCGCTCACCAGGCCTACTTCACCTCGGACGCGCTGCGCACTATCGCCGAGGTGACGCTCGCCAACGTCAGCGCCTTCGAGCGCAGCGAGAAGTCGGGCAACGAAGTCGGCCTGGAGCGAATCAGAAGCTGAGCCGCTCGAGCACCAGCGCCACGCCGTCATCGTCGTTCGAGGCGGTGACCTCGTCGGCGACGGCTATCACCTCGGCGTGCGCGTTCGCGACTGCGACGCCGCGTCCGGCCCAGGCCAGCATCGAGATGTCGTTCAACATGTCGCCGAAGGCGATCACCTCGCTGCGATCGATCCCGAGCTCGGCGCACAGCTCGGCCAGCGCGGCGCCCTTGGTCACGCCGGCCGCCGCAATCTCGACCAGGCCCGCACCCGAGTAGCAGGCCTCGATCTGTCCGTCGCCGAGCTCGCCGACGAGGCGGTGCAGGTCTGCCTGCGGCAGGTCGGGGTGCTGGAGGACGAGTTTCGTGATCGGCTCGGCGAGCAGCGCGGGAAGATCGGCGCGGGGGATCGAATCGGGCGGGCGGTGAAGCGGTCGGTAAGCAGGCTCGGCGGTGAAGCCCGAAGGTCGATCGCAGCCGAAAACGACGCCGGGCGCCGCTCGGCGCAGGCGGCCGACCAGCTCTCTCGCGGCCTCCGGCTCGAGCGGCCGGTGAATCAGCACTCGCTCGCCCTCGACGTCATAGACGAGTGCTCCGTTGTTGCAGATTGCGATCTCTCCGAGGCCGAGTCGCGCGGCCTCCGGGACAAGCCAGTCCACCGAGCGGGCGCTGACGAGCACGACGTGGATTCCGGCCTCAACCGTCCGCGCCAGCGCCGAGAGCGTTCGCTCCGAGACCGAGTCGTCCGAGCGCAGGAGCGTGCCGTCCAGGTCGCTGGCAACCAGGCGGACGTGTCCGTTCGATTTAGGTGATGATCCAGTCATGGAACAGAGAATCAGCTTAGTTACGTTGGGCACCTCGGACGTGGCTCGTTCGCGCGCCTTCTACGAGGCGCTCGGCTGGAAGGTGGGCGTCGAATCGGGACAGGAGATCGCCTTCTTCCAGGTCGGTCCGATGGTCTTCTCGCTCTGGGACCGCAAGCAGCTTGCGGAGGAGAGCGGGGTTGAGGACTCCGGCATCTGGGGCGGCGTGACGCTGGCCCAGAACGTGCGCTCACCCGAGGAGGTGGACGACGTTCTCGACCAGGCCCAGGCCGCTGGCGGGACGATCGCGCAACCGGGCTCACCGATGTTCTGGGGTGGCTACGCGGGTACCTTTCTCGATCCCGACGGGCATCCCTGGCAAGTTGCGCACAACCCGTCCTGGCCGCTCGGCGAGGACGGCTCGGTCGAACTCTCGTAGAGAAAGAGAAAGAGCCCGGGCGCTCGAAACTGCCCGGGCTCTTTTCGTTCTGCGTCTGCTGTCTACAGCCAGCCGATTGCGGCCTTGGCCGTGTCGAACCACTCCTGCGGCACGGTCTTCAGCTCGGCGGTCGCTTCGTGCAGCGAGACGCCGACGATGTCGTCGCCGCGTAGCGCTGCCATCTGGCCGAACGCGCCTTCATGCACGAGGTCGGCGGCCTTGAGGCCGTAGCGGGTCGCCAGCACGCGATCGCGCGCGGTCGGTGTGCCGCCGCGCTGGGTGTGGCCGAGCACGACCGAGCGGGTCTCGTAGCCGGTGCGCTTTTCGATCTCCTTGGAGAGCGCGTCGCCGATACCGCCCAGAAGGACGTGACCGAACTGGTCGGTCGCGGGCGCATCCTTGGCCACCATCTCCGACTCGCCGCTGGCAAGGGTCAGTTCGTAGCCCTCGCTGACGGCGACGATGGCGAACTCCTTGCCCGAGTCCCAACGCTTCTTCAGGTGCGCGCAGACCTCTTCCACCGTCGTTTTCTGCTCCGGGATGAGGATCGCGTCGGCGCCGCCGGCGATGCCGGAGTGCACGGTCAGCCAACCGGCATGGCGACCCATGATCTCGACCACGAGCACGCGCTTGTGCGACTCGGCCGTCGAGTGCAGGCGGTCGATCGCCTCGGTCGCGATCGAGACGGCCGTGTCGAAGCCGAAGGTGTAGTCGGTGCCCGAGAGGTCGTTGTCGATCGTCTTGGGAACGCCCACGACCGGGAACTGGAACTCGTCGTAGAGCTTGGCCGCGACGCCGAGAGTGTCCTCGCCGCCGATTGCCACCAGCGCGTCGAGCCCGGCATCGGCGAAGTTCTTGCGCAGTTTCTCCACGCCGCCCTCGACGTTGTAGGGGTTGGTGCGCGAAGTGCCGATGATCGTGCCGCCGCGCTGCAGGATGCCCGAGACGTGCGCCGGCCCAAGCGGCTTGAAGTTCGGCTCGAGCATGCCGCGCCAGCCCTCCAGCGCCCCGACCAGCTCGTAGCCGCGCGGGAACGACTTGCGGGCCACCGCGCGGATCACCGCGTTCAGGCCCGGGCAGTCGCCGCCGCCGGTGAGTATTGCAATCTTCTTAGGCACCTCTTCCTCCTCTGCTGTCTCTTCTAAGCGATCAAATCCTTGCCGAACGCTAGCGAACCCCAGCGCCCGGGAGTTAGTACAAAGGGGTTAGGCGCATCCTCGGCCGCGACCGGCATGACGGGCGCGGCTCACTAAACGCCGTCCCCAACCCTCACATTACGAACACTGCCCACAACCACGGCCAGCCCATCGCGCATCTAGGAGCAGACGAGTCATACGCGCCAAAGGCGCGGTGACTCGTACGCGGGGGTGATACCGGAAAAAGTTTTAGCCGGCTTAGCCGGCCGACTTTTTCCGGAGAAGTGCCGAAGGTGGGAATCGAACCCACACGACCCGAAGGCCACTGGATTTTGAGTCCAGCGCGTCTACCAATTCCGCCACTTCGGCGCAGGCCCATGATAGTGGCGATGCCGCGAGCCGACCTAGCCGCCGGCCGATTTCGGCCGCAGCGCCGCGTAAGGCGGCCCGAGCATCAGGCCGACGCTGGCGTCCTCGCCCATCGAGCCCGAGGCCAGCTCCAGCGCGTGGCCGACTCCGTGCGAGGGGATGAAGCCGAGTTGGCGGGCGACCGCGGCGTCACGGCAGTCGGCGACGATCACGCTGCCGGCGCGGGCGATCGCCGAACGGCAGGCATCCCAGTCGGTGAAGGGGAGTAGTGGATGGCAACTCTCGCCCTGCCGGTAGAGGGCGAGAGCGCGCGGGTCAGCTTTAACCTCGCCGGCGGCTTGAGCAAGAGTCTCGGCGTCGCGGCCGTAGCGCGCGGCCGAGAAGAAAGCCCGGTAGGGCTGCTGGCCGGGATGAGCGAAGTGACGCTCGAAGCCGTGCACCAGCACGATCGCTCCACCCTCGCTCAGCGGGGGACGGTCGCGCCAGCGCCTGTAGGCATAACCGAGCCCGAATGCAGCCGCCGCCAGAGGGTTGGGTCGTTCGCGCGGCAGCATCAGCGTCGTATCGGGAACCGGGATGCAGAGCACGTCGAACTCGTCTTCGATCTCTGTTGTGCGCGTCGCCAGCGTGGCCAGTAGAGCCTCGGCATGGGCGACCGACGGTGGGCCGGCGAAGACGGCGGTGGCTGCGACCCCGACCGGCACGGCGGACATCAAGCGCCAGCGCAGGGCGCGAGGGAGGATGGTTAACGCTCGGCGCAGGTTGGAGTGCGCGAGGCGTCCGATGGCGCGGGCGTCGTATGGGTAACCCGTGGCCAAGCCGCCGAGCGTGGGCGGCGCCAGCGCAAGTGAGATCCCGATCAGCGACACGTCGTGCTCGAGCGCCCGCTCGAGGGCCAGGGCCAGGCGCCAGCCGCGCGATCCTCCGGTCTCGAGCAGCGAAGGCGAGTCCTGCGCGGCCTGCAGCGCCTCGGCCGCTCCGGCCGCGGTGAAGAGGTTTGGCCCGCCGTGCAGAACGCTTTCGGCCGCGCTCAGGGTTACGACCAGGTCGGTCTCCACGAGCGCACGATTAGCCAGCAGCGGAATCTCTTTCGCCTCGCCGAGCGTCGCCAGATCGGGCGCCTCGACGTCGTGGACGGTGACCAGACCGTGAAAGCGGCGCCTGAATTCCGGTGTCACCAGCTCGGCCAACTCCTGGCGACCGGGCTTACGGGCCAGCCCGGCGGCGACCAGGATCGTCTGGCGCCGGCTCGGTATCCCTGCCTCCTCCAGCTCGTCGGAGACGGCGACCAGCGCTTCCAGGCGCGGATCGCGCAGCGCGCTCGGCACAGGGAGCGCGAGCGGCTCGACCACGATCGTCGCGCGCTCTTTCCCCCGCGCGAGATCGGCCAGCGATTCCCCGGCGAGGGGGAAGTTGAGCGCGTCGCGCACGGCCGCCGTGATGTCGACGATGCGCTCATTGGGCGGTGGCGGCGGCGGAAGGGCGGTGCCGTTCTCGGGCATATCGAGCGCGATCGGGCGCGAGCCGGCGAGGAGTGTGATCCGGAGCATCGAGGCAAACCCTAGGCCGCGGAAGCCGAGCGGGGAGGAAGAGGCGCGATTTCGTTCGCACTCCGGCACGGAGGTGTGTGAGTTTCGCGATTAGGCTGGAATCGGGGATGGGAGGCGGGGAACCCGCCTCTACCAGGGCCGCGAACCAACCCTACCCCGCCCGCAACCGCCGGAGCTTCTAGACTCGAAGCGATGTCGCCGAAGGACCTGAGCGGAGCCGAGTTAGATCTAGACGACGCGCCCGCGCGCGCGAGTGAGCTCTTCCTGGTCGACGGCAACAACCTCGCCTACCGAGCCTTCTACGCCCTGCCCGAGGACATCGCCACCAGCGAGGGCTTCCACACTAACGCCCTCTACGGCTTCACCAGCATGCTGCTAAAGCTGCTCGGCGGCTACAAGCCGCGCGGCGTCGCAGTGGCCTGGGACACGCGCCCGGTGCACCGCGAGAAGATCCTCGAGGCCTACAAGGGGCAGCGGAAGCCGACTCCCGACCTGCTGCGCGAGCAGTTCCCGCACTTCCGCCCGCTGGTCGAGGCCTTCGGCTACGCGAACGTCGAGTTCGAGGGCTGGGAGGCCGACGACGTGATCGCGACTCTGGCCACGCGCGCCGAACAGGCCGGCGTTCCCACCTGCATCGTCTCGACCGACCGCGACGCCTTCCAGCTCGTCTCCGACACGGTCTGCCTGATGATGACGCCGCGTGGTATCTCCGAGGTGCAGGTCTACACGCCCGAGCGCGTCACGGCCCGTTACGGCATCACGCCGGCGCAGATCCCCGACTTCATCGGGCTCAAGGGCGACACCTCCGACAACATCCCGGGTGTTCCGGGCATCGGCGAGAAGACCGCCGGCGAGCTGATCGTCCGCTACGGCTCGCTCGAGGAGGTGCTGGCCCACGCCGCCGAGCAGACTCCGGCCCGGAGCAAGAAGCTGACGGAATTTGCCCAGCAGGCGCGCGACTCCAAGCTGCTCGCTACCGTCCGCCGCGACCTCGAGATCGATTTCGACGCAGCCGCGCTCGTCTCGGCGCCGCCCGATCGCTCGCGGCTCAAGGAGTTCTTCCGGCGCTACGAGTTCCGCTCCATGCTCGGGCGGCTGGACACGCTCGACGAGGCGCTGCCGGCGAGCGAAGAGGAGAGGGCGGCGACCGATCGAGTGCGCTGGCGCGAGGGCGAGCTGGTAGAGAAAGCCGCGGGCGCCCTGGTCGTTGACGGTGGTCGCTACGCCTTCGCGGGCGGGGGAGAGGTGCTCGTCGGCGAGTGGCAGGACGAGTTGGTGAGCCGGTTCACGCCGGGTGGGATCGTGGCCCACGACTTCAAGGCACTGCCCACGGCGCTGGTCGAGAAAGCCGGCCCGGCCGCCGAGGACACGATGATCGCCGCCTACCTGCTCGACCCGAGCCGCAGCGGCTACGAGCTGGACGAGCTGGCGCACGAGCAGGGAATCGAGCTCGAGCCCAGCCCGGTTGCCGAGGAGGGGACAACAACTCTCGTCCGCCGCGCCGAGGTCGCCCGCCGCCTGGCGCCGCTCTTCGCCGAGCGCCTACGCTCGCTCCAGCTGGACAGCCTTTACCGCGAGGTCGAGCTGCCGCTGACGGTCGTGCTGGCGGAGATGGAGCAGACCGGGATCGAGATCGACACCTACCGCATGGGCGAGATCCTGGCGCGGCTGACGGAGCGGCTCGCGGAGCTGGAAGCACGTGCCCAGGAGCTGGCCGGCGAGCCCTTCGCGCTCGGCTCGCCACAGCAGCTCGGCCGCATCCTTTTCGAGCAGCTGAAGCTGACGCCGGGCCGTCGCGGCAAGACCGGATACTCCACCGACAGCCGCGTTCTGGGCGCGATCCGGGACGAGCACCCGATCGTGCCGATGCTCGAGGAGTGGCGCGAGCTGAGCAAGCTGGTCAACACCTACCTCGGCCCGCTCCCGAGCCTGATCTCCGAGACGGACGGGCGCCTGCACACGACCTTCAACCAGACCGTCGCCGCCACCGGCCGGCTCTCCACCTCCAACCCCAACCTGCAGGCCATCCCTGTGCGCACCGAGCTCGGGCGCGAGATTCGCTCGGCCTTCGTCGCCAGGGAGGGTTGCCTGCTCCTCTCGGCCGATTACTCGCAGGCCGAGCTGCGTATCCTCGCCCACGCCTCCGGTGAGGAGAAGTTGACCCAAGCCTTCCGCCGCGGCGAGGACATCCACGCTCGCACCGCCGCCGAGGTGCTCGGCAAGGATCCCGAGACGCTGACCAAGGACGAGCGAAACCGGGCCAAGGCCGTCAACTTCGGGATCATCTACGGCATCTCGGCCTTCGGCCTCTCCGAGCAGCTCGGCATCTCGCGCGAAGAGGCCGGCGCCTACATCGACACCTATCTGGCCCGCTTCCCGCGCGTGCAGGAGTTCATCGCCAGCACCATCGCCGAGGCGACGAAAAACGGCTTCGTTACGACCTTGCTCGGGCGCCGGCGCATGATCCCCGAGCTTCGTTCCTCGAACCACCAATTGCGCTCGCTCGGCGAGCGGCTGGCGGTCAACACAGTGATGCAGGGCACCGCCGCCGATGTGATCAAGCTGGCGATGATCGCCGTTCACCGGCGCCTGTGCGAGGCGGGGCTCGAATCGAGGCTGGTGCTGCAGATTCACGACGAGCTCTTGCTCGAGGCGCCCGAGCAGGAGCTGGAGCGCTGCCGCGAGATCGTTCTACACGAGATGCAGGCCGCCTATCCGTTCGATCCGCCGCTCACCGCCGATGCGGGAGCCGGCGCCAGCTGGGCCGAGGCCAAATAGGCGCGCCTGCGCCTGTTCGCCGTGAGGGAGCCGGTAGGCGGCACTACTAGTGGGAATAGACCTGCGCCGTGCAGCTATACTCCGCCGACGCATGGCCAACGATACGCTCGACAAAATCAAGGCTGAGCCCGGTGTCTGGGTCGAAGGCCCGGACGGAAAGCTCATCCCCGACTACGAGTCAACCTTCCCCACGATTACGGAAGGTGAGGTTGTGCACGGCACGATCGTCCGGGTCGACAAGGACGAGGTGCTGGTCGACATCGGCTACAAGTCCGAGGGCGTTATCCCGGCCTCCGAGCTCTCGATCCGGCGCTCGATCGATCCGTCCAGCGAGGTCACGCTCGGCGACGAGATCGACGCGCTCGTCCTGACCAAGGAAGACGCCGACGGGCGCTTGATTCTCTCCAAGAAGCGCGCTCGCTTCGAGCTGGCCTGGAAGTCGATCGAGGAGAAGGCGCAGTCGGGCGAGCCGATCGAGGGCCGCGTGATCGAGGTCGTCAAGGGCGGCCTGATCATCGACCTCGGCGTGCGCGGCTTCCTGCCCGCCTCGCTGGTCGACATTCGCCGCGTACAGGATTTGGACGAGTTCATGGGCACCACGCTTCGAGCCAAGGTGATCGAGCTCAACCGCTCGCGCAACAACGTTGTTCTCTCGCGCCGGGCGGTGCTCGAGGACGAGCGCAAGGAGATGCGCCAGGCGATCCTCGACCGGCTCAATCCTGGCGACGTGATCGAGGGCCAGATCTCGAACATCGTAGATTTCGGCGCCTTCGTCGACCTCGACGGGATGGACGGGCTGATTCACATCTCCGAGCTCTCCTGGAGCCACGTCAACCACCCCTCCGAGATTCTCGAAGTCGGCCAGACGGTCAAGGTCAAGGTGCTCGATATCGACCGCGACCGCCAGCGCATCTCGCTCGGGCTCAAGCAGACCCAGTCGGATCCCTGGCAGCAGGTGATCGATGCCTACGGCGTCGATGACGAGGTTGAAGGAAGGGTGACCAAGGTCGTCACCTTCGGCGCCTTCGTCGAGATCGTTCCCGGGGTCGAAGGGTTGGTGCACATTTCCGAGCTGGCTCAGCATCACGTCGAGAACCCGCGCGAGGTCGTCTCGCAGGGCGACCTGGTGCGCGTCGTTGTGCTCGAGATCGACGGCGAGCGCCGCCGGCTCTCGCTCTCCATGAAGCGCGTCGAGGGCGGCCCGGTCGTAATCGAGGCAGCGCCTCGGCCCGCAGTCGAGCCCACGCAAGAAGCTGAGGTCGAAGGCGAAGTCGAGCCGACGAGTGAGGACGAAGCTACGACCGAGCCCGAAGCCGAAGCTGAGGTCGAAAGCGAAGCCGAGCCGACGAGTGAGGACGAAGCCGCGCCCGAGCCCGAAGCCGAAGCTGAAGCTGAAGCTGAGGTCGAGCCCGTCACCGAGCCGGTGAGCGAGGAAGAAGCAGAGGCCGAGGTTGATACCGAGGCCGCGCCCGAGCCAGAGGCTGCGGGCGAAGAGGAAAAGACCGCCGAGGCCGCCGCAAGCGAGCAAATGGAAGACGGCGAGCCGAAGGACACCGAGTCGGAGCTCGCCGAGGCCGGCGACACGGCCGCGGACGAGCCCAGCGAGTAGTGCCTAAGCGGCCGCTTGCGGTCGCCCTGACCGGCGGTGTCGGCGCCGGCAAGAGCGAAGCGCTGCGCATGTTCGAGACGCTTGGCGCCTCGACGCTCTCCAGCGACGAGATCGTCCACGACCTTCTTCGCAGCGACGAAGGAGTGCGCACCAGGCTCGAGGCGCGCTTCGGCCCTGGCATTCTGACCCGAGAAGGCGAGGTCGACCGGACCGTCCTCGGCAGCCGCGTCTTCAAGCACCCCGAAGATCTCTACGACCTGGAGTCGGTTCTGCACCCGCGCGTGATCCGCGAGCAGAGGCTTTTCCGCGAGAAACTGGCCGCTACGCCCGGTGCGCCTCTGATCTGCGTGATCGAGGTGCCGCTCCTCTACGAGGTGCGCGGCGAGGGGCGGTTCGACCGGGTCGTCGTGATAACCGCGTCGGTCGCTCTGCGTCGGATGCGCGCCGCTTCTCGGCTTGACGAGCGCGAGGAGCGGCTGATCTCGGACGCCGAGAAGGTGCGCCGAGCCGACTTCGTGTTCCATAACGATGGCACATTGAACGAGCTCGAAGCCTTCGTGGGCGAGGTGTGGAAGCAGCTTCTAGCGCAGGTAGAGGCGTGAAATACCTGCTCGGGGTCGCGCTGACGGCCGCGGCACTGCTCGGCGGATTCGCCTACGTCCACGGCAGCCAACCGGCCTGGTGGGCGCGCCTCTGGCATCCGCTCCGCTATGAGCAGATCGTGCTCGGTCATTCCGCGAATTACGATCTCGATCCCGCGCTACTCGCCGCGGTCATCTACCAGGAAAGCCACTTTCGCGCCGACGCCCGCTCGTCTTCGGGCGCGATCGGCCTGATGCAGCTGATGCCCGCGACCGCGCAAGGTATCGCCGATCACACCGGCGGCACTCGATACAAGCCCTCCGATCTCTACGACCCGGAGATAAACGTCCGCTACGGCGCCTGGTACCTGCGCCACCTGATGAACAAGTACAAGTCGGAGAAGCTGGCTCTCGCCGCCTACAACGCCGGCCAGGAGAACGTCGACCGCTGGCTGGCCTCGGGCGAGGGCATCGCCTTTCCTGAGACGCGCGCCTACGTGAAACACGTCGAGCAGCTGAAGAAGCTCTACCGGCGCATCTATCCGGTTCTGCGCAAGAGCCCGAAGTCGGGCTAGGCGGCCGCGCGACGTCAGGTTGCGCCTCCCCGGGGCGCTACCTCTAGGGCTCCCGCCATGCCTCCTCCGGCCGGGTACGCTTGTTCGTAATGGGCGAGCTGAGGATGACCGATCTGTACAAGCCGACCGGCGACCAGCCGCGCGCGATCGAGGAAATCGCGGCGGGCGTCAGCGAGGGCGAGCGCTACCAGACTCTGCTCGGCGCCACGGGAACCGGCAAGACGGCGACCATGGCCTGGGTGATGGAAAAGCTGCAGCGCCCGGCGCTGGTGATCGCGCACAACAAGACGCTTGCCGCCCAGCTCTGTAACGAGTTTCAGGAACTGTTTCCTCAAAACGCGGTCGAGTACTTCGTCTCCTACTACGACTACTACCAGCCCGAGGCCTACATGCCCCAGGCCGACCTCTACATCGAGAAGGACTCCTCGAGGAACGAGGACATCGAGCGTTTGCGCCTTTCGGCCACGACCTCGCTCTTGAGCCGGCGCGACGTCATCGTGGTGGCCTCGGTCTCCTGCATCTACGGGATCGGCTCGCCGGACGAATGGCGCGACCGCGTGCTGGTGCTGGAGAAGGGCAGCCAGTACGATCGTGACGAGGCTCTACGCCGGCTGGTGGCGAGTCAGTACGTGCGTAACGACAGCGTGCTGGCGCGCGGCCGCTTCCGCGTCCGCGGCGACGTGATCGAGGTGCAGCCGGCCTCGTCCGAGACGGCCTATCGGATCTCCTTCTTCGACAACGAGGTCGAGCAGATCACCCACTTCGATCCGCTCAGCGGCGAGATCTACGCCAAGCTCGACAACCTGGCGATCTGGCCGGCCAGCGAATACGTCACTTCGACTCCGTCGGTCGACGGTGCGGTGGAAGCCATCCGCCACGAGATGGACGCGCAGGTGGCCAAGTTCGAGAGCGAGAACCGCCTGCTCGAGGCGCACCGGATCAAGCAGCGCACCGAGTACGACATGGAGATGATGCGCGAGCTCGGTTTCTGCAACGGGATCGAGAACTACTCGCGTGTGCTCGAGGGCCGTCCGCCCGGTACGCATCCCTTCACGCTGCTCGACTACTTCCCGTCGGATTTCGTCTGCTTCATCGACGAGTCGCACCAGACGGTGCCGCAGATCGACGGCATGTACCAGGGCGACCGTTCGCGCAAGCAGACGCTGATCGACTACGGCTTCCGGCTGCCCTCGGCGCTCGACAACCGGCCGCTTCGCTTCGACGAGTTCCTGGAGAAGGTGCCCCAGCTCGTCTTCGTCTCGGCCACGCCGGGCGCATTCGAGCTGCGCCACTCCGGCCGCATCGCCGAGCAGCTGATCCGTCCCACTTTCATCGTCGATCCCGAGGTTGAGATCCGCGCCACCCACAACCAGATCGACGATCTGATGAACGAGATCCGCCGCCGCGCCGACGTGAACGAGCGGGTGCTGGTGACGACCTTGACCAAGAAGATGGCCGAGGATCTGACCGACTACCTGCTCGAGTCGGGCATCCGCGCCCGCTACCTGCACTCCGATATCAAGACGCTGGAGCGGATCCAGATCATCCGCGACCTACGCCTGGGCGAGTACGACGCGCTGATCGGCGTCAACCTCTTGCGCGAGGGGCTCGATCTGCCCGAGGTCTCGCTGGTCGCGATCCTCGATGCCGACAAGGAAGGCTTCCTGAGGGGGAAGACGGCGCTGATCCAGACGATCGGGCGCTGCGCCCGCAGCATCCGCGGCAAGGTGATTCTCTACGGCGACAAGATGACCGAGGCGATCAAGGGCGCCGTCGAGGAGACCGATCGCCGCCGCGCCGTCCAGGTCGCCTATAACACCGAACATGGGATCGAGCCGGTGCAGATCGTCAAGGGCGTCTCGGACATCGCCGAGTTCCTCTCGCTCGAGTCGGCGCACGTGCCGACGAAGCGCCGCCGCGGCGCCGCCAAGGTCGAGGGCTTGGGTCGCGGCGAGCTGGAGAAGCTGGCGGTCGAACTGGAGGAGGAGATGTTCGCCGCCGCCGAGGAATTGCGCTTCGAGTACGCGGCCAAGCTACGCGACGAGATCAAGGACATCCGGCGCGAGTTGCAGGCCCTAGCGGGTAGCAAGCGCTGACTGTGGGATAGGTAAACGATGCGACGTCGACTGAGAACCTACACGGCTTACAGCAGCGCCTGCTTTCTCGTCTGGGGGATCGTTTTGGCCCTCTCCGCAATCGTGGGCGGGACGGACAGACTCCACACCATCCTCCTGATCTTCGCCGGATGGGTCATCTGCTGGATCTCCGCCACGATCGCCAGGTGCGTCTATCCGCCGCCGAGCAAGTGGCGCCGTCCGAACAGCTCCGCCTAGAGCACGTCACTTGTCCGAGCAACGAGATCGCGGAGATCCGCCGCGAGCTGCAGTCGCTGGCGGAGCGTAAGCGCTAACGGCGATCGATCGGAGCGGACGAAATCACGTTCGCTGTGCCACGCTTATTGAGACCTGTCGTGGACCGTTCGTATGCGGTCGTGTTTCTACACACAACCGCCTCATTTCCAGGAGTATTTTCTCGATACCGTCCTACAGCCC
>Ga0247847_1000202_pt1 | contig 17676 bp, 18 predicted proteins | sample PFST25metaG_FD_186002 | JGI IMG/M metagenome (GOLD analysis project Ga0247847, IMG submission 186002) | Peat soil microbial communities from Stordalen Mire, Sweden - P.F.S.T25 | ecosystem: Environmental > Terrestrial > Soil > Wetlands > Peat | place: Sweden: Norrbotten County, Stordalen Mire...
ACCGTACCCAGTTGGCAACGTCGGCAGCGTCAGCAAGTGCCATGAGCTTGAGCACGGCTTCGCCGAGGTCGATGTCCGCGGAGAACCGCGGACGCTCGAGTCCGAGCCGAGATACGAACGCGTTCACTAGACGAGGCGGTCTAAACGTGGAGCGCAATCGCAGGCATTCCTTCAGCCAAAGCGTCGGTTCGGAGCTCAGCGCAACCGTCACAGCGACGACGGCGGGGAAGCGCTGGAGGTATCCTGCGACTTCCTTGTCGATGGGTCTCCGGAGGAGGTAGTCGGCGCACAGGTATTCCTGCATCGTGAAGTGGCTGAACTGGAAGCCGTTTGCCATCTCGGTAACGATCCCCACGTGCGACTCGATCTCGCGTACGACTTGTCGTGCCTGGCGGCCCGGAAGCCCAAACTGCTCGTGGATCTCGCCGTATATCGCGACGAGCTCATCCTCGCCGAACGTAGCCCGGCCCTGGATGGTGAGCCGGTAGGCGAACGCAGAGAGGAATTCCCGTTTAGCTTCGTCGTCGAAGTCTGCATATTTCGATCTCCGTTCGACGTGCCGTTCCTCGTCCCAGTCGTGGAGCAGGAGCCTGACGAGCTGCCGGTAGAGGTCGACCGGGCGTTCGGGAAGACCGCCCGTGGTCTTAAACACTGTGAGGAGCTGGTTCAAGAACAGTGGCCGGTCGAGCAGGTCGTCGTTGATTCCGGCGTTGGCGACGCGGGAGAGAAAGTCGTCGCCCGGATCCGTCCGAGCGTCAACGATGGATGTGATCTGCTCCCGGGACAGCGGGAGCAGCTCGGCTGTCGCGTACCCCTCCGCGTGGGGAGCGTCACCCGAACGGCACGAGCAGACGATCCGGGCCACGTTCGTCAGCCGGTGGAGGCGTACGAGGGACTGGAGCAGTTTGGTGCGCTCGACCTGGTCCGCGATCTCGTCGAGCCCGTCGACCAACAAGAAGCATGATGTGCGGTCGAGCAACTCTGCGGCGAACTGCAAGGCGCGCGCGTCGCTCAGTTTCAGGTCGCTACGAAGTTGTGTTGGGTCGAGGCCGAGCCTGCGGATGACCTCAGTCGCGAGATCGGTGCTAGTCCATGCAATCTCTCTACATACAAGGACTACTGGCATCGATAGGTCAAGGTTGCCCGTCGAGACGGTGGTCTCCTCGAAGAGGCCGAGCGTCAGGCGCTTGAGGGTTGTCGTCTTTCCTGATCCCGGGTCCCCGAGGACGAGGAAACTATCGCCACTAGTCGCAAGGTCACGCTCGTCGAGAGTGACTGGCAGCCCGTTCGCTCCGCGGAAGCGCCTCGATACGGATGCGAAGCGCAGCGGCACCGATGCTCTAGCGGTCTCGACTGGACCCGCCATGCCCTGGACGTGGATCTCCGAGGCCCAGCGAAGAGCCTCTTGCACTTCCAGCGACAGGGCACGCTCGTCGACCCGGTCGAGGATGCGCCGGATTTGGTCTTCAATAGCGCGACGCTGCTTCTCGTCGCTCGGATTCCCGAGATGACGCTGCACGGTCGACGTCACGACGGCGCTGATGGCGCTGCTGGCCACCTCTCCAGCCATCGTGACCAGCGTCATGACCACACCAGGCGCTCCGAGATCGTGTTCGTCACGGCGAAATCCTGTCCTTGCTGATGGTCATCTCGTCGAGGTGCGCGGCACTGATCACCCTTCCGAGCCGCACCGGGACCTCGCAGCTGGGCCAGCCGCACGGAACGATCGTGTCGGGGGTAAGCGTCGGCTCGCGCTCGGAGGTCACTGCTCAAAGCTTGCCACCCAAGCCGCACCAAGACATGGCCCACGGGGTCGTTCCATCCGGGTGGCAGACTTACAAGGTTGTCATAGCCACAAGGGATGGGGTCCCGAGATGTGCACAGAGGATGACGAGCGAATCGTTCGGCTTCTGGACCAGCTGGATCCGCCTGTGTCCGGCGCAGCCAGCGCGCAGCCTCCCATTGCGTTCAACGGCAAGACCTGGAGGGAGTGGACTACTGGAACGCCGGCCGAGAAGGTGACGCGAGAACTCACGGAGCAGTTCGCTGGGGGCACGATCAGCCGGGCAGACCTCCGCGTCCTCTCGGACAAGACCGACGACAGCTTCGAAAGCCAGCTCCGTCTCTTGGTCGCCACGCTGATGTGGGGTCGAGGGAAGAGGAACGGCCGGATGCGTAACGCCATCCAGGGGACCCTCAGCAACAAGCGACTGGCCGCCACGCTGAAGGCCAGTCGCGGCGCGGCTCGGGCGAGCCAGCCGAAGGACGCGTACGAGGCCTGGGGACTCCCAAGCGGGATCAGGGCTGCCTTCTTCACCAAATGGCTGTGGTCGGCTGGTTGCACAGGGGAATCCCTCGTGCTCCGGCCGCTGATCCTCGATGCCCGCGTCTCAGCGTCGCTCCGCGAACTCGGCTGGGACGGCCGACGGTGTGCTGGCTCCATCAGGCTGGGCGCTCGCTACGAGGCTTACGTCAAGGCGTGCCACCGCTGGGCGTCAGCGCTCAGCACTAGCCGTCGACCGGTCACCGCCGAGGACATCGAGGCGACCCTGTTCAAATACAACGGCAGGTTTCCTCCAGCAACCTGACTGACTGCGTCCTCCCAAAACCTTGAAGCACAAGCTTCTACACAAGGTGGTCTGGTCGACCTCGCCCATCGCCCCGCTCTCGGCCGCGTCGCCACCCGGTAGCTGTCCTACCATCACGCCCTCACCCGGCCACGTGGGCGAACGTGGGCGCCTGTGTGCCGGCCCGCCGGTCGCCGCTTGCCGCCGGCCAACGATGCTATCCCGTTCGCCCGTGCGCGCTCCGGTTCCCCGACGCACCGTCAGCACTGACGTCGACACAAGTCCGGCGTCACTCTTCGGGCGGACACCAATGCCAAGCCCGCAGCCCGGCAACCGGTGCGATCCCGAGCAGAGCGCTCAACTCTCCCTCGCCTTCGGCGAGTGCATACGCCGTAATTCGTGTGTGACCCTCTACCATGACGATCGTTGAGGACTCCCGCGTCCCTACTGCGATAACCGGCAGGAAGCGGACCCCGTTACTCATCTCGGATGCGATCGCCTTGATCGCATCAAGAGGCATGCCCTTAGCTTCGTCGCCGCGCTTGACCCGGTCAGCCGCAACAGTGGGCATCAATGTATTTCCAGAGAACGTCCGCCAGTCTGAGTAGTTCAAGTAGCGGACGTTCGCGAGGTCCGCTTTGTCGAGTGCGACGAACCACCACTCAACGCCATCGGGCCAGTTAGCGAATAACCACTTGTCTTGTTGCCAGCCGCGGTACACGCCAAGGATGGCAGAACGGCGGGAATTCTGATCTGGATCGCTCAGGTTCGGGTTCCTGACCATCGACTCTGTGAGTTGGAAGCTTGGCAGCAGTTGACGGATCCGATCGCCCCACACCGATGAATCGATCTCCGCTTGAAGAAACGTTGCGACCATCTCGTCCTCGGTCGCCGGCCGAATCGTTCTCACCTCCCTACGCTATGGCGGACGTGATTTGTCCGTGAGAGCAAGGTCACTTCCTAGATCACCACCAGCCCATCAGCGTCCGTCTTGGCTGCTGCGAAACCCAGCACCTGGTAGCTACGTTGGCACCAGCCAACGACGCCACGCCCCGTGCGCCTATGTGCGCCCCGTAGCCGCCCGGTAGCTGGCCCTCCTACCACCCCAGCCCCGGCACCGCCACGTGGGCGAACGTGGGCGCCTGTGTGCCTACCCGGTGAGCCTCCGTCCGTCCTCTGCCCTCCCCGGCGGCCGCTGGTGGCCCCCTTTTTGCGTTTTACCGAGAATCGGTCACTCAAGCCGCAAGGGTCGAATGACCCGATTTGTTCAAGAAACTGGGCTGTTTTGCCGATAAATACGAGGTGAGAGTGGTAGATCGGCGCCGTGTGGAACTCGTAGCAACGGCCAGCGCGCTGTCGATCACCTTCGTGTTCTTCTTGTGGTTAGTCCTGCACGTCGGCGGCAACAACGGGGTTCGCTACTTCGACGACATCGTCACGGCACTCGCAGCTCTCAGTGCCTGTGTGGCCTGCCTTTTGGCGGGAAGGCGCCAAAGCGGCTCCGAGCGCCGCTTCTGGGTGCTGCTCGGCTCGGCCCTTGGGGCCTGGACGTTCGCCGAAGTGATCTGGGGGGTCTACGACCTCGTCCTCAACACAGCGATACCCGTGCCGTCGTGGGCCGATGTCGGCTACCTCGGGGCGATCCCGCTGGCGGCAGCGGCGCTGTTGTGTCATCCCGGCATGCGTGCCGCCGGGAGCTATAAGACGAGAGCGACCCTGGACGGCCTCGCGATCGGTACCGCACTGCTCTTGTTGAGCTGGACCTTCGTGCTCGGGCCGTTATGGCGCCATACCGACCTCACAACCGCCGGTGGGATCGTGGCCCTTACTTACCCCTTCGGCGACATGGTGATTATCTTCCTCATCGTCCTGTCCGTCCGTTCGATGACGGCCACAGGACGCCGACCGCTCTTGTGGGTGCTCGTAGGGCTGTTCGCAATGGCAGTCTCAGACAGCACCTATGCCTACCTCGTCGAAGTCGGCCGATTCTCGACTGGCAACCTCGTCGACATCGGCTGGGTGGTCGGTTACCTCGCCATCGCCGTGGGCGCGTCGGGCGAGGCCGGTCAGACGGTGCGTGCCCCGTCCGAGCTGCCGACCGAGGCGTCGCTCGCCTCGCTCGTGACACCATATGTGCCCGTCCTCTTGGCACTGTCGGTCATCACCTTCCAGATGGAGCTTCACCACCATGTGGACCGCTTCTCATGGCTGACCGGCCTTAGCCTCACGTTGCTCGTGATCGCACGCCAGGCGCTCCTACTGGTCGACCGTCGCCGCGAGTTGTTCTCGGCTTCAGACGGGCCTCACGAGCCGGCCTCAAAGAGCACGGGTTCACGGCTGCCAGCCGAGAATCTCCCCGTAACTGCTCCGTGGTCTCAGTTTCTGAGGAGGACTCCGTGATCTACACCCTCGACAGTTCGGGAGCCACCAAGGGCCGCCAGGCCACACTGAGGCGGTCGTACCGCACGATCGTGTTCGGCCTCATGATCGGCACTAGCAGCATCGCGGTATTCGATCTCTACCTGTTCGCGTCCTCAGCTTTGCACTGACCAGAGGGAACGTCAGTCAAGTCGGGAGCAATCACCAAATGAGATCCTGCCTCTGCACGTGCCCACGTGGGCGAACGTGGGCGCCTGTCGTGGCCGACGGCCGACTAGAGCGGAACGCGGAAACAGCCCCAGTCCACTCACACCCAGTCCCGATCGCGGACCTGACCCACCCGGGATTTCGGGCGTGCTGTATCGTCCCCTGATCGCCCGTCTATCCACCTAGCGCCTCCACTCGAGGTGGGCGCTGAGGGACTCGAACGCCGAACCAGCAAATGCACAGGATCTGCGCCGGCCCGACGTCGCGCTCGCGCCCCTTGCCGGTGGCTGCCTAGCCGAAGGGGTAATCGCCCACCGCCTTGCGACTAGCGGCGGCCTTCCCGCAGGCGCTTCGCGACCATCTTGCGCTCGAGCTCGGCGAAGGCGTCCATGACCTGAGGTTCGCATCGGGTTGTGGCGAGCCAACAGGGGGCGCCTGTCTCCGAGGTGAGGACCGCATATCGGCGTGTCGTGGTGGCACAAGCCGATCGGCCGGAGATCCTCCCGTCAGTTCTGCTCAGGGATTCTAGGAACGCTTCTTGAGGTCGGCCTCGGCGGACTTGTCGCCCTCGAAAAGGTCGGTGTGGTCGAAGGTCTCGCCGGAGCGCATCATGCCCCTCCGTCGAGAAACCGAGCTGGAGAGACTCAGGAACGCTTCACGGCTGCCATGGGAGTCGCCCTTGAAGTTCTGGACGTTCGCCGCAGAGAACCCGACCCTGCCACCTTCTGCGTAGGAGTCCTGGTTGGCACCGAGGTAAGCAAAAGTCCATCCTTCTTGCTCATGCTTCTTGACTAGGTCGAAGAGCCGTTCGCGGCTGTACTCGACGCTCTGGTTCTCCTCACCGTCGGTGAATGTCACAAGAAGGATCGACTCGGCCGGCTCACCAGCAGTGCGACGCTTCTCGATGCGGATGGTGGCATCAGTGATCGCTTGGCCCATCGCGTCGTAGAGAGGAGTACCCCCGCGGGGAGCGAACGACTCCCTGGTGAGCGGGGGGACTGTCGCGATGGGGAAGGCATCGGCGAGGACTTCGTGAGAATCGTTCGAGTCGAACTGGATGAGTGTCATCGAAGCGTCGGCGCCGTCGGACTGCTGTTCGGCGAGGAATCCGTTGAAACCTCCTACGACGTCAGAAGCCATGGACTCCATCGAGCCCGAGCGGTCGAGAACGAAGTAGATGTGGAGATCGGTCGTGGTCATACCTTCCTATTCCTGTTGGTTGGGGGGTTTGCTGTTCTTCGTCGCGTCGAGCCCACGCTCTAGTACGAGGCGGATGGTGTCGCTCATCCCGAGTGCCTCGGCATTGCCGACATCGGCGAGGCGCTGCAGGAGATCCTCGGGGAGACGAACGCTGATGAGGCGGCTCGATGAGCGCTGGCCGGCTCGGGCGCTGATCGCGAAGTAACGGGACGGTAAGTCGGGCGGCTTCTGGTTCACCCTTTCAGTATATTACAATGTAATACAGGTGTCAGACACAGATGCTTTCGCTGTCGACTTCGACTTGGCGTCGATGGCCGAATAAGTCGTGTCCCGGTCGAGAACGAAGCAGCACGGCACGACGTGGGGAGTTCCGTCGGGACGCACGGTGGCGAGATGGGCCACCTTGGCCCCCGCCGCACGTTCTCTCATCACCGTGAGCTCCACGCCCCCGACGCTACTGAGCAGTACTTGTCGTGCGCGCGCTCTGCTCGGACCGCCCCCACAGCTCGCCAGCGGTTACGAGTCGGATAAGGCCGGCGGCTAATCGTCAGCGGCTCTAGTCGCTTCGCGGCGCGACGCGGCGCGTGTAGGCCCCAGTTCGGGCAGACCGAGACTGTGGCTGACTCTCCGGACCCGTCCCGGGAGCTACCCGATGCTGTGGAGACCCGCCACAGCGGTCTCAGTTCCGACGACCCCTTTGCGACACCTTTGGAAGAGCGCAGGCTGGACCGGCGTTTTCGGGGTCGCCTCGTCGCCCCGGTCACGGTCTGGACGGCTGGATCAGGAGACCGTCGCGCCGGGCTGACTGTCTCGTCGCTGCTAGTCGCCGAGGGTGACCCTGCCGAGGTGCTTGGGCTCCTCGATCCGCTGTCGGAGCTCTTTGACGTGCTCGTCGAGCGAGGAAGCTTCGTCGTCCACGTGCTCGAGACGGCCGATCAACGACTTGCCGGGATGTTCGCCGGCGCCTACCCGGTCGACCCTTTCGAGGAGGTCGATACGGTGGACGGCGAGTTCGGGCCGGTCATCAGCGGCACTCGCCACACGCTTGGTTGCCGCCTTGTCGGATCTGAGGAGCTGGGCTTCCAGATGCTCGTGCGAGGAAGCATCGAGGCGCTCGAGATCGTGGCAGATGCTGGGCAACCGCTCATCCGTTATCGAGGCCGCTACCGCAAGCTCTCACCAGAGTCCTGAGGTTTCCTGGTGCCCACCATCGAGCGGATTGACGACATCGACTCCGCCGTCACCCTGGGAGAGCTTGCGATGCCAGGCCCGTAGCCGCTCCTGGAGGAACAGTACGGCCATCACTTCCTTCAGCATTTCGCCGGAGTAGCTGCCCCAGTAAACAGGCCCGGTGGTCCCTTCACCAGAACGCCAGGTGCTTGGGTTGAAGATGATCTCCTACCCACCATAGGTGTCATCACGTCCTCCGCACCGCCCTGTCCTATTGCACGATAGGCGGTGTCCCTTCAGCTCAGACTCCTGCCTTGTCGTTCGCAGGTCGGGGCGCCAGTTCCACAGGGGATCACTGAGTCGTGCTCTCGATTGGAGCACCATTGGGACGCCTCGACGGGCTCACTCACACCCGAATTCTTACGCGATTGCCGGGCTTGGTGTGAGCGCGAGCTGCGCCTGGATCGCCGGATCCGCGGCGGCGATGCGTCCGTCGACGTGTCGCTGGAGATTGGAGATGAGGCGAGCCACGGTGTTGCCGCAACCGCCGCGGAGAAGATGGAGGCGAAGTGCGTTAGGACTAATTTCCAGTCGAACACGGCTCCCGACGTGCAAGTCGACGGCGTCGACTTCGACGTATTCATCTCCGTAGTCGTCGACGACTCCCCACAAGCGGAAGGGCGCCCGGGACGATAGGAGACGATCGATGAATCCGGGGAAGTCCGACAATCGTCGGCTGAACGTCAACTCGATAGGACCGCCAGTGAGATGACCACCTCCCTCAACGTGATTCTCATGATCGCCGAGCGGCTCGAAGGCGAGTGCAAACTGCTCAGCCGTTTCAATGAGCCCGCGGTACCGATCTATGGTCGCCGCGATCACTTGCTGGTGCAGCGCGAAGGACTCACCGCGAGCTAAGAACGTTGCCTTCCGAGTGACTGCTTCCTCAACTACTCCGAGCAAGTCGTCCTGAGCGAGGATGCCTATTTGGTTGAGGCAAAGGGCGTACGTGTACTCGGGCAGCGAGCCAATCATGTCGAGGAGGGACTGTGCCGGCTTGCCTCGTGCACTGAACGACAGGTCCTGGACATTGTCGTCAGAAAGGAACTCCTGGGCCCGGAACTCCGTCTTGACCCAACGGATCTGACCGGTCTGTTGGACGGCGCGAAGGTGCGCGGACGGCAGCCACACGAAGTCGAGGTCGTGTCGGCGGCTGACCGCGGCTCCTATGGGTGGACGTGCCTGCTTTCCCGTAGCAGAAGTGTGAAACGACCAGAACCGCGAGTCAATTGTGTCGACAATGTACGACGCCTCGCCTGACCACATTTCGTGGAGGTTGACATCATCCGTCTCCCGCACATTTCGGCTCCCGAAGACGTCAGCCAAGAAGGTCAACGGTTCGCCGCTAGCGTGAGCCTCCAGAACGAACGTCTTCCACGCTGGATTTCCTGGGGCGAGGAAACGGTCCGCGAGTGTCTTACGATCCACTGTCCCCCTCCGGTCCATACTCGTCGTCGCCTTCCACCTCAGCCAATTCACTCTCTAGATCCGGCCCTCCAGGGAAGAACGAAAGCTGAGCCTCGTCGACACGCGGCTTTCGCTTCGTAGTCGGCGAGGCGAACCGTGCCGCAAGCGCCTGGTACCGCTGAGTTCTGCCCCGTGGGTCGGCATTTTCCGGGTTATCGAGCACGTGAACGGTGCCCACGGACCTGGCCGCACTCGGCGGCGTGTATGAAAAGGTCTCGGGAGCCGCCGCGGCAGCGCGCCGTGCCGCCGACTCCATTTTCTTGACCAGTCTCTGCTGGTAGCCGGTCGGATAGAGGAATAGGTGCCGAATAGCGTCCTCCGTAAGCGCCCGCACAGTCATCGACTCGCCTTGTCGAGAGGCGAGAGCGACGAGGCTCGAATTGAGCATGGCATCGAACTCGGCGTCGGAAGATTCGGCATCAATAGTGATGATCCCCGGTGGAGGACTTAGCACGGAGATCGGCGCGGCAAAAGCTGCGACAAGGGCAGGGTCATCGAACTCGCCCCCGACCCTACGGACATCCGTTGCTGAGATCGACAGCACGGGGTAGGTGACACCGGCCTTGCTGAGCCCAAGCAGAACCCGGTCCTTGTGTTGCGCCTGGACGGCATAGACGATCTGGGCTCTTGGTGGGTCCGCCTTGGTGACAGTCACGTTCAGCGTCTGCACCAGCGTGCTTGGGTTCACGTCCGAATATCTCTTGGCTTGGGCCTCGTCGACGTTCGCACCGGCCTTGGCCTCTCCGAGGGCCAATCTTGTGTGGTTAGGCGCCCAGGCGACTACGTCGACAACCACCCGTCCATTTCCCGCCTTGGCAGGGAATTCCAACGCCGCAAGCTGGTAGCCGCAGTCGTACATCGGTCGTGGCCAGCTTGTCCGCGTAGTCGAGCAGAAAGCGATGAGGGCGTTCAGCGGCGCGAAGCGCGGGTCCATGCTCATGACCTCGTCATCGTCCAGCCACGATAGGGCACCGTAACAATCAGGTGTGTCATCCCGCTCGGGCTCCGTACGTGGCAACGCCACGACCACGCCTACGTCCACTAGTTCGAAGGCGCTGCCACAAAAGATCGATCAGTCCTCTCCTTCGACTGTCTCGAATCGTGGTAGGAGTTCCACGCCTGCAACCGTGATGCTCCAACATCCGCGAATCACGTGAAAGCTCTCCTCGTCGTGCTGCGCGACCAGGCCGTGACCGGCGAGGACGGCGAGCAAACGCTGTTCCTGCCCGTGAAGTCTGGGGTTGATCTTGCCGATGTCGTCGGCCTCGTAATACCACGGGCCGATGGTCCCGGCTGGCCGCGGCATCTCATGGACGTCACGTGCTCGACCGAGAACCTGCAACGCCTCGATGTGTGCGACGTCGAGGTCCGCCACGAGCCGCAGGAACTCCGTTTCGCCTATCGCCGCCTCAACAGAAGCCGACCCATTGGCGAGCGCCTGTGCAATGGCACGGCGCTTCGCCGCAAGCGACGTGGACCGCGCCAGCTCCAAAGCCTTGATGAGCAGCTCTTGCTGCTCGGGGGAGCCATCAAGGCCGGTGATTAGGTCCTGGACCGGTTGGCCGCTTCGCGACGCACCGCGCTTCAGAACGTCGGCTACCCAGTGCCAGCTCCGCGAAAGCACTGGCTCGAGGGCTGTGAATCCGGCCGCCCCAAGCAGCGACTCGAGCAAGTGACCGGTGCTGCCCGCGGCAGCGATACCGACTGCAGCGACCACAGCGGTTGTGGTGGACTGCGTACGCTCGTCGTCTCCGGTCACCTCTGGAGGCTATTGCCATCCCGTCGTTCGTTCGGCTGCTTTTGACGGAAGAGGTCTCGATTCCCGCAGTGGATCCCCTACTCGACGATCCCGTCAGCGCGTAGGAAAGCGCTCGTCCTTGATGCTGGTGCCGGCCGTTTGCGGCGAGGCCCCGGACCCTGCTGGCCACGAGGATCGAAGACGACAAGGATCTGCGACCGATCACGGCACAACTTGGACCGGCGCCCTACCTACAGTCCAACCGCGCTGGCGGCGTTCTCACGGAACAGCGAGCCCTCGCGGATGTATCGGCGAAGCATCACAGTGCCCTTGTGGCCCGTCTGCATCGCGATGACGCGCTCGGGGACACCGGCAGCAGCAGCCGAGGTCGCAAGACCGGCCCGCAGCGAGTGACCGGCCACCTCGGCAGGGTCGAGCCCGGCACGGAGGGCGTGGCGCTTCAACACGAGCGCCACCGCATGGCCGCTGAGACGTGTTGCTCCGATGTGGCCATGGCGGTCCACCGGGTGAAAGGCCGCTCCCTCGGTGATGCCTGACAGCTCAAGCCAGGCGCGCCAGGCACGAACCGAGCAGGTCGCCGGGTTCGACCCGTAGGGGATGCCGAGCGTGCGCCCGGCGCCCTCCTGGTCCGTCTTCGAGCGCCGGAGGCGGACTGTGAGCCCGTCGGTCCCCTCGGTGATGTCAGCCACGTCGAGGCCGACGAGCTCGCTCCGGCGCAACGCTCCCGCGAAGCCGAGCAGGAGAAGCGCCCGATCGCGACACCCTGCCAGATCGTTGTCGAGTCCCCCAACCATCGCGCGCAACTCGGGCACCGTGACGGGGCGCACCTGGCGCTGGGCCGTGCCCAGGGTCCTGCGAACGCCACGGCGCACGAGGCGGACCGGCTCCTCCTTGGTCGGGCTGTCGTGCCCGGCTGCTCGGTGGGCGGCAGAGATCGCGGCCAGGCGAAGGTCGATGGTGGCGGGCTTGGCGCTCCTCGCGAGGTCGGCCACGTACAGGGCCACGGTCTCCGCTCCAGCGGGCAGAGCCCTCACCCCGTGCTCGTCGCACCAGGCGGTGAACTGCGCCCAGCCGGTGCGGTAGACGCGGGTCGTGTTCTCGGCCCGGCTCGCAGCGACGTAGTCCCGCGCGTCTGCGGCGATCTCGGCAAGCTCGACGGCCTGTTCGGTGCTTTGGAGCAGCGTCACAGTCCCTCTCTTTTCCTCGTTTGTGACCAACGATAAAGTAACATTATCGTGAGTTAGAAGCGAGTCTAGGGGCACTTGTTTAGCGAACATGAACGGCTGATTTAGCAAGTGCTGATCCAGGAATGTGACGTGAAGAGAGGGTCTCTCCTAGCCCCATGTGGCGTTTTGTACGCTCGAATTGTGCCTGGTAGCTTTTCGCTTCGAGATGCGATGTGCGTCCCCACGTGCAACAGGGGGTGGTCTGCGGGCAATCTGGACGCGGTCACGCAACAGTAGTCACGTCAGCGCGGTCGAGCCCGGCTCGGACGGCGTGGAGTTCAACAGGAGACCCACCGCCTGCGCGCAAAGGCGCGTCACGCCAATGTGACCGTGCCGATCCACGGGGCGGAAGATGGGTCCGTCCGTAATGCGACAACAAGTCGGGGACACACGCAAAGGGCAAACCGATCGGTCTGCTAGACGAGAAGAAGCGCGACGCGGTGGCGGCTCGCTGAGCGCACCAACTAAAGGTGAGACGATGGTTGGCGATGGACGCATCAGATGAAGGGTCGCTTGGCTACGAACAGAAAGGCGGAGCCGATGCTCAGCAACCTCCGCCGAAGTGGCATTTCAGTTATGTCGAGGATCGGGACGGTAAGCTTACATTCGTCTCCGTCCGGCCTGTAGATGAGGCGGAGATGGCCCGCTACCGGGAGTCAGTCAGCCTCTTGCTCGACCGGCAGGCGGATCAGTCGCTCCAACACGTGGTTGCCAACTTTGCCGAATTCCGCGCCGTCTTATCGAAACTCGCTCTGGCAGTCACGACAACAACGTCCACTCGGGCGCTCGACTACGCCAGCGCAGTTCACCTGCTCGGGCACTTGCTCACGAACTGGCTGAACAGCTTCCGAATGTTCGATGATCACACCAAAGCGCGGCTCACTCGACGATTCGGTGCCAATTCGACCGAGCTTGCGATCTACGAAGACGCCCGTGCCGTCATGTTCGATTCGAACCCCAGCTATCGGTTCATGAGCAAACTGCGCGACTACGCGCAGCATGTGGGACGGGTACCGCTTCAGGTGAACATGAATGCGACGCGAACCTCGATGTCGATGCGGGTCTTCATGGACCGCGACCAGCTGCTCGACACCTTCTCCAACTGGAGGCGGCAGGTGCGTTCGGATCTTGAGTCTGGCCCGTCGACGATCGATGTCGAACCGCATGTAGAGGGAACGATGCAAGGGATCTTGCAGCTGGCACAAGTAGTGCGCGATATCGACGCGACTGACATCGACAAAGCCCTGTCCGTGATTCGCGAAACCGTTCAGCCTCTTCCGGACGGAGACGGACAGCGACCGATGTTCATCCGCTACCACGCAGCCGAGAACCAAGACGGCAGCATGAAAGCCGAACTCTACCCAGCCTTCGTAGCATCGAAGGCTGAGGGACCACCAGAGAGCGACGAGCCACAGTTCGACCTCAGTATCGGACGTCCCACTTTCGTGAGGGAGATCTGCCGATACTCGTGCCAAGGAGCTGTCGACAAGATCGCGGACCTCCCGAGCGAACGGTGCGGTGAACCCGCGACTGACATGTTCATGTTCGCTCACCGGGACGGTGGCGCTGTAGTCCTCGGCTGTCCGTCTCATGCGATCGCTTTGGGCCGATGGGCTGGGCGCCGCTTCGGTGGCTGCTGGGGTACAGAGATCGCCAAGCTAACGGCCACGATCGAGATGGCAGAGGCATCCGGATTCCACATCTCGATGCCGCACAAGGCCGAGTACTCGAAGCTGACCCCGGCTCCGGGTGCGCCGCGAATCGTGAACCCGTTCGCATGAGCCGATCTGGCGTGAGGCGGCGAAGCTACGTGGGCTGTGCGGATGTCGACGACCGCCATTGCCTACGAGACGAGCGTCAATTAGTCGCCGTCGGCATAGACCGGTGTCCCCCATATCTCGCCCATCGACTCGAGCAGCGACGCGGGGAGACTTACGCACCAGCGCTCGACAAGATGGGACCGGTCGTTCTCGAGTCGCTCGAAAACCAGAAGGCTCTCAGGCTGCGAAACGAGAGGCATCCGGTCGTCCTCAAGGTAATCGTCGTAGATTCGGCGCAGCTTGTCTTCGTGCTCGTTGATGAAGCTCGTCAGTATCGGCTGGTACTCGGCCCAACCGCCCTCGGGAAGCAACGGGTCGAGGTTTTCGACCACGATCCTCGACAGCTCCGGATCCGAGCGTCGAGCCGTCAATCGTAAGAACTCGTTCTCGAGCTCGGCAAGCAAACGGCCCAGCCGGTAACCCGGTTCGTCCATGATGGCCTTCTTCGTTCGTGAGACCTCGGCGTCAAACAGCTCTACAAGGGCGACGAGCCGGTACAGGCTGCGTTGCAACGGAGCGCTCGGCTCCAGAGGGGCTTTGTACATGAGATCGTGAGCGACGTTGGCCCAGGCCGACTCCGCTCCTGTCCGGACCTGGATCTCGCAGACGCGCTCGGATTCATCGAGCTCGATCTCCAATGGCACTGCGACCTCGAAATGGACGCCGAGGTAGTCGAACCGGTTCGGCTCGAGGTCCATGCGCTTGTCTTCGTAGTGGAGAACCTCGAACTCGTCCCGGATGACATCTTCGACAACCACGGTCTCGTCCTGACTCGCCGTCGTCACGCGGACTGCCGCCTTGTCGCGGATGTCGGTCCAGGGGGACGCGTACGCCTTCCTCATCGCCTTTTTCACAAAGCTGGCCGTGCCCTTCACCCGACCCTCCACAGCAGCTGGGCTGATTCCGCGAAAGCCGATCTGGCTTTCCAGTCGGTCGACGACAAAGTCGACGATGGACTTGAGTTGCGGTCGCGCTGCCTCGTAGCGCACTCTGAGCTCTTCCAGATCGAGTTCCGTCAGCATCAACGATGGCCCTTGACATCGCGGAGCTGGTCGACAATCTCCATCCTGGTGCGCCCGTCTGACCGGGCCTCGACCTGGAGCTGCTCGCCAATCTGGTCCGGAGGGGCCATTACCGAGATGCCGCCTGCGAAAGTCCACTGGATCTTGCGCAGGATTGGCTCGACGAGCGCTGGGTCCTTGACGAACGAGCGCGCCGTAATGCCCTGCTCCTCGACGCGTTCAAGGAACCTTGGGCGATAATCGGTCGCGATGTTTGAATTGGCGAACCCTTCCGGCGAGATCGAGGGGCGAGCATTTTGGATCTCTGCCACGAGCGCGACCTGATAACGAGCCTTCTCCTGAGGGTCCTCCACATCGTCGTTGATGAACCTTTCCGTCGCGTCGAAGAACCGCTTCGTCGTCACCTCGGGTACCTCCTTTAGCCGACACCCGAGAAACTGGCTGAGGAAGAAGAAGGCGACGGCGGTGCCAGCACCCTTCTGCGTATCGGAGACAAGGCCTTCGATCCCTACACGGTCAGGCCGGGGGGCGAAGAGACCGACCTTGAAGACCTTGGTCTTCTTGGTCAGCATTAGGTCACGGAGGTGCGAGACGTTGAATGTCGTGCGCCCGTCGACCCGAGCGCGCTGGATGCGGGCCCCCTCTTCCTTCTCAAGCTTGACGATGGCAAGACCCGGTCGCGCGCCGATGGTGAGATCCATGAGCGTCAGCAGGCCAGCGGGGTTCACGCCGCCTTGACTCGCGTGCAGAAGTCTGGCGAGATCGTGCGAGGCGGCGACGAACTCGATCGGTTCCTGAGCAAGGAGTCCTTCGACGACTCGCGGCACTGGCGACTGGGACGCCGCGTCGAACTCGACGTCGTACGCCCCAGAAAGCGTGCTGACCAGCCGCTCCTGGAAGAAGTTCCGGACGTCGTCCTGCAAGGGGCTTTCGACCTCGCTCAGGACCGGTTCACTTCCCGGACTGTCTGCTCGCATGAAGTGACGCGGGATCTCGTGGACGATCAGGCGATTGATGTGGATCAAGCCGAGGTCGAACATCGTGCTGCCTCCAGACGAAGGGACACGACCAGTTTGCAGCACGGGTGCGTCATTGCAGCCGATGGTCTATCGGCGATTGGTTGTCGAGGCCTACACGGCTGTCCGCCCTGGCCGCTCGTGACACCATGGTGCGCCTTGCTAGACCGAACGGATAGATGTATACGCCGGAGACCGCCTGGAGACCCTCCTCAGTGCTCTGTCTCCAGCTTCTACACCGCTCCGAAAGACGTCAAAGTAGGCAATGCTCCGGGCCTCACCACAAGGTGACCACCCTCCAGCAACAGAGAATCGGGAGGGGATCGGATCTGCTCGCGATCTGCAGTCCAGAGCGGAAGCTCGGTCACGGTTCGTCGTCCGCGTCCTCACCGTCATCCTCCCGCAAACCGAGCCAGCGACGGAACCTGTCGTGTCCCTCTTCGATCGCGCGGACTCCAGCCTCGTCGAGTGGAGCTGCCATCGTCGTGCTGGTGCTGCTTCCCAACAGGGGGACAGGCCCGACGAATCTGGGGTAGCCCGGCACTTCAGCCGCTCCAATGAGTTCAGACAGTCCGGCACCACGGGCCGGTCTTGAGGTGGGCCTCCGGCATATCATCTCTTCTCAGTAGACCATTGCTGACACTTGGCGGACGAGAGAGGATGCCATGCCAGACATGATCAGCTTGGCGGAGGATCTCGATGACCACTCCATGTGGTTCTTCGATGCCAAACCCGACGACGCGCCCAGATGGCACGAGATTGCTGAGCGACTTCGCGACCTGTCGAAGTATGGCGGGAGCCTTCCGGCGGATGACCCGCAGGTCCAGCGTTGGGATCGCGTTGAGCGCCTGATCGAGCCACCAGCGCAGCGGCCCTCCGTGTCGTACTTCGACCATGTTCGCGAATGGTCAGCGGTCGCAGACGCGTCCACCAACGACGAGGCCCTCCGGGCGTTCATCACCTTGCACGCCGAGGACTGGATCTCTTTTCTGCTTCGCCTGGGAGCTAATCGGGGAGCTGTCTTAACGAAGGCGAGGGCCGTAGACATCACTCCTGAGCGTTTCGAGGAGCTTGTCGCAAGGGCAGCCCCCGAGCACCCAGAACTCAATGCGAAGTGAAGGTGGCAATCTGGCCGTGCACGGTCGAGAGAGTCTTCGCCAGCCTGTCGAATCAGGAGACCTTGGAGTCGACATAGTGCAGTTACGCGAAGCAAAGTCGTGAACGCGCACCCTTGCCCGCGGATGAGGAAGATCGCGGTTTCAGAAGCTTTTGCGTCGTAGCGGATACCTGTGCCGACCCGCTCTATGACGAATCGAACCCGGCAACCAGTGTCCAAAGGCTTGGCGACCGTTCACGCAGCTCACTGTCGGACCCGAGGTGATAGGACACGAGCCTCGCCTCTTCGCCCTCCAGGCGGTTGTAGAAGTAGCAAGTGAACTGTGCAGTGGCGGGGCTGGACCGGAGCTGCACGAACGGCTCGATCCTGAGCCCGCGCTGCGCCCCTTCCGTGACCAGGTAGAGCTGCCCTGTGGTCATGGGTGCTCCAACAGACACGATGCCCTCTCTTTTTTTCGTTTGTGACCAACGATAAACTGACCTTATCGTGGGTTAGAAGCGAGTCAGAGGGCACTGGCTCACCAGTAATGGAGGGCTGCTTGCGTATTCCGATGATTCCGTACACCCAGTCCGACGTTTTCGGACGCGGGCGTCGGAGGCCGCGCAGCGGCCGACGCTTGGGGGCCTATCCCGTTAGCTCACCTCCTTCGCGGTGCTTGATCGATAG
>Ga0247847_1000209_pt1 | contig 17230 bp, 19 predicted proteins | sample PFST25metaG_FD_186002 | JGI IMG/M metagenome (GOLD analysis project Ga0247847, IMG submission 186002) | Peat soil microbial communities from Stordalen Mire, Sweden - P.F.S.T25 | ecosystem: Environmental > Terrestrial > Soil > Wetlands > Peat | place: Sweden: Norrbotten County, Stordalen Mire...
GAGCAGAGGTTCTGAATAGAAAGACGAAGATATGAACTTCTCGCCTTCTCATAATACCTGTTTTGATTATCCAGGTAAATCGTGCAATTTTTTTGTAGCTTTGCAGCTCCAAATACAGTAAGTAAGTTCTTTGGGAAAGTATCGGAACATAACAGAATATGCAGCTAATTTTTTAACAACTCCTTTATGCAACTCACGCGGTATTCATTTCATTCAACCGATAAGCCTCTTTTTTCCATTCTCATTCCCACTTGGAATAACCTCCAGTTTCTGCAATTATGTGTGAAAAGCATCCGTAAAAACAGTGCTTTCCCGCATCAAATTATTGTGCATGTCAATGAAGGCAATGATGGTACTCTCAAATGGGTAAAAGAACAACAGATTGATTATACTCATAGCATCGAAAATATTGGGGTTTGTTATGCACTCAACGCAGCGGCAGCTCTTGCCACTACCGATTACATTGTCTATATGAACGACGATATGTACGTTTGTCCAGACTGGGATAAGTATTTGTATGAAGAGATTAAAGCCTGCCAGAGCGAATACTTCTTCTTTTCATCCACGCTGATTGAGCCATGTAAAACAGGTTGTCACTGCATGATTGCTCCGGCTAACTATGGTACTTCTCCAGACCATTTTGAGGAAGAACGGTTACTGAATGAATATGCAACGCTGCCATTTCAAGATTGGAACGGCGCTTCATGGCCGCCAAATGTGGTACATCGCAACGTATGGAATCTGGTAGGCGGTTACAGCATCGAATTCTCACCGGGGATGTATTCTGATCCGGATTTCTCCATGAAATTATGGCATGCCGGGGTACGTCTTTACAAAGGGGTGTCGAAAAGCAGGGTGTATCACTTCATGTCGAAGTCGACGGGAAAACTAAAAAAAGATGCCAACAAAAATGGGAAAAGAGAATTTCTCAACAAATGGCAAATGACAGCTCATACTTTCTATTTCCACTTTTTAGCTATTGGCAAACCTTTCGAAGGAATGAGAAATATGCCGGAGCCAGGATTTCATTATTCTGCTAAAAAAATGGGGAACAGCTTAAAACGACGGTTCACGTAAACAACATCAGTTGTTATTCTTCCGGTTGTTCGAGTTTAAAACGAACGCGCCAAACACCTTCCTGATAATCGTGGCTCAGTAAGACAAACTTGCCAATCTCGGAAGTGTTCGTCACATGCATTCCTATACAGGCACACGCATCGTAATCACCAACACGTACCACACGCACTGTGACGCCTGCTTCATCGGGTAATTTTGATAAATCGAGAAAGGAAGCCGCTTCTTCTTTTGAAACAAACGAAATAGAAACCGGCAGATGAGAAGCAATCACAGCATTGACTTGCTCCACAATGACACTGATTTGCTCTTCAGTGGGAGCTGTAGACAACAGGTAATCACACTTTGATTTCTTACGTTCAATATGCGCATTGCGCGAGCGGCCACAACCAAACATCCGAACCATCGTCTGGTTCAGAATGTGTTCAGTGGTGTGCATGGGCTCATAATAAGTTTTCTTAGGCTCTTCCATAAAAAGGTTGACATTATGCAACAAGTAGCATGAAAGACTTATGATGATAATGATCAGGGATCAACAGCTCCTTCAAAGATATTGATCTCACGTATATGCTTGCCTGTATTTTGCAAATACACATGAGCAGGAATTGAATGCCCCATGTTTGTATCTTCAAGCAATCTCGAATTATCAAATACCTGATTCAGGCTGATGAAATTAATATAGGGCTCTAAAGCGTAAAATAGAATTCTAAGCCTGGTATTATCCCCAAAATTATCAATCCAGTAATTCAAATAATCATTGTACTGATGCAAATGATTTTGTTCATTGATCATACTCACATTCTTAGTCCATTTCTTCATATCAGCCAAAAGTTTTTTATCGACAAACTTAAAATCAGGCTTATCCGGGAAGAAATCTTTAATTGCATTTGTAGCTAACTCGGGCGTAGTATATGAACTTTCGCCGGAAGATATGTGATAGACATTATATTTTCGTTGCTTATTCATAAGGACTTCTATAATGGAGCGAGCAGCATAATCGATGGAAATGATATCAACTTTACTATGTGGATTGGCAGGGATGAGCCGTAATTCATTCAGTGTAGCCAATGCCCATAATATCACATACGAACGTGGCACCCACTCTCTGCTGTCGCCCATAATAATGGAAGGTCTTACCACAAGAATCTTTTCTTCAGGCAAATAATTTCTCAAAAGAAGTTCGCCCATCATCTTTGTATAAGAGTATTTTACGAGATGTTTTGCTGCTAAATTGGGTGACATGTCTTCTGTTACCACCATATTCTCAACCGTTGCACCGCATATTGTTGCAGTACCTACATAGGTGAATACGTTTAACCCTTTTAGCGTTCTTGCCCATTCCAGCATTTGTTGTGCACCTCCAATATTCACCCGTTCAACGATATCATCATAAATCTTTGAAAAAGATGTATTTGCTGCTGAATGTAAGATCATATCAACAGCACTTAATTGCGTATTTGCAATTAGTTTTTGAGCTAATTGGGTATCCGTTAAATCACCAACAACAGGAATGATCTTTTGAGGATCTAAATAATCTCCGTGAAAGTCAAATACCTTTTTTATTCTAAGAAATGCTGCATCTTCACTTATTGCCCTTACTAAGCAGAATATTTTTTCAACTTCCGCATTCTTTGACAATTCAACCAACAGTTCACCACCTAAAAAACCGGTAGTACCGGTTAAAAAAATCTGCATATAAAATGTTTATTAATCAACGAATTCTAAGCCGAAAACACCTATCGTAATCAGCACAATGAAAAGAATCTTCAACAATGAAATAGGCTCGTTTAACCAAAGCATTCCTACTAATGCCATGAGTAAAATTCCTCCACCTGACCATATCGCATAAGCAATACTGGCATCCATTTTTTTCAAAACAAAAACAAGGCATCCCAATGCAAGAATAAAACATAACAAGGCATATAAAATTGGCCCTACTTTGGTAAAGCCTTCTGCCTTTTTCATAAATCCTACCGCAACGACTTCAAATATAATGCCCATTGAAAGAAAAATCCATTTCATCTGTTGATAATTTGATTGTTAATAGCCAAATGGAATTTATTGACAGGCTTTAATTCCATGCCCGTACGATACGATTTGAATGGTCCTGTAAAGTTTTCTGCCGCGTTAATTAATATACAAGATTATACCAACTTATTGGTAGACGTATCGGGAAAAATAATGGTAGGTTGAAATGACTTTGCTTCTTCAAAATCCATGGTAGCAAAAGAAACAATCAAGACAACATCACCGGGTTGTACCAATCTGGCTGCTGCTCCATTAAGGCAAACTGTACCACTACCACGTTCGCCTTTAATAATATACGTTTCAAAACGCGCCCCGTTATTGATGTCAAGCACCTGCACCTTTTCATAGGTAATCATGTTAGCTGCATCCATCAGATCTTCGTCGAGGGTAATGCTTCCGATATAATTGAGGTTCGCATCGGTCACCGTCACACGATGAATCTTTGATTTTAATACTTCAATTTGCATGAAACTAATTTTTTAAGTGAAATAGGCAACATCACGCTGCCGAAAAAAAGAATTAAAGATAACGTAGGTTGTCTATAAGACGCACTTCGCCGCAAAAAACCGTTATACATCCGACAATAAAGTCGGAATCGTTCCAATCAGTAATGGGTTGAAGATTGTTCCCGTCTACAATGTCAAAATACTCAACACGCATTTCATCCACTGCGTTAATGGTGTCAATCACCCATTTTTGTACGTCGCTTACCGACCAATCGGATACAAATTTACGACTTTCAAAAAGGGTTTGTGCTATGATAGGAGCATTATTACGTTGTTTAATGTTCAACCGCGCATTGCGGCTGCTTAACGCCAAACCATCCGGTTCACGCATAATAGGGCAAGCAACAATCTTAACGGGAAGTTGCAATTGTTGCGTCATGCGGCGAATAATGGCCAGTTGTTGAAAATCTTTTTCACCAAAATAGGCATAATCAGGCATTACTGCTGCAAATAACTTACTGACAATCTGTGCTACTCCGTTAAAATGGCCGGGACGAAATTTGCCTTCCATCACCTTATCTAAAGGAGAGAAATCAAATTGTCGCGTATCCGGCTCGGGATACATTTCTGCTTCAGAAGGAGCAAACACGTATGTACAACCTGCTTTTGTCAACAACTCAACATCTTTGTCGAGAGTTCTCGGATAATGCAGTAAATCGTTTTTATCGTTAAACTGTGTGGGGTTGACAAAAACAGAAACTACAGTCACATCATTTGCGGACACACAATGTTGTACTAATGAGAGATGACCTGCATGTAAAGCACCCATTGTAGGCACTAAACCAACCTGTTTGCCTGTCGATTTTTGTTCGGCAAGCGCTGCTTGTAAAGCAGCAATGGTTGAGAAAACTTCCATGATTATTGTATTTTCAAAGCATGCTCTCTCTAAACAGAGATCACACATCACTGACTTCGAATCGTTTATTAATCTTTTACCAACGTACCAATAGCCTCGCCATTGACTACTTTTTTCAAATTCCCATACTTGTCCATATTGAACACAATTATGGGCAAATGGTTCTCTTTGCACATTGTGGTAGCAGTGAGATCCATCACTTTCAGGCCGCGTGCATAAATTTCGTCATAGGTTATTTCATCAAACTTGATAGCAGTAGGATCTTTTTCAGGATCGCTGTTATAAATACCATCCACACGTGTGCCTTTCAACATCACATCTGCTTCTATCTCGATGGCACGTAAAGACGAACCTGTGTCAGTTGTAAAAAAGGGGTTGCCTGTTCCGGCGGCTAACAGCACTACTTCTCCTTGTTCAAGGGCTTCAATCGCTTTCTGTTTACTGTAGAATTCTCCGATCGGCTCCATTCTGATAGCGGTAAGCACCCGCGACCTGACATGTAATGAAGCAAGAACAGAACTCAATGCAAGACTATTAATGGTAGTAGCTAACATACCCATCTGATCACCCTTAACACGATCAACACCCTGAGAAGCTCCGCTCAGTCCACGAAAGATATTACCCCCGCCGATAACAACAGCTACTTGAATGCCTTGTGCAGCTACCTCTTTTATCTGTTCGGCATATTGATGCAACCGTTGGGCATCAATACCATACTGTTGTTCGCCCATCAACGATTCACCACTGACCTTCAATAAAATACGCTTATAGTTGACCATAAGAATCTTTCAATAAATTGGTGCTCATTTGCTTGAATTATTGCGCGACAAAGTTCGTTATTTTTATTGAACCAACCACCATAAAAGAAAAGAAACTCTTTGTCGAAACCATACGATTCAGATTATTCTTGCGAAGCCGATTTTTGAGGTTGGGCATGGAATGGAAAAGTCAGCCACAAGAAAGGATGTGAATCTCCGACTTTCTTTTCGTAGAATCGAATTGCATGATCTACTTCAATCAACGAATAACCTGCCGGTACAAATGCGTTACTTTGCAGCGTTCTTGTCAACACATCGGGGATGCCATCCTCATCGAAAAAGACATTACGGTGATAATGACCTCCTAAAATAGCCTCCACGTTGTAATGGTTCACTACCAACAAAAATGCATCCCGATTGCCTACATCTGATGAATTGAGCGGAAAATGAGTCACGAAGAACAGAGGTTGTTGGGTTCCTGCCTTTTGTAACTGACCTTTTATCCAACTCATTTCCGGATCACTCACCCACCCGCTATTCACACCATGTCCCTGTCCGGTATTGAATCCGATGAATTGTATATGCTGATAGGTGAACGTAAAATGATGGTATTGAAAAACCGAATCAAACGTCGTGGTTGTAGTTGGACAATAGCGCGTGTCATGATTTCCGGGCACTACGTAATAAGGGACATTCAATTCATCAAATAGTTTTTTAGCTACAAGCAGTGATAAACGATCGCCTTTGTCGGCAATATCACCTCCAATGATCACAAAAGCAACTTGTTTCAACGAATCGATTTCATGCACCGCACGTTGCAAATCAGTGGTATGCTGCGGCAAATCGGGTGAAAGGTGCATGTCGGTCAATAAGGCAAACCGAAACGATTGGCCTAAAACAAGAAAACAAAACGCAAGGAGAAGTTCAAAAACTAAAAGAGTCAGTACCCGTTTCATAATCAACAAAAAAAAGAAGAGCAGCCTTGATACCAAAACTGCCCTTATGATTCACACAAAAATAGATCAATGACGGACAGTCATCTCTTCAGGACGATGTTTATACTTGAAAAAGATGGCAAATAAAATAGCAATTACCAGTGCATACCCGGCAAAAATATACCAGATTGTCGGCCAGTCACGACTGATCAACTGATGATCTGTTGCATACTTCGAATAAAGATCAACTATGGCTCCACTGGCATAACCACCCATTAAGGCGCCTGCACCATTGGTAACCATCATAAACAGACCCTGAGCGCTTCCTCTGATTTCAGGTTTAGCCTCTGTTTCAACGAACAACGAACCTGATATATTGAAGAAATCAAATGCCATACCATACACGATCATTGAAAGAATGAGCATCCAAATTCCTGTACCCGGATTTCCTGTTCCAAAAAGACCAAAACGTAGCACCCACGCCAACATACTCATCAACATTACTTTCTTAATACCAAAGCGACGTAAAAAGAATGGAATGGTCAAAATAAAGAACGTTTCTGACATTTGTGAGATGGAAAGCAAAATCACGGAATGTTTCACACCAAAAGCACCTGCATATTGAGGAATACTTTTAAAGCTGCCAATAAATAAGTCACCATACGAATTGGTAATCTGCAAAGCGGCTCCCAGGAGCATGGAAAACAGAAAAAAGATAGCCATTTTCCTTCTTTTGAACAACACAAGCGCATCGAGTCCAAACGCAGAAAGGACTGATTTGCGTTGGCTTTTAGCAGGTAGACATTTGGGAAGTGTAAACGAATACAACCCTAAAACGACGGCAGCTATACCGGCTAAATATAGTTGAGCATTGGTATTTTTAAATCCGGTAAGATCAACCACCCACATAGCTACGATAAACCCAATGGTGCCAAAGGTACGAATGGGAGGAAACGCTTTCACAATATCATATTTATGTTCTTCCAAAGCATTGTATGCTACTGTATTTGTCAATGCTATCGTCGGCATGTAGAAAAGCAGGTTGAGCAACATGGCCCAATACATGTGGTCGTAGTCTATGGCTGTCGACGCATAGAACAGTGCAGCCGCCCCCAATAAATGACAGATTCCCAGCAGTCGCTCTGCATTAACCCATTTATCGGCAATGATCCCTACAATGCCTGGCATAATCAACGAAGCAATGCCTAATGTAGCAAAAATGGCGCCGATTTGACCTCCTTCAAAATGAAGATCTCTGCCTAAATATCCTCCCAGAGAGATTAACCATGATCCCCATATAAAGAACTGGAGAAAAGTCATCAACGTTAATCGAAATTTTATGCTCATAATGCGTGTGTTTTGTGGTGTGGTATTTTCATGTAAGCGATAAAAAAAAGGAAGATCGTCTCTTCCCTAAAGCACAAAGGTACAAAGTTTTCATAAAGCAACCAATTGTTCTTATTACTCCCTCATGGCACTCAGGATGAAGCAGAAACAGGACGCGCAGTCTCCACAAATTGTTTCGAGGCGTTTCGATCTAATTTCCCGTTCGGTGTATGTGGCAGCTTTGAACAAATATAGATGGCCTTTGGTTGTTCATATGCAGAAAGCAAATCACGCATTTTCTCATTCAACTCATCCAAATCAAGGTGTTCTTTCTCCGGCTCCGGATGTTCTATCAACAACACCACCTTTTCACCCAACACGGCATCCGGCACAGAAGTCACCATAAAGGCTTTAGAAAACAGGCTGTGTAGCTTCCGTTCCAACACTTCGGGTTGAAACTTTAACCCGCCACTATTGATGATGTTATCTTTGCGTCCTAAAATTTCAAACTTCCCATCCTCAAAAATTCGTGCAATATCATTCGTCTCAATCACCATCTCAGCAACCAGGGGAGCGTGAATTATCAGTGTTTCTTCTTCAGACAAGTTGACATGAACATGAGGAAATGGTTCATAAAAACCGGAAGCTTTTGCTCCGTTCAGACGCCGCATGGCAATGTGCGACAGGGTTTCCGTCATGCCGTATGTCATATAAAAAGCATTGGGCATCGACAGCAATTCCTGTTCCAACACCGAATCAACGGGAGCACCACCGATAATGCAATGTTGAATAGCTTTCAGGCTTTCTCTCTCGCGGGAATCCCGTAACGCATGAAATACCTGCATCGGAATCATTGCTGTAAAAGCAAATGTCATAACGGGTAAATGCCTCAACGGATGACCCGAAGGCGACACACGGTAAAGATCGAGACCGGCAACCAATGCACGCACCACCATCATTTTCCCGGCAATATAATCTGTCGGTAAACAAAGCAATGCTTTATCTCCCTGTTGCAGTTGTAAATAAGTACAGGTCATCATGGCGCTTTGCATCATTCGCTCCTTTTCAACCACAATGGATTTCGGAGTTCCTGTCGAACCGGAAGTTTGTACCGTCAGTATTGGAGCATCATCCCACCATGTTTGCACAAAAGAAAAGAACGAACGCTCCCAATCAGGCGTTTTTGCATCGCTCAAACGTCGTGCAGCCAATTGCAACGCCATCTCTTTGGAATAAGGAATTCCACTAAGCATCAGGATTTGTTTGTCCCGATTCGTTTCATAAATACTCCCTGTTGACGGGTCAGGTAGTGATTTAAGGGTATGCGGGTTCGGCTGATACCACAATTGATCATGTTTAATGATCAGCGGTAACGGTATGTTATTGGTAAACAATTGTCCTGTGCCAAGCCCTTGCGGCATCTCAACATCCAACGTACCACACCATTGTGCAATGGCATTTAAGCCGATATTCGATTCAAGTGCGGAAGTGATCCACCAACCGATATCCCGCTGCCGCGCCAATTCAATCCAGTCGACAGATCCCTGAAAACCACCATGCAAAGAAGGTTTAAGGATGATGTAATGCGGCTGAATGGCATCAAGCAACCGTTGTTTTTCTCCCGGCTCAATGACACCGATCAACTCTTCATCCAACGCAATTGGAATAGGTGATGCGTTGACCAGATCGGCCATAATGTCCCATTGCCCGGCACGAATAGGTTGTTCAATAGAGTGAATAGCAAATTGAGATAACCTGTCTAACTTTTGTAAGGCATCTTCCGGAGAAAATGCCCCGTTGGCATCTAACCGCAATTCAATCTCGGAAGCTGAAAAGCGTTGCCGGATATATTGCAATAAAGTGATCTCTTCTTCAAAATCGATTGCCCCTATTTTCAGTTTCACACAACGAAACCCACGCGCTAACTTTTGTTCAATCTGAGACAGCATCTGATCTTTTGACCCCATCCAGATCAATCCATTGATGGGAATTCCTGCTGCACCACGTGAAAAAGGTGTATCCCACAATGCAAATGTTCCGGCTTGCAGATGCCTTAATGCTGTCTCCAACCCGAACAATATGGAAGGGTAGCCACGCAAAGATTCACTATCTAGCGTTCCATGAAGCGCCAATTGTTGACAGGCTTCCGTCAAACGTTGCTCGTAGTCAGGCAATGCATCGCAGCTCAGGTCGGGTAATGGTGCACATTCACCGATTCCTGTTCGCAAAGGCCATTCAGGCGACGAGAGCAACACGAACCATGATTTGCGATCGTGATACACGCCGCGGGATGTTCCCGCAGGCTGGTAAAAGTGAAGCGTATAGGGAATGATTTCAAAAGCGTATTGCATACATGTCAGGATGGCGAAAGGTCAGGGAAATTGCGGAAATTTCTTGAAATCCGGTTTTCTTTTCTCCAAAAAAGCTTGTTTACCTTCTTGTGCTTCTTCAGTCATATAATAAAGTAACGTGGCATTCCCCGCGAATTCCTGCAACCCGGCCTGACCATCCAGGTCTGCATTCAGCGCCAGTTTCAGCATGCGCATCGCCATCGGACTATGTTCCATCATGGTTTGCGCCCACTCCACCACTTCATCTTCTAATTTTTCAAGGGGTACCACTTTGTTTACCAATCCCATATCTAATGCTTCCTGTGCTGAATATTGCCGGCAAAGAAACCATATTTCACGTGCCTTCTTTTGCCCGACGACACTTGCTAAGTAAGAAGCTCCAAATCCGGCATCAAAACTTCCGACACGTGGACCTGTCTGACCAAAAATGGCATTCTCGGAAGCGATGGAAAGATCGCAAACTACATGCAACACATGTCCACCGCCAATCGCATAACCATTTACCATGGCAATCACTGGTTTCGGCATCGAACGAATTTGTTTCTGCACTTCCAGAATGTTGAGACGGGGCACGCCGTCTTTCCCTACATACCCACCTACGCCTTTCACGTTCTGATCGCCGCCGGAACAAAAGGCTTTGTCACCTGCTCCTGTAAGCACGACAACTTGTATGTCGGCATTATCGCGGCAATAATGCAATGCGTCGCTTATTTCCGAAGCCGTGGTTGGTGTAAATGCGTTGCGATATCGGGGGCGATTGATGGTGATCTTTCCGATGCCTTCAAAATATTCGAATAAGATATCTTCGTAAATCTTAATGGGTGTCCATGTACGTTGGTTTGTCATTGTACGTGAGTTTTAAATGATTGATATAATGAATTAAACACAATACTATTAATCTCTGTTTGCGTGAATACCTCCAAAATCACCGCTTGATTTTCTTCAACCTCCCATAATAGCGGAAGTTGATCTATATAGTTTTGTTCAGTCTTTGCCGAAAGATATCGGAAACCAAGCGTCGTGGCTCGCTCTTTTGCAGTCGTGCTGTGTTTATAAGCAATCGATTCATCAAGAGCGGAAGAACTTTTTGGACCTCCGATTAAATGAAATAGATTTCCTCCACCATTGTTTATCAGTACAATACGTAGTCGTGGCGAAATATACCGGTTCCATAAACCGTTTATGTCATAAAAGAAACTCAGATCACCAATCAGTAAAAAAGTCAGCTTCTGATTCTCCGCTGCATGTCCCACTGCCGTAGAGAGTACCCCATCGATGCCGTTCGTGCCACGATTGGAAAAGACGTCAATCGTTGGTTTCAAAGCAAATAATTGTGCATATCTCAACGGTGAGCTATTGCTCAACTGCAACGTGGAATGATCGGGTAATCCGTGCATAAAAGCAGCCACTGCCTTCAAATCCGAAAAGGGTTGTTTTGATACATAGTTCTGTAGCTGATGCTCTATCTGCAAGGAGCGTTCTTCCCACCGGTGCGCGTAATCATGAAGTACAGGCTTAGAATCAATACATTCGGATAATAAACGAAAGAACAAGGCAGGCTCAACCGGGACAACCGTAGTAAGTGATTGATAGGTATCCGTAACATGTCCGTTCGGTCGAATATCCCATTGTTCCCTGATAGCATGCTTGCGTAAAAACTGTTTAACCCGCTTCGAAGTGATATGCCCTCCTACAGTAATCACTAAATCAGGCACAAAAGCAACTTGTTCTTCAGTGGACAAGGACGATAGCACTGCATCAAAATGACCCGTTACCTCAGGCAAAGGCAGGTTGGCAAGGTGTTCCGCCAAAATGACAACGTCGTTTTGACGTGCCAGTTGTGCCAACACCTCTTGCAACCCATGATCGGGAGGCAGTTGCCCCACCAGGATCATCCGTTTCGGATAACGCTCCCATTCGGTTGCAAAGAATTGCATGTCAATCGTCGATGTGGATTTTTCCATCTTAATGACACGCACTTTCGGCAAAGCATCTTCTGTAAATTGATACAAAGGTTCTGAAAGCGGGATATTGATATGCGCTGGTCCAAACCCGTTTTGAGTCAAGGAAATGAGCGCTTCGTTAATCAATCGGTTGCAATACCACAACTCTTCATCGGTATTGATTTCCGGCAGTTGCACACTCTTTTTGACCAATGTTCCGAAGGCGTTTGGTTGCGGCAACGTTTGTCCGTCTGCTTGTCCGATCCATGCTGCGGGACGATCGGCTGAAAGCACCAGCAAAGGTACTTCCTGATAAAAAGCCTCTGCCACAGCCGGACTGTAGTTCAATAACGCGGTACCCGAAGTGCAACATACTGCTACAGGCTGATGTAACCGCTGTGCGAGTCCTAATGCAAAAAAGCCCGCGCTTCGTTCGTCCACAATGGTATAACACTGAAATGCAGGATGCTCCACAAACGTATGAATCAAGGGGGCATTACGCGAACCCGGCGACAGCACCACATGGTGAATGCCAAACGCATCCATCAACGCTACCAATTCTAATAGATTCTTTTTATCGGAATATGCCATAATAAATCAGTTCAGATGCATACCGTCATGCTCCCTCACGATCATTTTCCTCGTGAAGAATGCGCAACATGGTCTGCAATTTATCTTCAGTCTCTCTCCACTCCTTTTCAACTTGCGAGGTGACAAGCAATCCGCCTCCGGCATAAAGGATCAATTGCTTTTCTTCCCATTGCATGCAACGCAAATTTACATATAAATCGGTCTGTTTCACAGGCGAAAGCAACCCTACGAAACCGGCATAATAACTTCGGTTATACCCTTCATTATCAACAATAAAACGATATGCCTGCTCTTTTGGAAAGCCGCACACGGCTGGTGTCGGATGCAATTTTTTCAGCAACTCACCCAATTGTTGCGATGGATGATACCTGAAATGAAACGAAGTTTTCAAATGAGCCACATTTCCGGCAACCACCGTTTGCATGGAATCTTCCTGCCACTGAGTCCCGTTTTCAGACAAAACCTCCCGCAAATAGGTGACGACCCATTGTTGTTCATTACGATTCTTGGCATCCCAACGAATTGCCCTGGGAGAATCGTTCACGCGCATCGTCCCTGCTAACGCCACTGTGTGATAGTCAGGCGCTGTGCCGCTCAACAACATTTCGGGCGAACTTCCCATCCAAAGGCCTGAAATCGGAGTATAACACAAATAGACAAATGCCGATGGATAACGCTCGCAAGCACGTAAAAAAGCTGCAACGGGAGCTATCGTCTCGTCTCGTTGTTCGACGTGATAGCGCGAAAGAACCAATTTATCAAACTGATGCCGGTCTAAGGCATCCAGAAATCGATGAAAGGTGATTTTGTAGGGTTTCTTTTCTTCACCCGTTCCATGCTTGCATTGCAACGACTCATCCATTGCTTTTGGAACAGATAGCCATTGTTCAAACGCTTGCGAATGAACAAACGAATCAATGCCTTCAAATCCTTCAGCAACCTGTTCGGGGCGAATAATCAGGATCGGTTGCAAAGGTTCAATATGGAAAGGCGCCAGCACAAACCCTTCGCATCCATTCAAATTCGCATAATCAAACCGCTTTTCTATATGATCCGACGCAGAAACAATCAATGTCGGCTCGGTTGATGAAGGCAATCGATATAATACAAAACCTAACTCCTTACCGATTAATTGCCCGATAGCATTAATATGTTGAGAAACTACATTCAAATGTGTGGCTGTTTAGTAATCAAATTGGTGATCCTCACCGTGGAAATTAACTTCTGCTCATCCGACAAGACATCAACATTCCACACGTGGCTTCTTTTGCCATGATGAACAAGCGAAGCAATGGCATGTACCTCTCCGGATCGTATGGAAGACACATGACTGGCACTGATTTGCATACCCAATGCCACCTCATCCTCTTCACATATCCATTGTGATCCGAACCCGGCAACCGTTTCAGCCAATGCTATCGAAGCACCTCCGTGCAAAATACCAGCCGGTTGAATGGTACGGGCATCCACAGGCATGACGGCCTCTATTTTTTCATCCGAAACATATGTAAACTCAATGCCCAGCCGATCCAGCAAGGACCCCTGGCACATCGTATTAATTTGATTCAACGAGAGATTATGATCCATAATATGTTACTTGAGTACTTTTTTTTAAGAAACGCAAAGTTAAGCATAGAAGAAGCGGAATGATGACATGTAAGTATCAAAAAACGTTGCAACGAACATAATATACTGAATATTTGCAATTTAATTCATCACATCGTAATCATCCGACTAAAACCTCACCAAGAAGCAATTGGTCACGACATGAAGCAAAGACTTCCTTCAGTCTTGATTTACCTTTTATCCGTTGCTCATTCATTCCACAAAGTAGGATAACCCATAGATAACCCATAGATAACATATAGATAACCCATATTATAAATGATATGGGTTATCTATGGAATATCCAAGGCTTATTCATGGAACATCCACCTTTGTAATACGAAGATAATAAGAAGGAGCCACAGGTTTATTGCCTCTTGTATCCTATTATAACTTATATCGTTTTTAGTGCAGGTTTCCGGAAGAATTCCATGTGCCGGTAATAGGTTCAGTTATGTGCTAAACTTTTTACCAATCGACAATACATTGAGGAATTAAAACATTAAGAATGTAAAACAGACAATGAATCAGACCTCATTTTGAAATCAGTTGATTAGCAAATATCATAATTCTTACCATATTCAACCTTCATGCTTAGAAATTTCCAATTGCCTCGCACTGAATAAAGCTGTGAAAACGAGAAGATGTTTGCTGTCAGATTGAGCCCGCATAAAAGAAAAAATCCTCTGCAACCTGATGATTTACAGAGGATATAGAAAATAACAGCGGTGAGGGGGGGATTCGAACCCCCGGTACAGTTACCCGTACGACAGTTTAGCAAACTGTTGGTTTCAGCCGCTCACCCACCTCACCTTTGAGAAAATGGCCTGTTAAGCAGCTTATCTTTAAAAGCGTTGCAAAAGTAGGAATTTATTTTTGCTTTTTCAAATTATCTTACTAAATATTGCAGAAACGATTGGCTAATTTTGCAACCTGTTTGATAGTCACCAAAATAATTGATTTATGAAGAGGTTCTTGCATAAGCAATCGAAACTGATAGTATACGTTGTTCGTCTTGTTATTGCCGTTGTGGTAGTTGTTGTTGGCTATCAGTTATATAGTTATTTCCATGCTAATTTCTATACTCCCAACCACGAAACGGCATATTTATACATTCGCCCGAATGACAACTTTACCGATGTTGTAAATCAATTACAAAAAAAACATATGGTGAAAAACATCCACTCGTTCATTGATGCTGCTACCCTCATTGGATACGATAAACATGTTCGCAGTGGTCGTTATGCCATCACTGACGGCATGGACAATCAAAAATTATTGTTTCATTTAGACAAGCGCATTCAAGCTCCCGTTCATCTAACGTTCAATAACTTAAGAACAAAAGAGGAACTGGCTGGCCGATTGGCAAAACAGCTTATGCTTGATTCATTAACCATCATCCAACATTTGAATAATGCTGAATATGATCAGCATTATGGGTTTACCCCCGAAACTGTTGTTGCTCTGTTTGTTCCTAACACGTATGATATTTTATGGGATGTTCCAATGGAACAATTGATGAAGCGAATGGATCATGAATACAAATTGTTTTGGACTCCGGAGCGGTTATCAAAGGCAAAAGCCGAAAATTTATCGCCGGTTGATGTTGTTACCTTAGCATCGATCGTTGAAGAAGAAACCAATATGGCTCAGGATAAACCGATCATTGCAGGACTCTATTTAAATCGGTTACATCGCGGAATGCCATTGCAATCATGTCCCACAGTGAAATTTGCATTACAAAACTTTACATTAGAACGCATTACAGGGAAAGATCTGCAAGTCAAATCACCATATAACACCTATCACCATGAAGGATTGCCTCCCGGCCCGATTCGTCTTCCAAGCATCGAAAGTGTGGATGCTGTTTTAAACTACACCCCAAATAATTACCTATATATGTGTGCAAAAGAAACCTTTAACGGGGAACATTATTTTGCGACAACATGGGCAGAGCAAAAAAAGAATGCCGCACGTTATGCCGCTGCATTGAATAAACGGGGAATTTTTCAATAGGGTTACGCCCAAAATGAGATAGGATGATGCTTCAATTCCTTACGTAACGCTTTGTAGTCAGGCAATATTTGTTCCACTTTAGCCCAGAAACGCTCGCTATGGTTATGCTCAACAGTATGACAAAGTTCATGCACAATGACATAATCCATTAGGTGAGCAGGCAATAGAAGCAAGAAAAGAGAAAGGTTGATGTTATTGACAGAAGAACAACTGCCCCATCGTGTTGTACTGGCTTGAATTTTAATCGATCTGTATTTTAATCCACTTTTTAGCGACCACTCTGCCGTTCGTTGCGGCAATACATTCTTTGCAGCCTGCCGCAAGAAATAGACGATTCCGTCATGAATAGTTTTCTGCACAACAGTGGAACTAACATCACGCTGCCGGGGATATTCAACAGTAAGCACCTCACCGGTTAATTGAAAAAAGAGCTGAGCGCGATCAGCAGCTACAACATTGGCAGTAAATGTATGCGTTTTAAGAGGATGCGACTCATCAATCAAGTAACGTTCATGAGTGTTGGTTGATTGACGACGATCGAGAATCTTTTCCCGGTAATCTTCGATTAATGTTAGTGCTTTTGAATAATAAGAATCTGAAGGGAGGGTCACTTTGATGCCTTCATTCACGAGACGAATAGAAATACGGGTAGAGCGGGGATGTGTTTTGAAAACAATGAGACCCAACTCGGGATCGTGAAGTGGCGATATCATGTCAAATACTTTATCAAACAGGTAAATACAAATAGCAAGAACGCCGCAACATTACTGTGCGGCGTTCAAAAAGTTCAGCTAAGAAGTTGTTATTACTTCGTTTCAGCAGCAGCGTCAGCTTTTACAGCAGCTTTTTTTGCTGTTTTCTTTACTGCTTTCTTTGCAGGAGCAGCTTTAACTTCAGCTTTTTTTACTACTTTCTTGTCAACAGCAGTTTTAGCTTCAGCTTTCTTTACTACTTTCTTGTCAACAGTAGTTTTAGCTTCAGCTTTTTTTACTACTTTCTTGTCAACAGCAGTTTTAGCTTCATCTTTCTTAACTTCTTTCTTGTCAGCTTTCACAGCTTTCTTTTCTACTTTTTCAGTCTTAGCCTTAGCATCTTTAACATCTTTTTTAGCTACTTGTGCAATAGCGGAAGCAGATACCATCATAGCTAAAGCCATCATTACAGTTACAACTTGTTTTTTCATAACGGATAAAATTTTAATTAGACGGTGCAAAATTACGGCATGTTTCTAAGATATCAAG
>Ga0247847_1000220_pt1 | contig 16593 bp, 16 predicted proteins | sample PFST25metaG_FD_186002 | JGI IMG/M metagenome (GOLD analysis project Ga0247847, IMG submission 186002) | Peat soil microbial communities from Stordalen Mire, Sweden - P.F.S.T25 | ecosystem: Environmental > Terrestrial > Soil > Wetlands > Peat | place: Sweden: Norrbotten County, Stordalen Mire...
CAAGGTGTTCGTAAAGTTGGCAGTTATTTTGATGCCGGCATCACTACTACAAGAACTGGTGGAAATAATATGGCCACAACTGCAGCGAACGGAATCTATAATTTTGGTGCAGGAGACGCCAGTTCAGTATCAGATCGGGCAATTGGTGGTCTATCTTCATCTTCAAGCTCTAAAAGTATTAATATTTACTTGCAGTTAACAAATGCTGATTCCTCGCCCATAGATTCTCTTACCATTAGTTATGATGTGGAAAAATATCGAGATGGCAAAAATGCTTCAGGGTTTTCAATGACGCTCTATTATTCAACAGATGGTTTAAATTGGGCTGTAGCAGATAGTACTTTTATTACATCTTTTAATGCAGATGCTGATAATAAAGGATTTACAACTGCACCAGATACTATCCAATCAGTAACAAACAAAACGTTAAAATTACCTACACCTTTAGCTTGCGGAGGAATTATGTATTTAGCATGGAATTATTCCGTAACCCATGGAAGCACAACAACGAATGCACAAGCTTTGGCATTAGATGATGTTACAATACAAACAACACATTCAGCATCAACAGGTACAATTTCAACTAAAGAAGAAAGATTTAGAGTAAGTTCGACACACGGTCATATTATTGTAAAAGGGGCTTTAGAAACTATTGAGGTGTTTAATGTGTTTGGTGAAAAGGTCGCTTCGCAACAAGGAGGCTTGAGTATATGTACGATTCCGATACCACTTGTTGGCGTTTATATTGTTAAATCCGGCAAAAACGTGCGTAAAGTGATCTTGAATTAATCATGGCAGTACACAAATATGAAGGCTAAGATTCTTTTTCGTTCTTCTTTTGTCGCAGACTGCGATAATAAGCATCTAAGCCCAATAAAACAAGTACGAGGAGAGCGATATAGCAATACAAAATAAACAATGATTGCGTTTCGGGTGAAATAGAAATATCAGGTAAGGTCAGGTGTATACTAAACGGCACATAATACATTAGAAAACAAATTGTCGCAACGATCATTCCTGCAGAAACCATAGATATTAGACTCAATCCTAACACAAAAGAATGTTTCTTCTTCCGTTCCGCTTCAACCAATATTCGACGCATCATTTGAAACTCAAATCCATATGACAGAGAATCTTTTATTCTATTGTTGAGTGCTTTATCTAGTGCTTTATCTCGTTTCATACTCTTTACTTTTAATCCAACCATATAATTTCTTCCGAACACGAAATAACTTCACTTTTATGTTTTCGGATGTTAGTCCAAGTATGGGAGCAATGTCACTAATCGGTTTTCCCTCCATATAGTAAAGTGTAATCAGTGCCTTCTCTTCAGAATTCAGATAATCAATAGCCTGTTCCAACCTTTGAAGCATTTCTTCGTCATCATCGTTGGCAAAGAAAGCATCAATTGTTTCTTCGGGAATGTTTTCAATCATACTTTCATCCAAAACAGGAAAAATAGCTTTTCGTTTTCGCGTTGCTGAAACTGCTGTATTATATGCAATCCGGTATAACCAAGTTGAAAAGCTACAATCGTTTTTAAAAGTAGCTAGTTTCCTAAAAGCTTTTACAAAAGCATCCTGTGTTAACTCCTCTGCATCTTCATGATTTGGAATGATCTGAATAATCAATGAATAAACAGGACGACTATACCGCTCGAGAAAGAAGGAAAACAAATTGGTTTCTCCGTCAAGGATGCGTTTTATATAGCCTATTTCGTCCGTCATTAATTTCATTTATCAAGGTCAGTGAAACTCACAATATCATTTTCAAGGGTGGTTGGGGTTACCCAAATAGGTTCGTTTCATGCTAAGATTCCGTAATATAAAGTTAGACGCCGTTTTCGTATTTTGGTTACATTCTGCACGACATTCTTGTGCAAAGAAATATTTTTGCATATTGGTTTGTAACCATTTCCCGATTGATGCGTCAAACTAAGCAAAGAACAAAAGTATTCACTTAAAAAACTACTCTTATGATGGATTTCATTATGATCCCACTAATTGTCGGAATGATAACCCTTGGGATTTACAAACTGTTTGAGCTTTTCGTACGTAAAAGAGAACGTCTGACCCTAATTGAAAAGATGAGCGAAAAGTTTGATGCTTCAATGATTGAGAATAAATTCTCTTTTCCTGCTCAAGTTTCTGCTTTCAAATCTTTCGGGTCGTTGAAAGTCGGGTGTCTGTTAATCGGTGTGGGACTTGGATTGATGGTAGGATTCTTTATCAGCATGTTTGCCTTCGGTAATTATAATTTACTGTCAGCCAGCTTTACTCCGGGAGCTATTGATTGGGACAAAGTAAATCAAGTGAAGGAATTGACAGGCATCGTTTATGGTGCATCGGTATTGATTTTCGGAGGAATCGGATTATTGGTTGCTTTTATGCTGGAAATGAAATACTCAGCAAAAAACAAAAAAGACTGATATTATAAGACGAAACACTTTTCGAAAAATCAACAAACCAGGTTGTAACAGTAGAAACTTCATTATAAAATGAAGTTTCTACTGTTATTAGTCCGGCAACTCATTTTTAGAAGATGATATTGAGCGTTGTTTTTGCTTTTCAGCTTCAAAACAATGACGACAAATCGGCTCATATTCGTCTTTTTCACCAAGAAGTACTTGTTTCTCATCAGCTACTAAACGATGGGAAACGTAAGCCGGGTTACCGCAACGCATACAAATAGCATGTTCTTTTGTCACATCATCGGAAATAGCCATCAGGGTAGGCATAGGGCCAAATGGAATTCCACGAAAATCCATATCAAGACCGGCAACAATAACACGCAACCCCATATTTGCTAAACGGTTGCACACATCCACAATACCTTCATCAAAGAACTGTGCCTCATCAATACCCACCACATCTACATCGCCCACCATCAAAGGAATATTTTGTGATGAATCAACGGGCGTTGATATAATCGAATGATGATCGTGTGACACCACTTCCACCTCCGAATAACGGGTATCTATAGCAGGTTTGAAGATTTCGACACGTTGTTTGGCAAACTCAGCACGGCGAAGACGTCGAATAAGTTCTTCTGTTTTGCCCGAAAACATCGAGCCACAAATTACCTCCACACTTCCTTTTTTTTCAGTTGAATTAAAATTTGATTCAAAATAGATCATGGTGCTGTTTTTTTGTATCTTTACACGAGATTTGCAAAGATAAAAGTTGTGTTTGATTTTGGCACCCACCAGCGAATAAACTTATGAACAAAACCATTTTATTTACGTTAATTGAAAAGGAAATCAATGAGTTAGAAACACTCGTCAAAGGGATGAAAGAAATAGACACTCTCTCACCCACCCTGCTATTATTGGCTAAAAGCAAGATAACAAGCATTTTGGAAGATTTAGATCAAGTAATCCACCTGACTACAACAGAACAGCATGAAACTGTCACTGCAGCAGAACCGGATAAGATTGAAAAAGTTGAAACCGTGGCACTGGTAGATGACACGAAACATGAAACTCCAAAAGTTGAACAGACATCTCATACATCCTTGCAACAACATTCGAGGGAAGAACATCACGAGCAAAAAATTGTTCCGCCAACAATTCAAAATCAACCGATAGAAGGTAAGAGAGCGACAATGCATGCGTCAGCCTCGTTGGCGGAAACACTAAATACTGCCAAGCAATCTCTCAATGAAGCTATTGCACTTCAAGCAGAAGCGTCATTGGCTGAAACAATGCAAAATAGTAAAGTGGACGATTTACGTCAAGCCCTCAGTTTAGCTGATCGGTTCCGCTTTCAACGTGAATTGTTTGAAGGTAACGGCGAAAAGCTAAGCACAACCCTAACACAACTCAACGCTGCCAAAGACAAAGATGAAGCGATTATGCTTCTCCAATCATTCAATTGGGACGAAAGCAATCCACTTGTTTCGGCTTTCATTCGTTTTGTCCTACGAAAATTTATTGAAAACTGACAACTCTCCTAACTTTTATGGGCAAACTCTATCTTATTCCCACCCCAATCGGTAATTTAGAAGATATTACCTTACGAGCTCTCCGGTTGCTGAAAGAGGTTGATCTCATTTTGGCTGAAGACACTCGTACAACAGGCTTCTTATTGAACCATTTTCAAATAGAAACACGCATGATGCCACACCACAAATTCAACGAACACAAAACAGTAGCATCATTAGTGGAACGAATGGCACATGGGGAAACAATGGCTTTAGTATCTGATGCAGGTACACCGGCAATCTCTGACCCGGGCTTTTTGGTAGTGCGTGAATGTGTGGCACAAGATGTCGGGGTCGAATGTCTTCCAGGTGCAACAGCTTTTGTCCCTGCACTAGTCAATTCAGGACTACCTAATGACCGCTTTTGCTTCGAGGGTTTTTTGCCACAAAAAAAAGGACGTCAGACCCGATTGAAAGAATTATCGGAAGAATGGAGAACAATGATTTTTTATGAATCTCCCTTTCGCTTAGTCAAAACTTTACAGCAGTTTAGCGAACATTTTGGCACTGAACGCAAAGCAGCTGTATCGCGTGAGTTGACCAAGATATATGAAGAAACCGTTCGTGGCACACTGAGCGAACTCATTGCTCATTTCAACGAAAAAGCGCCCAAAGGAGAAATTGTGCTAATTGTTGCAGGGAAAGATAGTTAATCCTCATTTTTGTACTATCTTTGCATGAAGAAACTGCTTTTTGTTTTCAAACATTAATTCACTCACTATCAATACTCATCGCTATGAAACAATTCCTTTTTATCCTCAGTATGGCATTGCTTGCATCGTGCAGCCATCAATCTTCGGATGTAAAAAAGCTACAACAAGAAAATGACTCTTTATTACAAGCCAAATCGCATCTGGAAAATGAAACAAACGATTACCTCAATTCGATGAATGAGGTTGAAGATAATTTCAGCAAAATCAAAGAGATGGAAAATTACATTCAGGTGAATAAATCGAGTGAAAACACACCTGATATTCGCACTAAGATCAATGACGACGTCATTCAGATCAGTGAGATATTGAAAAGCAACAAGGAAAAGTTAGCTATTTTGAATCATAAACTACACAAAAGTGGCCTCCGCATAGCCGCATTAGAACAAACTGTTGCACGTCTAAATGCAACATTAAATGAAAAGATACAATTAATTCAATCATTATCCGACGAATTGAAAATAAAGGATGCAACAATCACAGAGTTGAGCCAAAACGTAGACACCTTACATCAGGCAGTTAATACGTTGAGCACTCAAAAACAAGCTCAGCAAGAAGAATTGGCATCTCAGGACGCTAAATTACATACAGCCTGGTATGTTTTCGGAACTATTAAAGAGTTGAAAGCACAAAAAATAATCTCCAACGGAGGATTATTCTCTTCGGAAAAAATATTGCAAAAAGATTTCAACAAACAGTATTTTGTCAAAATTGATATCCGTCAGGTAAAAACGATTCCTTTATACTCTAAAAAAGTGAAGATATTGACCATACATCCTCAGGGATCATATTCTCTTGACAAGAAAGATGGTAACTACGTGCTGACTATCAAGGATTATAATGAATTCTGGAGTGTCTCCCGCTATTTAGTGATTCAAGTGGATTAAACTTTTTAGCAAAAAGCAGGTCAAAGGTGTAGAAAGAGTTCCAAGTATTCACCTAAAAAAAACATGTATGAAAACTATCGGTTTAATAAAAACGAAAATCAGCAATAAACTATTTGCTTATATGTGCAAACAGCTTATTTACATTGGCTCATTTTGTCTCCTTTTTTTAATTTCGGGGACAATGCCTATTCAAGCCCAACACAGAGGAGGTGGGCATCATGCCGGGCATCACTATTCAATAAAAGGGCACCAAGGTTCAATTACTCAAACACGACAATCAACACGCGACGTTCGTTCTTCACAAGCAAACATTTCCGGCAATGCAAGAAGCAACGTTAGTTTGCCGGCAAGAGGGACAAGAATGACTGCAATTCCATCAGGTAGTATTATGCGTAGTTATGGCGGTGATAGATATGCTTATAACAATGGAATTTTTTATCGCCATCATGGGAATGGGTTTGTGGTAAGTGAACCTCCTATCGGATTTAGAATCAACTTTTTGCCTGTTGGATTTTTTACATTCTCCTTGTTCAATACGCCTTACTATTATTATGCAGGAGCTTATTATCAACAATATGGTTCCGAATATGTTGTAGTACAACCACCATTAGGCGCTTTAGTACAAAGCATTCCTGATGGAGGCCAGCAATTAGTCATCGATGGCAATACCTATTACATTGTAGATGGCGTGCAATATCAGGCCATTATAAATGATGGAACCATTTGGTACAAAGTCATCAAAATAGAAAACCAATAACTCCAACATATAACTTATTCAAAAACAGGAAAAAGGAGGTCTTCTTTTTCCTGTTTTTTTTAATTATCAATATCACATCATTTTGCAAGTGCACGTCGTTGGCTTCGTTTTTTGTTGTAACTTTGCTATTGCAAATTTTTCTATGTATAAGCAAAAAAAGAAAATTGAAAAACAATAGCTTACAGTACGTTACGTCACATCAATGAACAAAGAAAAACTGCAGGGCCATATCGCCATGTTTTTCACTGCCACCATTTTTGGAATCAACATTCCTTTTTCGAAGATGTTGCTACCGTATTGGATGTCTGCAGAAGCGATGACTTATTCCCGTTTTTTATTTGGTGCCATTGCATTTTGGATCACTTCGCTTTTTCTTCAGCCCGAACAGGTCACCCGCAAAGATTTAGGCATTTTATTTGTTGGTGCTGTGCTGGGAGTCGTCTTCAACCAAGGATTTTTTATTGAAGGTTTGATGCGAACATCCTCATCGGATGCATCAATTATAGCAACTGTTACCCCTCTTTTGGTAATGATCATCTCGTTTGTTTTCTTAAAAGAACCCATTACGACAAAAAAAACAGGCGGAGTTCTTTTAGGTTTTGCCGGAGTTTCTGCTATCATCTTTACTTCCGGATTTGAGCAAAATGGGCACACACCATCCATGCTTGGTGATCTGCTCTGTATCGGCAGCAGTATTGCATATGCTTTCTACTTAGTAATAACCCGTTCCATCTCAAAACGTTACAAATCAATCACGATCATGAAATGGATGTTCCTTTTTGCAACAATTCTTACATTTCCAATGGGGTACAAAGAATTGCTTACAGCAAAAATTTTCTCACAATTCACGCCTGAAGCTTGGGGAAGTTTACTCTACATGTTGATAGGGGCAACTTTTATCACTTATCTTTTGATACCTGTTTCACAAAAACGCATCCGTCCCACAACCATTGGCATGTACAATTACTTACAGCCATTAGCAGCATCTATCATCTCTATTTTTTTAGGTAAAGAAACCTTCACTTGGATAAAGCCGATTGCAGCAGTCTTGATTTTTATGGGAGTTTATTTAGTAACCACCAGTAAATCGAAAGAAGATATAGAGCTACCGTTATTACAAAGAACAAGTAATATAAAGTAACATTGCTCAATCCTTTTGCAAATAGAACAAATCCATATTATATTTTCTATAAACTATTCAACTCAGTACTCATGAATATTCTATTACTTGGTAGCGGTGGCAGAGAACATGCTTTGGCATGGAAAATATCACAAAGTTCACTTCTTTCACATCTATACATTGCACCCGGAAATGCAGGAACAGCCGCAATAGGCACCAATCTATCACTTTCAGTGAATGATTTTGAGGGAATAAAAAAAGCCGCATTAAAATACGCCATCGATGCTGTGATTGTTGGGCCAGAAGATCCATTAGTGCATGGCATCGTTGATTTTTTTGCAGCAGATGCGTTGCTTAACAAGATTCCGGTAATCGGTCCAAATCGCATAGCAGCTCAAATGGAAGGGAGCAAAGACTTTTCCAAACAATTTATGATGCGACATAACATTCCAACAGCACAATACAAAAGCATTACGGGGAATACTTTATCAGAAGGAATTTCTTTCTTAAAAACATTACATGCTCCATACGTGCTCAAAGCTGATGGATTGGCTTCCGGAAAAGGAGTATTGATTATCCACAATTTAGATGAAGCAATTGAAGAATTGGAACAAATGCTCAAAGGAAAGTTTGGTGATGCCGGAAACACCGTAGTGATCGAAGAATTTCTTTCCGGTATCGAATGTTCTGTCTTTATCATCACCGATGGCATTCATTATAAACTTTTACCTGAAGCAAAAGATTATAAGCGCATCGGTGAAGGAGACAAAGGACTTAACACCGGTGGCATGGGGGCTGTATCACCTGTTCCGTTTGCTGATAATATTTTTATGGGCAAGGTCATTGATCGCATCATTGAACCGACTATGACTGGACTGTTATCTGAAGGAATAGTATACAAAGGGTTTCTGTTTTTTGGTCTTATTATGGTTGAAAACGAACCATTTGTCATTGAATACAATGCACGCATGGGTGATCCTGAAACCGAGGTAGTGATGTTACGATTGCAATCCGATCTGTTAGAACTGATTCAAGGTGTGATCAATGGCAACCTACACGAAAAAGAGATTGCAATTGACCCTCGCCACGCAGTAGCTGTTATGCTAGTAGCAGGTGGATATCCAGAGGCATACACAAAAGGAGAAATCATCAAAGGATTTGACAAAGTTGCAGGAAGTTACGTATTTCATGCAGGCACCACTTTATCGGGTGACAAAGTTGTTACAAATGGGGGTCGTGTAATGGCTATCAGCTCGTACGGAGAAACTAAAGAAGAAGCTACTAAACAATCTTTAGCTAACGCCGAACAGATCGTATTTGAAGGAAAATATTTTCGTCGCGACATTGGATTCGACCTTTAAAAGAATCTTTGGATTCCATATATAGAAAATTTGCTACCTTTGTGCCGCTTTTTTTAACTCAAAAATTCACCTAAACAATCAAGAATGTCAAATAAAATTTTGGGCATGGGAAATGCCCTTGTTGATGTGTTAACGATGCTTCAATCAGACGAAATGCTATATCGACTCAATCTTCCCAAAGGAAGTATGCAACTGATTGACGAGACTATGTTGCAACAGTTACTAAAAGAGACATCGGTTTATACAATGCATTATGTGGCTGGCGGATCAGCATCAAACACGCTAAGTATTCTTGCTCGACTTGGAATAACAACAGAATTTATTGGCAAAATTGGAAAAGACGAAATAGGAAACTTCTTTCAACAAGAAACAAGAAGTAACGGTGTTATTCCTTCCTTTTTCTTTTCTCAATATCCTTCTGGGCGATGCACTGTGCTTATTTCACCGGATGGAGAACGAACCATGTGCACCTATTTGGGAGCCAGTGCCGACATGACAGCCAACGACTTAAATCGTGATCTTTTTGATGGGTTTCGTTTGTTCCATATTGAAGGCTACTTAGTACAAAATTATGATTTAATAGAAAGTGCTATTACATTAGCCAAAGCAGCAGGACTGACCGTTTCTCTCGATTTGTCAAGTTTCAATATTGTGGAAGAGAACCTGGATTTCTTACGACAGATCATTGCAGATAAGGTAGATATTGTATTCGCGAATGAAGAAGAGGTAAAAGCACTCACAGGGGAAAGCCTTCCAGAGGCATTGGAAAATCTTGCCTCAATATGTTCCATTGCTGTTGTGAAAGTGGGGAAACAAGGCTCTATTATCCAACACGGTGAAGATGTGCTACACATCCCGATCTATGAAGCAAAACGTGTGGACACAACAGGAGCAGGTGATGCTTATGCCGCAGGGTTTCTTTATGGGTGGATCAACCAATTGCCCTTAGAAATGTCAGGACAAATCGGATCATATCTTGCAGCCAATGTTATTGAAGAAATCGGGCCAAAAATAAAACCCGACCGGTGGGAGAATATCCACCAATGGATGAACGAACTAATGAATGTTTAATTCTATACGACAACATCGACTTTTTCTACCCATTATTACCTATGTATCCGTCATAGTAGCCATGATATTTTGGGGATTTTCTTACGTATGGACAAACATTGCCATGCGTACTTTCCCTGTATTGACCCTACTTGAATTGCGATTGACCATTGCTACTATTTTGCTTTTTGTTTTCGGGTACAGTTTCCATTTTATGCAAAAGCCAAAAAGGGAGGACATTAAGTGGTTCTTATTAATGGCTCTTTTCGAACCGTTTCTGTATTTTATTGGAGAGACTTATGGCCTGACGCGAGTGAGTCCTACAATGGCATCTGTCATAATTTCAACCATTCCGCTCTTTGCACCTATCGTAGCTTATTTTCTTTTAAAAGAACGAGTCACATGGACAAATATCGCCGGTATCTTGCTTTCAGTAGGAGGCGTAATAGCTATAGTGTCAGCACACCAATACGAAGCAAGAGGAACAGATGGCATAGGGTTAATGTTGCTTTCGTTAGCCGTAATATCGGCTATTTTTTATTCGGTCGTTCTCAAAAAACTCACGGCACACTATAATGGGATTACTCTTGTCGGCTATCAAAACCTGATTGGTATTTTCTTCTTTTTACCACTATTTCTGAAATTTGACGCACCAAAACTTTCGAACTTAGTTTTAAGAGCGGATTCTATAATAAGTGTACTCATGTTAGCGCTTTTTGCCTCATTTATTGCCTTTGTCCTTTTTGCAGAAGCAGTTCGACGAATAGGAGTTGCGCGAAGTAATGTATTTTGTAACTTAATGCCTGCCGTAACTGCACTCTTCTCTGCATTGATTTTACACGAAATACTATCATTTCAGCAAATTATTGGGATTGCTATTGTCATTGGCGGACTGTTTGTAAGCCAGTTACAAGTTCACAAACACCATCAAGCAGTAGTATGTAAACCGAATACATGTGAAACTGCCACAATTCAAAACAGAACAACTGAATCAACAAATATAAAGTAAAGTACTGAAAGTATTCTCTTTACTAATAAAATCGTATTATTATGAGCATTGAATCTATTATTCGAAAAGCAGTTAGTCTTGCTGTACAACATCTGTACGCCATTTCAATTGATGAACAAACGCTTCAAGTGCAAAAAACTAAAAAGGAGTTTGAGGGAGATGTTACCATCGTAATGTTTCCACTTGCTAAACAGCTTAGACAATCTCCTGCAACCCTTGCTCAAGCCATTGGTGACTATTTGCAACAAACCAACCCGATGATCTCAAGATTCAATGTCATTCAAGGATTTCTTAACTTCTCCATTGCACAAAATTATTGGGTGGAAACGCTTCATGCAATCAATAAACAACCTTCTTTTGGTGTAAAACCGGCAACTGAAAATTCTCCGTTAGTCATGATCGAATATTCTTCACCCAACACCAATAAACCTCTGCACTTAGGACACATTCGCAACAATCTGTTAGGTTTCAGCTTAGCAGAAATTTTGAAAGCGAATGGCAACCGTGTGGTCAAAACCAACATCGTCAACGATCGGGGCATTCACATTTGCAAATCAATGATTGCATGGCAAAAATATGGGAATGGAGCAACACCTGAATCGACAGGAATCAAAGGCGATCACTTGGTTGGAGACTACTATGTAAAGTTTGACCAAGAATACAAAAAACAAATTCAGGCATTAATCGAACAAGGCATATCTGAAGAACAAGCAAAAAAAGAAGCTCCATTCATGCTTGAAGCTCAGGAAATGTTACGTCAATGGGAAGCCAATGATTCGGAAGTACGCAAATTGTGGGAAACAATGAATCAATGGGTTTATAACGGATTTGACATTACGTACAAAGCGTTGGGAGTCGATTTTGACAAAATCTATTACGAATCACAAACTTACCTTGTCGGCAAACAACAAGTAGAGGAAGGCGTTGCAAAAGGCATATTCAATACACGTAATGATAGCTCTGTCTGGGCTGATTTAACAGCCGACGGATTAGACGAAAAGCTTTTGTTGAGGGCTGATGGTACATCAGTATATATCACACAAGACATTGGAACCGCCAAACTTCGATATGACGACTATCCCATCGATAAAATGATTTATGTAGTTGGGAATGAACAGAATTATCACTTTCAAGTTCTTTCGATCTTACTTGACAAACTTGGATTCTCATGGGGCAAAGACTTAGTTCATTTCTCGTATGGCATGGTTGAACTGCCAGAAGGGAAAATGAAGTCACGCGAAGGGACTGTAGTTGATGCAGATGATTTGATGGACGAAATGATTACCACAGCGCGTCAGACATCTGAAGAGTTAGGTAAATTAGATCAATGTTCGCCGGAAGAAGCCGCTTCCATCGTTCGCAGAATCGGGTTAGGCGCCTTGAAATATTTCATCTTAAAGGTTGATCCACGCAAAAACATGACCTTTAACCCAAAGGAATCAGTAGATTTTAATGGCAATACAGGGCCTTTTATTCAATATACCTACGCCCGTATTCTATCTATTTTACGCAAAGCAACAGAAGCAAATATTCAGATAGCAAACTCACCTCTAACGCAGTCTCTTTCTTCGAAAGAGATCAGCTTGATTCAATTATTGAGTGCATTTGCTGGAACGGTCGAGGAAGCAGGTAACAACTACTCTCCGGCTATCATTGCTAACTACACGTATGAGTTAGCCAAAGAGTACAACCAATTTTATCACGACTATCCCATTCTGAAAGAAGAAGACGAAGGACTCCGCTCATTTAGACTAGAACTTTCAGGCAATAGTGCAAAGATTCTTCACTCTGCCATGCATTTGCTGGGCATTGAAATGCCGGAACGCATGTAGGAGGACGGTGTGTTATTCCTGGAAATAAACCCGTTTCACACGGCGGGAAACATTGGTCAACAATTCGTACGAAATGGTGCCAATAGATGATGCCACTTCGCTAATTGGCAATTTATCACCAAAGATAATCACGGAATCGCCTTCGTTGACTTTCAAACCGGTAACATCAATCATGGTCACATCCATGCAGACAGTACCAACCACAGGAGCTAATTGTCCATTTATTAATACCCTGCCCACTCCATTACCAAAACGACGATCATATCCATCAGCATAACCAATCGGAAGAACAGCAATTATACTGTCACGAGTCAACACGCCCCGGCGACTATATCCAACCGTTTCTCCTGCTTTTACATGACGAACCTGTAAGACAGTTGTTTTCAGTGTACAAACATTTTGTATTTCAGGAGAATCAATGGCACTAATGCCGTAATGACCAATACCAAGCCGTACCATATCAAATTGAAATTCGGGAAAACGTTCAATACCTGCCGAATTCAAAATATGTCTCCAGACAGGATATCCACATGCCCGTACGATACGATCGGCACATCGTGAAAAAACATCCACTTGTTGAGATGTAAAATCGTCAAACCGAGATTCGTCCGCGCCTGCTAAATGAGAGAACACAGACTGTACTTGCACATGATCATTTAATGTTAACAATGACAGCAAGTCTGGCAAATCATCCTCACCAAATCCTAAGCGATGCATGCCACTATCAATCTTAATATGAATCGGATAATGAGTGATCCCTTGACGTGCAGCACTTTTCAGAAATAGTTTCAATAAGTTAAAGCTGTAAATTTCAGGTTCCAATTGATATTCAAATAACAAATTGAAACTATTGGCCTCAGGATTCATCACCATAATCGGAATCGTAATTCCTTCACGACGTAATTCAACACCTTCATCTGCGACAGCCACAGCAAGATAATTGCACCGTTGTTGTTGTAATGTACGTGCCACTTCCACGGCACCGCTACCATAAGCAAATGCTTTCACCATGCTTACAATGCGGGTTTCAGGACGAAGTTTAGAGCGAAAGTAATTGAAGTTATGTATCAATGCACCTAAATTCACCTCTAAGATGGTTTGATGCGCAACATTTTCCAACTGTTCAGAAAGCAATTCAAAATGAAATTTACGCGATCCTTTTAACAAGATGACTTCGTTTTTCCACGTCTTCCATGGAGCAAAAAACAATAGGTCTTCTGTCGTTTCAAAGAAGGTGCTTGTAGTTTCATCGAATGAAGCAGCATGTTGTGATATTTGATTGCCAATACCAATAAAACGCTGAATACCGCTATCTTTCACCAAATGACCAATGTGTTCATATAAGACATCACTTTTCTCACCACTTTGTAATATATCAGACAGAATAAGCGTACGGTTCATCTGCTTGTCTTTTGCCTGACGACGTAAGAAATCGAGCGCAATGCTCAAGGAGTTGATATCTGCATTGTAACTATCATTGATCACTAAACAATCATTACGGCCTTCTTTTACTTCCAACCGCATGGCAACCGGTTCAAGCAGGCCCATTCGTTCCGCTAAAACAGCAGATGATAATTTCCTGCCTCCAATGACTTCGTCCAACAAAATCCATGTTGCCAGACAATGCAGGCTATTTTCAATGGAAGCATCATCAACAAAAGGAATAGAATAATGGTATGATTGATCCATCAACTCACAACTGATGGCTGTGCTTTTACTGGCTTTCTCAATTTTATTGATTTGTAAATCAGCTTCTTCACTATATCCCCAGGTAAAACGACGACATGTAAGCCCTGATTCTTCTATGCATTGTTCAACCAACTTCTGATCTTTACACGATATTAACCACTCGCTATCAACAAAAAGTAATAATTTCTCGCGGCACTTATCAATCAATGAAGTAAAGTTCTCCTGGTGTGCTTGTCCGATATTCGTCAGCACACCAATCGTTGGCCGGATAATATGTTCTAAGCGCTCAATCTCTCCTTTTTGGGAAATGCCGGCTTCGAACAAAGCCAACGTATGTTGTTCATTGAGTTGCCAAACTGACAACGGAACCCCAACCTGAGAATTATAACTTCGTGGAGAACGAACTGTATTGTAATCAACATGAAGCAGTTGTGATAGCCACTCTTTCACAATAGTTTTCCCGTTACTGCCGGTGATGCCCACCACGGGTAATGAAAAATGATTGCGATGAAACGCTGCTAATTGTTGCAAAGCCAATAAAGTATTCGGAACAATTAAGAAATTAGCCTCCTTCAGTACCTCAAACTCATGTGTAAATTCACTCACCACAAAATAGCGTACTCCGCGATGATATAAATCACGTATATAACGGTGCCCATCGTTACTGGCAGAACGCAGGGCAAAGAAAAGAGTTTCGTCCATGTAAATGAGCGACCTGCTATCTGTAAGCAAACGAGTGATTACACCATCATGATGAACAATAGATTTACCACCTATTAATTGTGCTATATGAAAAAATGAGTAGTCCATAATGAATAAAGGAAGTTGAATATTTGAAAGTTAAAAGCAAGAAGTTACGGAAGTGATGAAGATGAATAAATGTGATGATGTGATAATGAGAGTCTGTCAATCGGAATATGCATTGTAAATGTTAAATAGCAAATTCTTCCAGTCTTCTTTAATTTCTATCTGTTTACGGCAAAGCGCAAGGACGTAATCCAAAAACAGCAGTTCCAATGCGTACCATCGTACCCCCTTCTTCGATAGCAATCAAGTAATCATTGGACATACCCATCGATAAAGTCCGAAAAGCATTGACATGCTGAAAATAAAGCGATTTTAGTTCATTAAACAAGGCTTTTAAAGAGCGAAACTCTCCCCTAATCACCTCCACATCCTCCGTATATGTTGCCATTCCCATTAACCCGACAATATGCAGATGGGTTAATGAGCGAAACGCATCTGATTGCAGAAACTGTCGTACCTCATCAAACGTAAAACCATACTTAGTAGGTTCTTTAGCAATATGAACCTGCAGCAAACAATCAATATTCCGGTTCTGTTTAGCGGCTTCATGTTCAATTTCTTCAATCAAATGTACTGAGTCTACACTCTGAATTAAAGATACCAAAGGCAATACTGTCTTAATTTTATTGCTTTGTAAATGACCAATAAGATGCCACTCGATATCTTTAGGCAAGGCCGCTTGTTTTTGTATCAATTCTTGTACACGGCTCTCTCCAAATATTCTTTGGCCAGCTTGATACGCATCGAGGATATCGCTATCAGGATGAAATTTAGAAATCGCCACCAGCTTTACTGTAGATGGAAGTGGTTTCAAAACAGTTTGTAAATTTTCAGCAACCGACATGTTGATAGCAAATAAAAAGGTTATTCTTGCTCAATAGGACTCTTTACTTGTTCATTTTGAGGAGCATAAGGGTAGACATCCATTATAGCAGTTTCGGTTATAGCCACCACATCCCAATCAGATAAAGTAGTACTCAATCGCTCTAATAACAATGATAATGCATCTTTGATATTAGCTGCCTGTACCATCATTGTGACGGCGGTTTTCTTCTCTATGGCTTTCTCTTCATCTAATGTTACAAAGTTAACTTTAGTACGATACCAACGATCACCGCTTGGGTTATCAAACAACTCCGCAATGCGTGCACGTCGAATGTTGCTCACCATAAACTCACCACTAACAAACGGCTGTATCTCTTTATTGATGCGGGTCTCAGCCTCCGTGAACGAAAGGGCGTCCACCAAATAAGGTTCTGTTACTTTTTTAGGGAGTCCATCTTCTCCCGTTTTCTCATAGCGAACTTTACATTCAAACCAGTTGTGCATTATATATCTCTTTTATTTTCAAATAATTATTTCATGCTATATTTTCCGAGTTCTCTTCAAT
>Ga0247847_1000222_pt1 | contig 16555 bp, 15 predicted proteins | sample PFST25metaG_FD_186002 | JGI IMG/M metagenome (GOLD analysis project Ga0247847, IMG submission 186002) | Peat soil microbial communities from Stordalen Mire, Sweden - P.F.S.T25 | ecosystem: Environmental > Terrestrial > Soil > Wetlands > Peat | place: Sweden: Norrbotten County, Stordalen Mire...
CCACCTCTCGCCTCGTCAGACGCGCTCGGATACGATAGGCGCGACGGCGGCGCGAGGAGAGACGATGCTCGACATCAAACTGGTGCGCTCCAATCCTGACGTGGTACGCGAGGCGCTGCGGCGCCGCGGCAGCACGTCGTCGTTGGACGAGTTTCTAGCCGCAGAGGAGGACCGCCGGCGCTTGACGACCGAGGTCGAGGAGCGTCGCGCCCGGCGCAACGTGGTCAGCGACGAGATCGCGGAGCTCAAGCGCAGCGGCGGCGACGCCGCCGCCAAGATCGCCGCCATGCAGGAGCTAGGCGGCGAGCTCAAGACGTTCGAGCAGCAGCTCGCCGAGGCGGAAGAGCGCCTCAAGGACCTGCTGCTGCAGATCCCCAACATCCCGCTCGACGACGTGCCGGAGGGCGGCGAGGACGACTCTGTGGTGCTACGCCACGTCGGCGAGCAGCCGCAGTTCGACTTCGCGCCACTCGACCATCTTGACCTGGGCGTCAGGCTCGACATCATCGACATGGAGCGCGCCGCGCGCGCCTCCGGTTCGCGCTTCGCCTACCTCAAGGGCGATCTCGTCCTGCTCGAGTTCGCGCTGCTGCGCTACGGCCTCGACATCGTCACGGCCAAAGGCTTCAGGCCGGTCGTCCCGCCCGTACTCGTGCGCGAGGAGGCGATGTACGGCACCGGCTTCTTCCCCACCGACGAAGCGATGATCTACCGCACCACCGACGGCGAGTGCCTGGTCGGCACCTGCGAGGTGTCGCTGGCCGCCTTGCACATGGAGGAGTTCCTCGAGGCCGAGCACCTGCCGCTGCGCTACACCGGCTTCAGCACCTGCTTCCGCCGGGAGGCCGGCGCCGCCGGCAAGGACACGCGCGGCATCTTCCGCGTGCACCAGTTCGACAAGCTCGAGATGTTCTCGTTCTGCCTGCCCGAGCAGTCGCTCGCCGAGCACGAGCTGATCCGCGAGATCGAGGAGCGCATCTTCGGCGGCCTGGGCATCCCCTACCGTGTGGTCAACATCGCCGCCGGCGACCTGGGCGCCCCGGCGGCCAAGAAGTACGATCTCGAGGCCTGGATGCCCGGCCAGCAGCGCTATCGTGAGGTCACTTCATGCTCCAACTGCACGGACTTCCAGGCGCGGCGCCTGAACTGCCGCTACCGGACCGAAAAGGGGCCGCGCTTCGTGCACACGCTTAACGGCACGGCGATCGCCATGAGCCGCGCCCTGGTCGCCATCATGGAGAACTACCAGCGCGCGGACGGCACCATCGCCGTGCCCGAGAAGCTCGTGCCCTACCTGGGCAAGGAAGTGATCGGCGCCTAGGCTGGAGAGACGGGCGGGCGGCGGCGAGCCGACTCGCCCGGCCGGTCAGTCGACCGGCTCGGCCTCGCCGAAGGCGGCGCCGCCGGCGCCGTTCTCGCGCCAGGGGATGACGTAGCAGCTCACCGCGATCTCGGGGAAGTCGTTCTCGATGAGCATCTTGACGCGCCGCAGGTCGCGTTCGAGCAGCTCCTGCTGATCGAAGCCCAGGCCGCCGAGCGCACGCTCGTAGAACGAGCAGTCCTGATGCGACACCAGGATGATGCGCCGTGCGGCATGCACGTCGACCATGTCGGCGATGCAGTGCATGGCCACCCGGCGCTCCATGCCCGGACGCGTGAGCACGAGCGGTCCGCCGGGCACGAACATGCGGTCGGCATCGGTGATCTCGAGGCTCTCGAGGAGGCGGCTGACGGGATCGGCGATGCGTCCGTCGGCGCAAGCGATGATCAGGGCAGCCATGGGCATGTAGTATGCCAGATGGGTGCTTGCTAGACTAGCCGCGCGGCTCGCCCGCCGGTACAGCCGCAAGCGGCTGGGCGGGCCATCGCGGAGGGGTGGCAGAGCGGCTGATCGCAGCGGTCTTGAAAACCGCCAGGCCGGGTTCCCGGTCTCGTGGGTTCAAATCCCACCCCCTCCGCCAAGAATGTCGCAGCTCGCTTGTCGTCGTGTGGATTCCGCCGCCCGATCCAAGGGTAGGTACGGGCGATGACCGGTAGGTCCACAGCCACCGCCATCGACGAGTACATCGCGCAGTTCCCGCCTGCGACTCAGGCGCTGCTGCAGGAGATGCGAGCGTTGATCAAGACATCGGCTCCTGAGGCGGCTGAGTCGATCAGCTATGCGATACCGACCTTCGACCTCAACGGCAGACACCTGGTGCACTTCGCGGGCTACGAGAAGCACATCGGGTTCTACCCAACGTCGAGCGGGGTCGCGGTATTCGCGGACGAGCTCAAGTCCTACAAGCGTGCCAAGGGCTCGGTGCAGCTGCCCTTGGACCAGCCGCTGCCTACCGACCTGATCCGCCGCATCGTCGCCTTCCGGGTCGACCAGATCAGGAAGGCCGAGAGGTAGAGGGCCGGTCAGGACGATCGAGGTGCGGCCGGTATGGGAGGACCTGGCAGGGCCAAGCCGACCTGTGTAGGCAGCGTATCGCCAGACCCGGCTCTCGTCACAAGGAGGATCTATGCAACTGCTGGAGGCAAGCTCAGAGATCGACGTACCGGCGGCGCGCGCGTGGCAGGTGCTCGCCGACCTGGCGAGCTACGCGGACTGGAACCCCTTCATCGTGGCCGCCGAAGGTGAGCTGCGCGTCGGGGAGCACCTGAAGGTGACGCTCCGGGCGCCGGACCGCCCGGCGGTGACGTTCAGGCCCCGGATTCTGGCCCTCGAGCCCGGCCACCTGATCACCTGGAAGGGACAGTGGCTGCTGCCGGGCTTGTTCGACGGGCGCCACACGCTCCATGTGGAGCCGCTCGGCGACAGTCGCTGCCGGTTCACCACGCACGAGGAAGTCACCGGCATCCTGCTGCCGCTTCTCGGCGGCATCATGCGCGACTCGCAGCGCGGCTTCGAGGATTTCGCGGCCGCCGTCAAAGCGCGCGCCGAAGAGACGGCCGCAAACCCGGCCGGGTCCTGACCCAGCCGGCGTAGAGGAACGGCCGCACCGTGTGGGTCATCGTGCACGTCTGCGTCGGCTTGGCCATCGGCGCCGCCGTCGGGGCGCCCTACTGGCTGCTCGTGCTCATCGTGCTGGCCTCACACGTGCTGCTCGACCTGGTGCCGCACTGGGACTACACGGTCGCCGACCGGCAAATGCTGTGGGGCGCCCTCGATTTCGGCGCCAGCTTGCTCACGCTGGTGCTCTGCCTGGTCTTTCTGAAGACACCATGGAGTGTGCTGGCGCTGGGACCGATCTCGGGCGCCCCCGACTTCGAAGTGCTGGTCAACACCTTGCACGGCCGGCGCCGCGACTACTGGTTCCCGAGCCACTGGCGGCGCTTCCCACACGGCCGCTGCGGGCCGCTACTGGGCATCTCGGTGCAAGCGGCGATCATGGTCGCCTCGGCGGCCGTCTTCCTCGCCGCCCGTTAGCGAGGCCGGCCGCAAGCGACCGTCGCCACCCGCCGACCCGCAGCCGCCGGCCGGCTGCGCCGTTAGCCCGGCCGCCTCGCCACTCGCTCGGCCAGCTTGCTCACGCAGGGGATCTCGACGCCGAGCAGCTCGGCGATGCGTGCCTTGGCGTCGATGCCCTTGGCACAGCCCGGCACGGCCGTGATGACGCCGATGTCGAGCTCGGCGCGCAGCTCGCGCATCACCGTCGAGTCGGCCAAGTCGCCCACGGCCACCTTGAGCTTGCCGGCCACGTACTCCTTGGCCTCTGCCAGCCTCATCTTGCGGAGTTGCATCCTCGCCACCAGGTCTCCGGCGGTGCGGATGCCCCCCATGCCCGAGGCAAGCGCGTGACTCAAGGACATCCCCAGGGGATCGCCCACGCCCACCTACAAGCCGTCGGCCTTGCCGATCTCGACGAGCGCCACGCTGGCCTGGGTGACGGCGTCGGGCGGCGGCACCTCGAACATGGGCACGCCGCCCACGCCCATGCCAACGTTGGCGTGGATGGGTATGCTGGCCGCCTCGGAACACGCCTTCACAAAGGTCGACGCCCGGGCGACGTTCCAAGGCGTCGACTTGCGCGTGTTGGTGTTCACCACGGGACCGAAGATGGCCACGCCGGCCTGCTCGGCCAGCTTCACCTGCTGGTGCGGCCACAAGCCGGCCAGCCGCACCCCCTTGTACTCGAGCTGGCCGTGGAAGCCCAGCACCACCTCGGCCGCCATGCCCATCTCCACGGCCAGGTCCGTCTTGGCGGCCAGCTCCTCGGTAGCTTGCAGGGCGGCCAGGAACTCGGCGTCGCCGGCGGCCGCCGTCGTGTCCAGGTTGAAGCCGTCGGCGCCCGTCTCAGCCATCTTCTCGCCCATCCAGACGATGTCGCGCCGGCAGGCCTCGGCGGCCACTTCTTGAGCCTGACGCGCCTCGTCCACCTTGCCCTCGGGCAGCAGCTCCGACGGGTTGGGGAACGGGCCGTCCGGCTGCGCGTACAGGCCCAGGTTGGGCATGGCGCCGTAGAACAGCGGCACGATCGTCGTCAGAAGCACCGACTCCATGGTCGTCTGCTCCAAGGCGACGATGGGCTTGACCTGTTTGAAGGTGTAGTCGGTGTGGCCGAGCTCGAACGTGTCGAAGCCGAAGGCACGCTCGAAGGTGCGGATAGCCTGCTCGCGGCTCAGCGGCAGGCCGACGCCGCTGGAGAGCTGCGCCGAGTAGAGCGTGTTGCCGCAGCCGTCCTTGCTCAGGATCGCTTCGTGGCCGCGCTGCACACCGACGATGCGCCGCGGCGAGTCGAACAGGTCGAAGAGGTAGTCGATCTCGCGCTCGTCGAGCGCGGGGATCTTGCCGCGCCGAGCGGCGTCCTCGGAGCCCTCGCTCAGGTCACGCCGCACCTCGTCGGTGGTCAGCGTGACCGTGTAGCCGTCGCCCATGCGCGTGGTGATGCTGCCCATGCCCCCTCCTACCTCAGCGCAGCAGTTCGTGGACCAGGCGTTCCACGAAGGCGGCCTGGAAGCCGACGTCGCGCACGGTGATGCGCTCGTCATGGTTGTGACAGCGCGGGCCCGTGGCCAGGTAGTCCTCGGCGATGTAGGGCCCGAAGCCGTAGGCGATCACGTCCGGGAAGGCGGCGCGGTACCAGTTGGAGTCAGTGAAGCCGACGCAGTGCATAGGCGCCGCCACGGCGCCGGGCACGGCCTCGGCTATTACCGTGTCGATGGCGCGGCTGAAGTCGTTGCCGACCGGCGAGTCGTTGCCGGCCACGGTGCCGAGCCACTCCAGCTCCCAGGCGCCGGGGCCGCCGAGTGCCGCCTCCACCTCGCGGCGCACGTCGTCCTCGGTCTGGCCAGGCAGCGTGCGGCAGTCCACTGTGACCTCGGCGTGCGAGGCCAGCACGTTCACAGCCTCGCCGCCGGCGCGCACGATGGTGGGCACGAGCGTGATGCCGTAGAGAGGCTCGATGAGGTCGGCTGTCTCCACATCGACGGCGCGCAACTCGGCCAGGGCGGGGCGCACCAGCGCCGGGTCGAGCAGACGCGCGCGCAGGCCAGCGTCGCCGACGAGGCGCTCGATGAGGAGCTCAGGGACGCAGTCGAACCTGAGCTCCGGCTCATGCTCGACCAGCGCCTTGATGGCACGCGCCATCTCGGCCACGGCGTTGCGGCCGTGCGGCGGCACCGAGGCGTGCCCGGTCTCGCCCTGGAAGGTGAGCTTGAACTGGGCCGTGCCCTTCTCGCCCACGGTGAGCATGTAGGTGCGCTGGCCGCCGATCTCCACGTACTCGCCGCCGCCCTCGTTGAGAAGGTAGTCGCAGCGCACCAGGTCGGGCCGGTTCTGCACCAGCCAACGAGCGCCGCACTGGTCACCCACCTCTTCGTCGGCGGTGGCCGCCAGCACGAGCGTGCCGGCGAAGTCGGCGCCGGCCGCGGCCAGACGCAAGAAGGCGACCGTCTCGGCGGCCACCAGGTTCTTGATGTCGTCGGCGCCGCGACCCCACACGTAGCCGTCCTTGATCAGACCGGAGAAGGGCGGCTGCGACCACTGCTCTGGTTCGCAGGGCACAACGTCCATGTGCGCCATCACCACCAGCGTCGGCCCGGGTCGCGAGCCCTGCAGGCGGGCGACGAAGTTCTGCCGCTCCGGCCATTCGCCGACCACTTCGCCCTCCACCCCGTGAGCGGCGAAGTAGTCACGTAGGAAGTGCGCCACGGCGGTCTCGTTGCCGGGCGGGTTGGTGGTGTTGATCTGGATGAGGCGCGAGAGCAGCTCCGCCGTCTCGCGCCCCGACTCGTCCGATGCTGCGTCGCTGGCCCACGCTGCCGCCACGGTCTCTCCTCTCCTCGACCGCCGGTCCTGGCCGGCCCGCCATACGACAATCATATCCGGTGCCGGTCGCCCTGCGGCGACCGGCACCGAAAGCGCCCGCGCTCAGTTCCGACGGCGGCTTGAATGCGCTATGCTACCGACTCGTACAGACGAGCGCGCCGCCGCGGAGAAGTGGCCGAGAGGCTGAAGGCAGCCGCCTGCTAAGCGGTTAAGGGGGCGTAAACCTCCTTCCCGGGTTCGAATCCCGGCTTCTCCGCCACTCTCTTCCCTACCCGACCACCCCTCTCCGTCAGCCCGCTTCCAGCCCCGGCCGTTGCGAGGTATACTGCTCTCCCCTGTGCGCCTGTAGCTCAGCTGGATTAGAGCGTCGGTCTACGGAACCGAAGGTCGGGAGTTCGAATCTCTCCAGGCGCACCAGCATTTCCCCTACATACGTCGGCCATTCGGCCGCGGCCGAATGAATTACCTGTGAGCTACGGTGTCACCTACATCGTCCACGCCGTCTCTCGACAACACCTGGGTCTATGGCATAGGGTCCGCGCAGTCGATGGCGGGCGAGCGCTCAGCAGGCTGGCTGGCCGAAAAGGGTGGTCTAGGTGGCCGAGAGGCAGCGCAGCGACCAGCGTTCCAGAGTGATCGCCGCGTATGCCGTTCTGGCCATCTTGCTGGCGGTCGCCATGTTCGACTTCCGTGGGATCGACTACCGCTCTCCCAGCAACTCGGGCATGGACCTCGTGAAGTACCGGGCCATGGCGGCTGCGGCGCCCAGCATCAGTGCGCACGCACCAGCACCGTACGCCCGGCGGATCGCCGGCCCCTGGCTTGCAGGCATACTGCCGATGTCGGATCCGTTGGCCTTCAGGCTCCTCAACACCTTGGCTGCAGCTCTTCTGATGGCAGGACTGTTCACCTGGATGCGCGCCGAGGGTGTGAGCGTGGAGGTCGCCACGTTGATGACGGGCGTGCTGGCCTTCAGCAAGACGACGCTGGGATTCCAGCTGTATGACTACTTCCAGCTCAACGACACGTTCGCGTTGGCGCTGTTGTGTTGGTCGGCCGTAGCGGTGATGCGGCGACGATGGCTGCTGGCCTCGTGTCTCATTCTGGTGTCGGTCCCGTTCCGCGAGACCCTGCTCGTGATGGTCCCGGCCGTCCTCTGGCTGGCCTGGGAGAGCAGGGGGACACGACGCACGAAGCTCGTGTGCGCAGTCGGTGCCTGCCTAGTGATCGGCGAATACGCCTTGCTGCTGAGCGCTATCCCGGCCGTGGGAGGCGTCTCGCTGGCTCACGGGTTCAGGATGAACGTCCTCAAGTATGCGCATCTGGGCAACCTCTTCAGGCTCTTGTTCAACACGTATGTCCCCCTGGCTCTCATACCTCTCGTGTTCTGGCGACGATCTCTCGCCTGGCTCAATGCCCGTCGCTGGCTTGTCGTCCTCTGCCTGGCCACGGTACTGTCGTCCAACTTCGGGGGTGACACGGAGAGGCTCCTCGTGCCGGTGTTTCTCGTGCTGCTCGTCATGTGCGCACACCTGGTCGAACAGGTGTCGCACCACGCAAGCCTGCTCGCCGGCGCCGCCCTGGTCGCGGCTGTGTGCGCCAGTCTGGGCCGCGTCGAGACCCAAGTGCGGGTGCCCCTGTCGGCCTCGATCGCTCTCTCGGTCGGCTGCACCTTCGCGGTCGCAGCGCTCTGGATGCTGTTGAGACAGCCGTCCGAAAGCCTCCCTGGCCAGAGCAGCACGTTCTGAGGCCGCCCTGCGGGGAAGCTAGACCAGAGCGCCTATCGCACTAGGGTCCGCTCCTCATCCAGAACGGGAACGCCTGCCCCCGACACCCTCTAGTGAGAGAAGCGACGGTCAGCGCCGTCCGGGTCTAGGGAGAGAGCGTGAGTCCACGACCACAAAGCAAGCGCCCGCTGCGTCTGGTTTGCCTCCTGGTATCGGCCGCCTGTGCCCTGCTCGTCCTTTGGATTCCAGCGGCGCTCGCCGGCTCACCGGAGGACCTGAGCTGGACCGTCTCCGACTCGCAGACCGGCGCGAGCGATGCGACGTACGCCTTCGCCCTAACGACGACCAGCACCGCCACCATCACCAAGATCACCGTGACCCTCCCCCGCGGCACCGACGGCAGGCCCTGCATCGGCACGGTGTACGGGCTCGGTGCCGGCACCGTGGCCCTGGTCGGCGATCAGCTCAGCTACACGCTCGCGACCGCTGCTGCCATCCCTGCCCGCACGCACATCGCGATCTCGTTCGCCGGCCTCACCAACACACGCACAGCAGGCGCCCACGTCGCGACCGTCACCACCTACGACGGCGTCGAGGCAGTGGAGACGCACCCCTCCTCAGTGGTCGCGTTCGACTGCGCCTCGACCGGAGTGACCGTCACGGTCGCCGAGACCCTCACCGTGGCCGGTGGCCAAGCGTCGGCACAAGACCCGGCGGCCGGCCCAACAGTGCGCAGCAACGCAGTCGGCCGCTACACGGTCGTCGCATACCCACCCGACCAGAGCGGCTTCGTCACCTACGTCGTCACACCAGGGTACTGAAGCCGTCCGGAACCGGCCGTCCTCGAGCCGCGCTGGTCTGCCCTCATCGCACCTTGGCGACGTGCTCCGACCACATGACAAGCCGTCGTCTTGCGCTAGACTGGCGCCGAGCAGGATCGGCTGTGCGCCCGCGCTGCGGGCCTCCGCCGACAGTGCCAGTCGATGCGGGGGTGAGCAGTGGCGTTGGCGGACATCGTCCTCGAGCAGATGCGCACGGGGGTCATCGCCGTCGACCACGCCGGCGTCGTTTCCCTTTACAACCATGCCGCCCAAGACATCCTGGGCGTGCCTGCCGATCAAGTGCTGTGGCGCGGTTGCGCGAGCTTGGCAGCCGGCGACGAGCCCATCCGTAGCATAGCCGGAGCCCTGACAGCCGGCCTCAACAGCGGGCACAGCCAGTCCCGCGTCCAGCTGGAAGTCGATACGCCGAAGGGTCAGCGAGTGCTCGGCTACGGGCTCCACGTCCTCGGCGATGGCACTATCGCCGCCATGATGTTCACCGATCTCACCGAAACGCTCGACCGCGAACGCCGCGCGCACGCCGAGCGTCAGGTCGTCGACGCCGGCCGGCTGGCCAACGCCATGGCGCACGAACTCAAGTCGCCTCTGGCGACCATCGGTCTGTACGTCGACCTTCTGCGCCGGCATCTGCCGACCGACTCGCCGGATCTCGCCAACCTCAGCGTCATCGCCGCCGAGCTTGCCGATTGCCAGTCGCGACTCTCCACCATCCTGCACTCCATGACCGGCGTGGCGGCCAGCCGCATCAGGCTGCGGCTGTCCTCCTTGGCCGGCCCGATCGACGCCATCGTCGAGGAACAGCGCCGCCGAGCGCCGGACACCGAGCTGCACCTCGAAGTGTCGGGCGACGCACGGGTAGCGCTCGACCAGGCTGGTCTGGCGTCGGTCGTCGGCAACCTCGTCAGCAACGCCGTCGAAGTGAGCCACGGCGCCGGCCCCATCGAGGTGACCGTGCGCTGCGGCTTCGGCATGGCCCTGGTGTCGGTCGCCGACCGCGGGCCGGGTCTGCCCGACGGCGACGTGTTCGCGCCATTCTTTTCGACCAAAGACCAGGGCACCGGACTGGGGCTCTGGCTGGTGCGGCGCCTGGCCGTCGAGGCCGGCGGCAACGTCACCGCTGCCGACCGTGACTGTCCCGGCGCCGTGTTCACGATACGGCTGCCGACCGCCGACCGCGAGCGGCTGGCGGGTCGCCATGTGCTCGTGGTCGAGGACGACGAGCACATGATGGCTGCCGTGGCGTCCGCGCTGGACGACGCCGGGTGTACGGTCGAGACCGCGCTTCGCGCTCAGGATGTCATCGACAGCACGGCAAGCCGGCGGTTCGACTGCGCCGTCATCGACTATCGCTTGCCGGGCATGGACGGCGTCGAAGCGACCGTTCGCCTCCACGGGCTGCCCGTGATCGTGATCAGCGGCGACCAGAGTGCGGCGGCGGCTCTGGCCACGTCCGGCGCGGAGAATGCCTGGTTCCTGGAGAAGCCGTTCGACATGGAAGACCTGCTCGACGGCCTGTCCCTCCTGGTCGAGCGGCGGGCATGAGCATCCGCATCATCATCGCCGACGACCACGCGCTGTGGCGCGCCGGTCTGGCGCAGCTCCTCGAGGCCGAGGGTCTTGAGATAGCCGCCCAGGCGGCCACCGGCGACGAGACCCTGGAGGCCGTGCGCGTCAACCCCGGCACGGTGCTGCTGCTCGACATCGCCATGCCCGGCCGACTCGACGGTCTCGCCACGTCGGCTCGCCTCAAGGAGCGTGGCGACGACGTCAAGGTCATTATCGTGAGCGCCCGCGACGACCGCGACGCGCTGTTCAGCGCGATCACCGCAGGAGCACACGGGTACATCGCCAAGGACGCCGATGTGGCACAGCTCGTGGGCGCCATCCACCTGGTGGCCGGCGGCGGCAGCGCGTTTGGCGGCTCAATCACCGAGGGCCTGGCCGCAGGTGTCGCCGGCCTCGATTACTCACCCGGCGAGTACGAACGCCGGCGTCTCGACCTCTCGGAGCGCGAGCTGCAGGTCCTGCGGCTGCTGGCCACACCCATGACGGCCGCGCAGATCGCCGCGCGCCTTTTCCTCTCGGCCAAGACAGTCCAGAACCACGCGTCTGCGATCTACCAGAAGCTCGGCGTCCACAGCCGTTCCGAGGCCGTGGTCAAAGGCATGAAGCTCCACCTCATCTCGGGAGGCTCGTAGCCGGAGCAGACCTGGATCGCCGCACAAGGTGGCCGAGCAACGTAGTCGCCCGCGGCCCCTCCATCCCGCGCACGCACTCACGCGCAACAGGGTCAGGCTACTGCTGGCTCCTTGCGCACGGCCTCGATCTCGATCTCGATCTTGACCTGCTGGCCGACGAGCAAGCCGCCGGCCTCGAGAGCCTGGTTCCAGGTAAGCCCGAACGTCTCGCGGTCGATCTCGGTGGTGGCCGAGAAGCCGACACGCTGGCCGCCCCACAGGTCGGCGATGACACCCACGAATTCCGTGTCGAGGGTCACCTCACGCGTGACCCCGTGGATGGTGAGATCGCCCTTCAACGACCACTGTGGTCCCGAGACGTGACTGAACCCAGTCGACTTGAAGTCGACGGTCGCAAACTTGTCGACCTCCAGGAAGTCGGCCGACTTCAAGTGGTTGTCGCGCGGCTCCTCGCGAGTAGATATCGAGGCCGCCTCGATGCTCGCCGTGGCCTTGGACTGCATGGGATCGTCGCCGACCTCGAGTGTGGCAGAGAAGCGCTCGAAGCGCCCCTTCACCTTGGCGACCATCAGATGGCGGACGACGAACTCCACGCTGGAGTGCACCGCGTCCGCCTCCCACGTGCCGGCCGTGGGGAACTGCGCCCCGTCTACGTCTCTGACTGCCAGTGTCGTGGCCATCGCTGTCTCCTTGGTGGTCATGGGTGGTGAGCAGGGTGGTGAGCAGGGTGGTGAGTCGCACAGTGCCGTGATGGTTGTTCCCGCCGCCAAACCCGGCACCAGCCGCCCGGTAGTAGACTTCGCCTGCGCCGTGGCAGCGGGCGCACGTGTGGCACACGCTGCCAAGCGGGCATAGAGGCTTCACGGTGAGCGAGACGCACTTTCCCAAAGACGAGTACTACATGCGGCTGGCGCTGCGCGAGGCGGCGCGTGCCGTGGAACACGACGACGTGCCCGTAGGCGCTATCGTCGTGCTGGGCGACGAAGTGATCGCCGCCGCCGGCAACGAGCGCGAGCTGCGCAAGAGCCCCACCGCTCACGCGGAGATGCTGGTGATCGAGGAGGCGGCCCGCCGCATGAGCAGCTGGCGCCTCCTCAACACCGTGCTCTACGTGACCGTAGAACCGTGCCTCATGTGCGCCGGCGCCATCATCCAGGCGCGCATACCGCACCTGGTCTACGGCGCGCCGGACGAGAAGGCCGGCGCCGTGGACACCCTCTACAGTGTCTGTCGCGACCCCCGCCTGAACCACTGCGTGGAGGTCACCGGCGGCGTGCTCGCCGACGAGTCTGTCCAGCTTTTGCAGGCATTTTTCAGCAAGCGACGCTAGCACGTATACTGGTGCCTGGCTTGCCGGCGAGCGCGCGGAGAGGTGTCCGAGCTGGCTCAAGGAGCGCGACTGGAAATCGCGTAGACGGGGGTAACTCGTCTCGTGGGTTCGAATCCCACCCTCTCCGCCATATACTGCACGCACACCATGACGGGCGCCCGCGCCAACGTCTCGCCCGTCACCCGGTCACCTCGCGGAGAGGTGGCAGAGCTGGCTGAATGCGGCGGTCTCGAAAACCGTTAGGCCTCGTTCGGGGTCTCGAGGGTTCGAATCCCTCCCTCTCCGCCATTTTCCACGGTTTTCGCTGCCTGGCGTATCTGCTATCCTGTGCCCCCACGGGCAATTAGCTCAGGGGGAGAGCGCCTGCTTCACACGCAGGAGGTCGTTGGTTCAAATCCAACATTGCCCACCACCGCTGTCACTATCACAACGTTCTCCCTACCAACTCCGGCCTTCTGCTGTCCGGTCGCTGCGCCGTTCGCTCTTTCTGGTCAGCCAAGGTCGCATGTCGTAGAGGGATCGCCCACGCGAGGCGACCTCACGCAGCTGCCTGGCGCTCACTGACCACGCGCTCCCGTCCTACTCCAGGAGCGACCCTCGGGCTATCATAAGAAGCGGGCCGATGGACAGGGCCCGGTCACCTAGGGACCGCCATGGAGGAACGCAACACATGCCGATCACGGAGCTGCTCTCCCGCAACGCAAGACTCTACGGAGACGAGGTCTCTCTTGTAGAACTCGATCCGGCGCTGGAAGAGCAGCGCGAAGTCACATGGCGCGAGTACGAGCTCATAGAGACCAGTCCTGTCGCGCATTCCCGGCGTGAGATCACCTGGCGCCAATTCGACGATGCCGCGAACCGCTTCGCCAACCTGCTGCTGAGCCGGGGCATCGGCAAGGGCGACAAGGTCGCGATCCTGTTGATGAACTGTCTCGAGTGGCTGCCGATCTACTTCGGGATCCTCAAGACCGGCGCCGTCGCGGTGCCGCTCAACTACCGCTACACCGCCGAGGAGATCGAGTACTGCGTCAAGCTTGCCGAGGCGGATGCGCTCGTGTTCGGGCCCGAGTTCATCGGTCGCGTCGAGACGATCGTCGACCGCATCCCGCAGGTCGACCCACGGTTCTTCGTGAGCGCCGACTGCCCCACGTTCGCCGAAAGCTACCGGCAGTCGGCTTCCGTCTGCTCGGCCGAGGCTCCTCAGATCAGGATCTCGGACGAAGAGGACGCCGCGCTGTACTTCTCGTCGGGCACCACCGGCTTCCCCAAAGCGATACTGCACGATCATCGCAGCCTCGTGGCCTCGTGCCTCACGGAGCAGAACCATCACGGCCAGACGCGCCAAGACCGCTTCCTGTGCATCCCGCCCCTGTATCACACAGGTGCGAAGATGCACTGGTTCGGCAGCCTCTTGGCTGGGAGCAAGGCCGTCCTGCTTCGCGGGGTGAAGCCGGAGTGGATCCTCAAGGCGATCTCCGACGAGGCGATCAGCATAGTCTGGCTCCTCGTTCCGTGGGCCCAGGACATCCTTGATGCGATCGACTGCGAGGACGTGAGGTTGGGGGACTACCACCTGGAGCAGTGGCGACTCATGCACATCGGTGCCCAGCCAGTCCCGCCGAGCCTCATCGGGCGCTGGAGAGAGCACTTCCCGAACCACCTCTACGACACGAACTACGGCCTGAGCGAGTCGCTCGGCCCAGGCTGCGTGCACCTGGGGATCGAGAACATCCACAAGGTGGGCGCTATCGGGAAGCCGGGCTTTCAGTGGGAGGCCATGATCCTCGACGAGTGCGGCGATCCGGTTCGGCAGGGAGAAGTAGGAGAGCTGGCGGTCAAGGGGCCCGGCGTCATGAAGGGCTACTACAACGACCCCACAGCCACCGCCGCCGTCATGAGGAACGGCTGGCTGCTCACGGGCGACATGGCACGCACAGATGAGGACGGCTTCATCTATCTGGTCGACCGCAAGAAGGACGTGATCATCACCGGCGGTGAGAACATCTACCCTGTGCAGATAGAGGACTTCCTCCACCGGCACGACGCGATCAAGGACGTCGCCGTCATCGGCCTGCCGGACCAGCGTGTCGGCGAGATCGTGGCCGCCGTGATCGAACTCAAGCCGGGACGCAGACACACGGAGGAAGAGATCCTGGAGTTCTGCTCTTCCTTGCCGCGGTACAAGCGCCCTCGCAGGATCATGTTCGACGTGGTCCCGCGCAACCCGACGGGCAAGATCGAGAAGCCCGCACTTCGCGAGAAGTACTGCGGAGGAAGCCTCGTAGAGGCCCAGACCCAGCGCTAGGCACGCGTCGGGCGCGGCTTGCAAAGTCGTCACAAGGGATATAGTGTGCCCGATTGGCCTCGGCCCCGCGACTTTTCGGCGGCCGGCCCTCGCGGAGACGCCCCACGTGTCACCAGCGCAATGGCCGTGCGACATCGGCTAGTACATACCGTCAACGGAGTAATGGGAGGTGAACAGGTTGGCGACCGATCCTGCGAACACGACGGGAGACGAGCCGAAGAAGCTCTTCCCCGCGCCACCTGAATTCGCAAAGAACGCCTGGGTGAAGAGCGCTGCCGAATACGAGCAGCTTTACAAGCGCTCCACCGAGGACCCCGAGGGCTTCTGGGCCGAACGTGCTGAGGCGGCCCTCGACTGGTACAAGAAGTGGGACAAGGTCCTCGAGTGGGACTTCAACGTGCCCTTCGTCAAGTGGTTCCAGGGCGGCAAGCTCAACGTGAGCTACAACTGCATCGACCGCCACATCGCCGCCGGCAAGGGCGACAAGGCCGCCATCGTCTTCGAGGGCGACCCCGGCGACACGCGCACCATCACCTACAAGCAGCTGCTCGACGAGGTCACGCGTGTGGCCAACGTGCTCAAGAAGCACGGCGTCAAGCGCGGCGACCGCGTGGCCATCTACCTGCCGATGATCGCCGAGCTGGCCGTGGTCATGCTCGCCTGCGCCCGCATCGGCGCCGTGCACATGATCGTCTTCGGTGGCTTCTCGGCCGAGGCCCTCAAGAGCCGCATCGACAACTGCGGCGCCAAGGTGCTCGTCTGCGCCGACAAGGGCCACCGCGGCGCCAAGACCACACCCAGCAAGACCAACGCTGACGTTGCCATCAGCGGGACGACGACGGTCGAGAAGGTCATCGTCGTCAAGCGCGTCGACGGCGACGTGCCCATGCAGGACGGCCGCGACTTGTGGTACCACGAGGAGATCGCGGCGCCGGGCATGGACGCCCCTGTCGAGCCCGAGCAGATGGACGCCGAGGATCCGCTGTTCATCCTCTACACCTCCGGCTCCACCGGCACTCCCAAGGGCGTGCTGCACACCACCGGCGGCTACCTGCTGTTCGCGGCCGACACGTTCAAGTACATCTTCGATTACCACGACGCCGACGTGCACTTCTGCACGGCCGACATCGGCTGGATCACGGGCCACACGTACATCGTCTACGGCCCGCTGGCCAACGGCGCCACCAGCGTCCTCTTCGAGGGCCTGCCCACCTACCCCGCGCCGGACAGGTACTGGGAAGTCGTTGAGAAGCATGGCGTCACCATCCTCTACACCGCCCCCACCGTGATTCGTTCGCTCATGGGTCAGGGTAGCGAGTGGGTCGACAAGCACCCGATGAAGACCCTGCGTCTCATGGGCTCGGTGGGCGAGCCCATCAACCCGGCCGCCTGGCTCTGGTACCACGACAAGGTCGGCAAGGGCCGCTGCCCGCTGGTCGACACGTGGTGGCAGACCGAGACCGGCGGCATCCTCATCACGCCGCTGGCCGGCGCCCATACGCTCAAGCCGGGCTCGGCTTCGCGGCCGTTCTTCGGCGTGCAGGCGAGGGTGGTCAAGGACGACGGCAGCCCCGCCGCAGTCGACGAGGACGGCCACCTGTGCATCACGGCGCCGTGGCCGGGCATGATCCGCGGTACCTGGGGCGACCCCACCAACGCGCGCCTGAAGGAAGTCTACTTCGAGCGCTTCCCGGGTCTGTTCTACACGGGCGACGGCTGCGCCGTCGACGCTGACGGCGACTACTGGCTCAAGGGCCGCATCGACGACGTGCTCAACGTCTCCGGCCACCGCATCGGCACCGCCGACGTGGAGAGCGCCCTGGTCAGCCATCCCAAGGTCGCCGAGGCGGCCGTGGTCGGCTACCCGCACGAGATCAAGGGCACCGGCATCTACACG
>Ga0247847_1000223_pt1 | contig 16546 bp, 14 predicted proteins | sample PFST25metaG_FD_186002 | JGI IMG/M metagenome (GOLD analysis project Ga0247847, IMG submission 186002) | Peat soil microbial communities from Stordalen Mire, Sweden - P.F.S.T25 | ecosystem: Environmental > Terrestrial > Soil > Wetlands > Peat | place: Sweden: Norrbotten County, Stordalen Mire...
GTGTAGCTCTGCTCGGCTGCTTGCGCTGCGGCGAGACCCACCGCGGCCTCTCGGCGTCGTCTCGACTGCTCGCGCAGAGCGTCGGCGAGCAGCGCCGAGATGAGCGCCGTCGAGGCCCAGATCGCGGTCGCGATCACGGTCGCCGTCAACGTCCCCCGCGAGCCCATGCTGGCGACGGTGGCGAAGTACACGACTCCTCCGACGAGCGCTGCCGCGACGCCAACCGCCGCGCCGCCGATGGCGCCCGCGATGACCAGGGTCAGCGCCATGAGCGATCCGGGTAGGCCCAGAATATCCTTGGTGTCGCGGACGGCACCGAGCACCACGAGAAAGGTGGTCTCGAAGGCTAGCGAAGCCAGGAGCACGAGCCAGGCACGGGACCCCGTCTGGCGAGTGGTCACGCTGAGGGGGCGCGCCACCGGGGAGTCGGGCTCAAGCGTGAGAGGGACCCGGCGCTCGCTGGACTTCTGACCGAAGTCTGGAGTGTCACCCTGTTGCTGTGCGACTCGCGACATGCCGGTCGCCTTCCGTCGAGTGTGACGGTGCCCGAGGGCAACGATGGCGCCTCTGCGCCGTCCCGGACCAAGAAGGAGTACCGCGAGCACTCCTCAGGCGGCCACGGTTGCCCCGCTGCGACAGCCGTGACGCTCCGCTTGCATACAAATCATAGTCCGATTTTCGCCGCACATGCAACGGAGAGCATGCTGCCTTGGCTTCGCGGCGTGGTTTTCGGCCGCGCACACGCGGGAAGCAACCCTTCAGGTGCTGCGACTCAAGAAGCGGCGGGGGTGGACGTGACCTTCGCTGCCTCTCCGACGAGCAGACAGACACGGTGCGGGAGGTGCCCACGACTATGGCGAAGAGCTTCGAGCTCGGTCGCGAGATCGCGAAGGACGGTCGTTTCGAACGGCAGGCCAGCGTCTTCCGCCGCTGGGTCACGAGCGACGGCAGCTCGGAGTTCCCGGCCGAGGCCGGCCGCTACCACCTCTACGTCTGCCTTGCCTGCCCGTGGTCGCACCGTGCCGTTCTCGGGCGGCGCCTGAAGGGCCTGGAGGAGGCGATCTCGATCTCCTACGCGGATCCCTACCGCGACGAACGCGGCTGGGCGTTCAGCGGCGGCGAGTTCAGAGACCAGATCAACGACTTCTCCTTTCTGAAGGAGGCGTACGCGGCGACCGACCCGAGCTTTGACGGGCGCGTCACGGTGCCGGTGCTCTGGGACAAGCACACCGGCCAGATCGTGAGCAACGAGTCGAGCGACATCCTGCGCATGTTGAACGGTGCCTTCGAGACGTGGGCCACTGAGAGCGTCGACTTGTACCCGCCGCCACTGCGGGGCCAGATCGACGCTCTCAACCAGCACATCTACGACGACGTCAACAACGGCGTCTACAAGGCCGGCTTCGCACGTAGCCAGAAGGCCTATGAGCACGCCTATGAGCGGTTGTTCGCTACGCTCGACGAGCTCGAGCGGCGGCTGGCGGGCAGCCGCTATCTGCTCGGTGAGGCGCCGACCGAAGTCGACTGGCGCCTGTTCCCGACGCTGGTGCGCTTCGACGCCGTCTACTACGTGCACTTCAAGTGCAACCAGCGCCGGCTCGTCGACTATCCCAACCTGTGGGCCTACACACGCGACCTCTACCAGCAGCCGGGAATCGCCGAGACCGTGGCCATGGACCAGATCAAGCGTCACTACTACACGACCCACGAGTTCCTGAACCCGAGCGGCATCGTCCCACTTGGTCCCGCGATCGACTTCTTGGCGCCTCACGATCGGTCCCAGATGGCTCGGCAGGGCTGAGGCACCTGTGGCAGGTCGAGCGGGTCTCGCTTCGCTACGTAACGACGACTGAGGCCCGCCGCGTGGGGGAAGACATCGGCGGGCCTCAGTGTGCAGGTCCCAGCAGTGGGGGCACGCTGGGTGAGGCGCGGAAGGGTACGCGCCCCGGGGTGTGGGGTCGGCAGTAGTCTGCCACGTCTGGGTTGGAGCCTGCTGAGACCGGACTGAGCATCAGCTGTGAAGATGGCCGCCCGCTCTGCACTGCCACGGTAGACTAGAAAGCGATGTAGGCGACCGACGAGAAGGGACGTAGCTGGTGGAGACGGTCCCGTGTGTGTTGTGCCATTCCGAAGAGCGAGAGCTCGTCTGCACGGCGGGCGATCGACTGGCCGGCGCGCGTGGCCTGCCGGCAGGTGAGTTCACGCTCGTGCGCTGCCGATCATGCGGCCTGGTGTGCCTGGACCCGCGCCCGACGCGGGAGGAGATGGCAGCCTTCTACCCAGATGACTACCACACGCCGTCCGGCTCGCCTGGGCGTCTGCAGCGGCTGGCAGAGGCATACCGGCTGCGCCAACACGTAGAGGTCGTGCACTGGCTGGCACGCCGGCGTCCCGCTCGCGGCAGGCTGCTCGATGTGGGCTGCGGCGCCGGCGAGCTGCTGGTCATGCTGCGCAGCGACGGCTGGAGCGTGTCGGGTGTGGAGCCCTCGCCGGCGGCCGTTGCCACCGCTCGCGGGCGGCATCGGCTCGACGTGCGCGAGGGCGGCATCGACGACGTCGACTTGCCGGCGGGTGCCTACGACGTGGTCGTGCTCGCGGCCGTGCTGGAGCACCTGCCTGACCCGGTGGCGGCGCTCAACCGGGTGCGCGAGCTCCTGGCTCCGGGTGGGCTTGTCGCGGTGCTCTTCCTGCCGTTGCTTACCTCTCCCCAAGCGCGCCTGTTTGGTGGTCGCTGGCTAGGTCTCGACGCGCCGCGTCATCTGCACCATTTCGAGTCGGCGACCTTCGCCCGTGCAGCTCAGCAAGCGGGCCTGCGCATCGACTCAGTCGAGACCTACTCGCGACGCCACAATGCCACCCTGTGGGTGTCGTCGCTCTTCCCGGGTCTGCAGAAGCAGCGCCTGAACATGCTGGCAAGCCGGTCGAAGGCCAAGGCAGCGGCTGGAGCGGCGGCATACTTCGCTCTTACGACCGCCGCCCGGCCCCTGGCGCGGGTCGAGGCATCGCTGGGCGTCGCGCCGGTGCGCTCCTACTTCCTCACCGCCCTGTAGCGGACGTCGATGGCGACAGCCGTGCCGGCCGTCTGCCGATGGCGCTGAGTGTCGCCGGCCTCGACCGTGGGACGATCACCAGGAGAAGCACGGGCGCCGGTGAGTCGCCGGCAAGGGAACGGTGTTGCGCTCGGGAGAGCCACGGTGCCGCCGAGGCGGAACCTAGCGAGTGGGCGGAGTGTCCGGTCTGCGCAGAGGGTCTTTGGCAGTGCCGAGCACAAACGGCTGGCGCATGGCGGCGCGGCTCAAGTCGATGGCCCAGTGGCGGCGCGCTGCGGCGCCTAGCTCCGCGAAACCCTTGCTCCCCTTGGCGCCCTGCCGGCCGGTGATGGAGGACAGTCTCAGGTTGGACGCGTCTCCGCCACCCGTCGCACCCGGCACGATGACCGTCGGCCCGCCGAGGCCGGAGGTGAACATCGGCGTCTCGGGACTGCTGCCGCTCGCCTCGCGCCGGCGCAGCTTGGGGTCGAGGATCTCGTCGAACGCAGTGCCCATGAAGGTGAACGCCAGCACGACCAACACGACGGCGATGCCTGGCGCCAGAACGTACGACCACGCGGGCAGCGTGGCTGCGCCGGACTGCCAAGCGTTGTGGAGCATGGTGCCCCAGCTGAAGTTGAGCGGGTCGCCCAAGCCGAGGAAGGAGAGCTCGGTCTCGGCGGTGATCGCCTCAGCCACCACCAGGATGGTGTTGGCGAAGATCAGCGGGAACACGTTGGGCAGGATATGCCGAACCATGATGTGCGTGTTGCTCGAGCCGATGGCTTGGGCTCGCTCGATGAACGGCAACTCGCGTACGCGCAAAGCGTCGGCGCGCACCACACGCGCCGTGCCGGGCCAGCTCGTGAGACCGATGATGATGATGATGACGGCGTAGTTGTGGCCCCACATGGTCGCCAGCACCATGGCCAGCGGCAGCCAGGGGATGACCAGGAAGGCGTCGGTGATGCGCATCCAGATCTCGCCTTGCCACCCGCCGAAGTAGCCGGCCGCGATGCCTATGGAGGCGCCCAGAATGGTGGAGACGAGCGTCGCTGCGAGGCCCACGACGAGCGATATGCGCGTGCTCCAGATGAACTCGGAGATGACCGAGAGACCCTGCTCGTCAGTCCCCATCAGGTGGTACCAGGCCAGCCTTGGCCCTTCGAACGGATTGCCTATCTGTGCGTCCGGGGCGAGACGCGCGTGGTCGGCGAGGAACGGTGCCAGCAGCGCCACAAGCGCGAAGGCGACGATGATCGAAAGGCCGATGAGACCCTGCCGGTTGGAGCGGTAGAGCTGCCAGGTCTGGCTCGTGTTATGGACCGTGAGCTCGGCGCGCTCAGGGTTGGCCTTGGCCCACAGCCAGACGCAGGCGGCCGCCAGGACCACGACCGCCGTCTGCAGGAGCCACGTGTAGTAGCCCGTGCGCCCTGCGAAGCTGAATCCCGCGTGGCTCAGAAGGCCGCCGTTGACGAATCCCCAGGCGGCGAAGACGATGGCGATGCCGATGATGGCGGCGCTGAGGCTCCTGCCCTTCGCGTGACGGAGGAGTCCGACCACACCCCACAGCGCAACCAGGAACGCGGCGCCAAACAGTATCAGCGGCGGGAAGTTGCCCACGGTGGGCGCGAAGAACCCGCGCAGGATCTTGACGACGCCGGCCTGGATGGGCACGGTCTTCGGGTAGCGGATGAGGTCGAGCACGAGCCAGGCCACGGGGGTCCAGACCAGTATCCACTTTCTGAGCCGCCGGGGCACTATGCCTTCACCCGCGGATCTATGTAGTACAGGAGGATGTCGGCGACCAGGTTGGCGACGATGACCGCGACGCTACCCAGCATGAAGACCGCCTGCATCACAGGGTAGTCGTAGGAGGTCATGGCCGTGTAGGAGAGCAGGCCGATGCCCGGCCAGTTGAAGACGCTCTCTACCAGGATGGCGCCCGAGACGACGAACCCCAGGTTCATGAGCACGAGCGTCACTGTGGGCAGCAGCGCGTTGGGCACCACGTGACGCCAAAGCACGTCGTTGTCCTTCAGTCCCTTGGCCCGCGCCGTGAGAACGTAGTCCTCCTTCATCACACCGGTGAGCGAGCTGCGCATGATGAGGTGGTACTCGCCGTAGTAGCCCAGCGCGAACATCGAGACCGGGAGCGTGATGTGGTAGAGGAGCGTCGTGAACGTGGACCAGTCGAGCGGTATGGGACCGAACATATGGAAGTGCTGCAGTGGGGTGTATTCGCGACCCACGGGAAACCAGCCTAAGTAGACCGAGAAGAACATGATGGCTAACAGACACTGCCAAAACGTCGGCATGGCGTACATGACCATGCTCGTGTCCGTGGTGGCGACGTCGAACGGTTGGCCGCGTCTCCATCCCGCGAACACGCCCTCGACCATGCCGAGGGCGTTGGCGAGCAGCGTGCCCAGACCACAGAGGATGATCGTCGCCCAGATGCGCTCGCTGATGATCTGCGTCACCGGCCGCTTCTCGGCGAACGAGTTGCCGAAGTGCAGCTGGGCGGTGTCGCTCCAGTAGTAGATGAACTGCTCCCAAACGGGCTTGTCGAGATGGAACACCTTGCGCTGTGCCTTGATGGCGTTGAAGTCGAACTTGCCCTTGGGCACCAGCATCCTGGCGGGGTCGCCGGGCATGATGCGAAAGAGGAAGAAGTTGAACGAGGCGACGAGGATGATCGTCAACATCGCGTTGACGATCTTGCGGATGAAATAGGCTCGCTTACCCACGACTCACCGCGGCACTGCGAATCTCGTCACATGTGAGCGCGTAGAACCACACCCCATGAAACCCGCTCCCATTGTCCGTTGGTACTGGACGCGCTGGCAACGCGCCTTGCTCCTCGTTGCCGGCGCCACGATATAGCGCCCCCAGTCGCTTGGCAAGCAGGTCGGTGGGCTGACCGCGTCTGACGCTGCTTGCGAAGTGTGCACAAGCGGTTAGAATCGGCTGGCGCCGGCGTGTAGGTCGGCGTTCGGCCGGTGGGGGGCCCGATGCGCTCCGCGGGCTTTCGTCGAGCAAGGAGGCCGTGGTGAGAAGCATGTGCAGGTCGTGGCGTCTGGCGGGGCTGGCAGCCGTGACGCTGCTCCTCTCGGTCGGTTGCCTCTGGGGGTTGACGTCGGCGCTCGCCGCCAGCTCGAGCCCGCGTCCGTCGCCGAGCATCAACGGCAAGGTCGTCCTTAGGCTCGGCTGGCTGGCCGACGCCGACAACCTTAATCCGTTCATCGGCACCAACTCGTCTGCGTTCACTATCTGGTACATGAACTACGATAGTCTCGTCGGCCTCAGCCCTGTCGACCTGTCGCCGGAGAAGACCACCGGCCTGGCGACCGACTGGAAGAGCACTCCCGACGGCAAGACCTGGACCTTCACGCTACGCCGGACCGCCAAGTGGCAAGACAACGGCCAACCGGTGACCGCGCGTGACGTGGCCTTCACCTTCAACTTCATCATCCAGAACAACGCCACAAACTGGACCAGCTACACGGCCAACATCAAGAAGGTCACGGCCGTCGACGACTACACGGTGCGCTTCGACTGCTCTGCCCCCACGCCGGCTCTGCTCAACAGCTTGGGTGAGATGCCCATCCTGCCCGAGCACATCTGGTCGAAGATGTCGCCCAGCGTGGCCCTCAAGACCTTTCCCAACAGTCCGAAGATCATCGGCAGTGGGCCGTTCCAGTGCGTGGACGTCAAGAAGTCCAACTACCTGGTCATGCAGGCGAACAAGAGCTACTGGCGGGGCGCGCCGCACGTGGACTCCATCGTCTTCGAGATGTTCACCAACGCCGACACCATGGGCCAGGAGATGAAGGCCGGCGGCATCGACGGCTGCCTCGGGCTACTGCAGGCCCAGATGACCATGCTCGCGCACGATTCGGGCATCGTCGCCAAGCCCATACAGGTCAACGGCTACGACGAGCTCGGCTTCAACTGCTACCAGGGCATGTCCGACGGCAAGCCTTGGCAGAGCCTCGGCAACCCGGTGCTGCGCGACTGGAAGTTCCGTCAGGCGCTGCAGTGGGCCGTCGACAAGAACAAGCTCTGCCAGATCGCCTACGGCGGTATGGCCAAGCCGGCGGACACGGTGATCACCGCCGACTACTACCACAACCCCGACTGGCACTGGACGCCTCCGGCCGACCAGGCGTACACCTTCAACCTGGCCAAGGCCGGGCAGATGCTGACCGCAGCGGGCTACCCGCTCAAGAACGGCGTGCGCCTCGACAAGACCGGCAAGCCGATAGGCACTCTGCGCCTGTGGGCGCGCAGCTCGTACCCGCAGAGCATCACCTGCGGCAAGTTCATGACGGGGTGGTTCCAATCGCTCGGCCTCAAGATCAACTTCTCGACGGTCGACGACGGCGCGCTGGAGAGCGCGCTGACCAACACCGTCAACGGCAAGTTCACACCCGACTACGACATGTTCGAGTGGGGTTGGTACAACGACATCGACCCCGGGCCGGGTCTGAGCTACTTCACCACCAGCCAGATCGACGCGTGGAGCGACTGCGCCTGGTCGGACCCGCAGTACGACGCCCTCTACAAGCAGCAGTCCACGGAGATGAACCAGCAGAAGCGCCTGCAGATGGTCTACCAGCTGCAGCAGATGATCTATGAGCAGACGCCGTACATCCCGCTGGCATTCTCGGACGACACCGAGGCCTGGAATACCAGCCGATGGACCGACTGGGTACAGGTGCCGGCCAAGGTGGGCAACGTCGTGTTCCCGCCCTACGGCTACGAGACCTACTTCTCCGTCAGGCCCAAGGCCGGCGGCGGGGGGAGCAGCTCCGGCACGAAGGGTGTGCTCATCCTGGGCATAGTCGTCGGCGTCCTGGTCGTGGGCGCGGTGGTCTACGTGCTCATCAAGCGGCGCCGCGGGACGGTCACGGAGTCAGTCGAAGAGTGAGTCCGGCCTAGCGCGACGGGCTCGAGGCGCATGGCGTGCTCGAGCCGGTCGCGGCGAGGGCCGCAGTAAGCGAGGGCGCTCGCCGGCAGCACATGCTGTCGGCGAGCGCCCTCTTTGTCGTGGATCGCCCAGGTGTGCCCACTTCTCGTCCTCTTTCGCGAAAACTAGCTAAAGCCATGGCGCCACGCTGCCGATAGGGACCCCATCGAGCCTCACGGCTCACAGTGCATCTCACGACTTGGAGGAACGATGGGTACACGACCGATGGGCAGGCGCCGTGCGCGTCTAGTCGCAGCAGGGGTGCTGGCCGTGCTCGCAGTCTTTGCCCTCGAGGCTTCACAGGCCTTCGCCGGCACGCTCGCCAACGTGAGTTGGTCAGTCAACAACTCGCAGACCGGTAAGACCGCCGTCACCTACGCCTTCTCCTGTAAGACGGCGACCGCGGGCACGATCAAGTACGTCACCATGACGGTCCCCAGCGGCACGGCAGGCACCGTCGCCGTGGGCACCGTGTATGGTCTCGGTGCCGGCACAGTCGCGTTGGCCAGCAACACGATCACCTACACGGTCACGTCGCCCGTCGCCGTGGCGGCCAACATCCCGATCTACCTTTCGTTCACCGGCCTCACGAACACCTCCACCGCCGGCTCCAACACGTCGACCGTCACCACTCAGACGAGTGTTCCGGCGACCATCGACTCGGGCACGTCACAGTCGGTCACGTTCGGCTCGTCCTCGACGACCGCCACGGTCACTGTCGCGCAGACGCTGAGCTTCACCAACGACACGCCCTCCTTCTCGTTGGCGGTAGACCCGACAGGCACAGCCAACGGCTCGAGCCAAGCGGTCACCCTGACCATACAGACGAACGCCGCCAGCGGCTACACGCTGGCTGCTTCGGACACCGGCCTCTCGCGCACCAGCCCGGCCTACACGATCCCGGCTGTGTCCGTGGGACCCGGCACGGGTGTCGGCACGTTCCCAGCTAGCGGGTGGGGTGCTTCCGCCACGCTCTCGGGAAGCGGCGGCCACGGCGCCGCCATGGCTTCCGGGCTCTCCGGCGGCCAGTTCGTGGGCTACCCGGGCTCGGCGGCCACCTTCTTGAGCGCCACCGGCCCGACCGGCGCTACCGCGGACACCTTGGTGCTGACCGACCAAGTGAAGGTCGACTATGGGGTGCCGGCCGGCAACTACTCCGACACCATCACCTACGTAGCCACGCCAAGTTACTAACACCACTTCGCGAGAGGAGCCGGCTCTCTGCTGGCGAATCCTTCTCGCATGAAGCGCAGAGCCTCAGGAGGCCGCCCGATGAGAACCGCATTCGGCGGCCTTCTCTTTGTGGCACTGCTGGCGGCGGCCTGTCTAGGTGGCCCAGTGTCTGCCTGGGCTGCAAGCTCCGACCTTGCCGTCTCGTATCCTCCCGACCCCATCCCGGTCAAACCCGGCGCACAGACGACGTTCACCTTGCGCGTCGCCGATGTGGGCAAGGATCCCCTGAGCGTGACGATCAGCGCCCGTCAGGTGAAGCTCTCCGCCAACGGCCAGACGCAGTTCATGGACGCGCCCGACGCCGTCTTCGCCGGCGGCACGCACATCTCCCCGGAGCAGATGCGCCTCAAAGCGCGTCAGGCGCGTGAGGTGACGATCACCGTTGACGTACCGGCCGGCCTGCGTCCCAACGACTACTTCCTCGGCTTCCTTGTGAGTCCCGTGGTGACGGGCCCGGCGCTGCGGGCGGTCAATCAGGTGGGGGCGCTTGTGGTCTTGGACGTGGCGGGAGCGCGCGAGACGAATCTGGCGGCTTCGTACGTGGACCTGCCCAGTGTGGTGTGGTCGTCGTCGGTCTCTGCCTACGCGCGAGCCAGGAACACGGGCGTCTCGACACTGCAGTTCGCGTCGACCACTCTCGTCACCGGGCGCGTCGCGCCGCGGCCGGCTTCCATTTGGGAGAAGCCCCATCTGCTGCCGTCGGGACTGACGTGGGACGTGCCCATTCATTGGTCGTCTTGGCTGGGTCTCGGCTGGTACAAGGTCCGCACGACGCTCGTGTACAATGTGACGCCGCAACGCACAGGCCAGGTGGTCCTTTCGCGCACGGTGGTCGTGATCTACCCGGCGTGGCTGGCGCTGCCTGCACTTATCGTGGCCCTCGTCGGGTTCCTGGTCTGGCGTCGAGGCCGGAAGCGCCGCCGCCCGGCTCGGCGGAGGCCGAAGGCGGCAGCGGCGCCGACGCTCTGACCGCTCGCGCTCCCTCTCTGCATGCGCCGGCGACCGGCGGGCGGCTCCTGGCACGGGCGGTCGTCGACGGCGAGGGCGCGACGCTTGCAGGAACCCATGATGCGCAGCGCGAAGGCTGCACGCGAACAGAAGGTTGAGTGTGGACGACGAGTTTCACCCCAGATACCCCAAGGCGACGCTGCATGAGGTGGTCACGCAGTACATCGACTCCCTGCGCGCGCTTGGTCGCAAGCCCGAGTGCAGCGTGGCCTTCGTCCGTCGCGACGGCAGCGTGAGTCCGGCGAGTGTCCGCGGCTGGCTCCTGAAGGACACTCGCCCCGGCAGCGGCACAAACCGCTATCTGCTTCTCGAAGACGGCGACGTGTGGCGTGACGTGAAGTCGCCCACCGGATCTGGGGCTGAAGGCGGCCAGCGCGAATGGCTTCTGGGCCCAGACGACGATCTGGTGACGCTTCTGGCACAGTCTCTCGCCAACGCCCAGATCGGGGAGAACGGGTTCCTCGAGGAAGAGGAGCGGGTAGAACTGCGACCTTACGTGGTCGCGGACCGCCGGCGGGAGCAGCAGCCGTACGATGGACCCGAACGGCGCCAGAGGCCGTAGAGCCGGCATCTACAGGGGGTGCAGAGAATGAGAAGGGTGACGCGTCCGTGGGTCAGCGCTGCTGCGACTGCGCTAGTGCTCACTGCACTGGCGGCGACGGTGATGGGCTGCGGGTCCAGCTCGTCGTCCTCCAAGGCCAGCCCGACCGCGACTGCGACTTCGAACGCCTCCGTGGCGCAGATCACGGCAAACTGGGAGTCGTTCTTCGCCGGTACGACGCCGGCGGCGCGTAAGATCAGCCTGCTACAGAACGCGCAGCAGTTCGCCCAGACCATACAGGCGCAGGCGAAGTCGGTGATCGCCCAGGCGAGCCAGGCTAAGGTGTCTGCCGTGACCGTCACGTCCGCGAGCACGGCTATGGTGACGTACTCGATCCTCCTGAGCGGCAAGGTCGCGCTGGCCGATCAAACGGGACAAGCGGTGCTGGAGAGCGGCGTGTGGAAGGTGTCCGCCAAGAGCTTCGCCGACCTGCTTGCGCTGGAGGGCCAGCAGACCTCCCAGAGCTCGCCCTCGGCGACGCCCTAGCCAGTTGCCTTGCGAGGCGCGATGAGCCAGGCACGAGCGGCCTCGATCCAGGGGCGCCAGAATCGTGCTTTGGCGACTATCAGCGCCGTCCTGTTCCTGACGTTCCTCGACACGACCATCGTCAGCGTCGCCCTCGCCGACATCCAGTCGACGATGCACGCCGGCGTGTCCCAGCTGCAGTGGGTCGTCAATGGGTACGCTCTGGTGTTCGCCAGTCTCATGTTGGGGGCGGGCACCTTGGGCGACCGCCTCGGCCGCAAGCGCATGATGCTCGGCGGAGTGGCCGTGTTCGTCGCCGGATCTCTGCTCGGAGCTTTGGCTCCGAACGTCAACACGCTCATCGCCTCGCGGGCCATCATGGGCGTCGGGGCGGCCGCCTGCGAGCCGGCGACGCTCTCGGTCATACGGCACATGTATCCGCAGCGTGCCGCGCGGGCGCGGGCACTGGGGGTGTGGGCAGCCATCTCGGGCTTGGCCCTGGCGCTGGGGCCAGTCTTCGGCGGCATCCTGGTCGGTATCGGCGGCTGGCGCGACGTGTTCTGGTTCAACCTGGCCGCAGGAGCGGCGATCTTCGTGGCCGCCTGGATGACAGTGCCGGAGAGCGCCGACCCGCTGTCTGCCCGCAAGGACTGGGCGGGGTTCATCCTGGGGCCGGTGGCGCTCGGCACCACGATCTTCGCGGTCATCCTCGGGGAGAGTCGAGGCTACGCGGCGCCTGGGATGATCGCGCTGTTCGTCATCGGTGCCGTGGCGGCCGGGCTGTTTGTGCTCGCCGAAATCCGCAATCCGGCACCCATATTCGACGTGAGATACCTGCGCAAAGCGCCGTTCTCCGGCGCGCTCGCGGTGGCCTTTGCCACGTACTTCGGCATCTTCTCGATCTTCTTCTTCACCGCACTCTACCTACAGGAGGTGGTCGGGTACTCGCCGTACCGCCTCGCGCTGCTCTTCGTGCCCATGTCGGTGGCCATGATCTTGTCCTCGGTGCTCGCGGGGAGGTGGGTGGGCAGAGTGGGGCCGCGCCTGCCCATGGCCGTCGGCTGTCTGGCTGCCGGTGCCGGTGTGCTGTTCGCGTGCCTGGCTCTGCAAGGCCAGATCCACTTTGACGCGCTCGCGGTGGCGCTCACCCTGGCCGGCTTGGGATTCGGCATCGCCGTGGTGCCCATCACCTCCGTAGCTCTGGCGGTGATCCCGCCGGCGCACTCCGGCATGGCCGCGTCGGCGACCACGACGAGTCGCGAGCTTGGCTCGGTCGTGGGTGTGGCCGTGCTCGGCTCGATGGTCAACGGCAACCTGACCGTGGGCCTCGCCCACCGCTTGGCCGTGCTCGGCATACCCGCCGCGTTCCGAGGGGTCGTCATCACGGCGGTCGAGACCGGCACAGTGCCCAGCGGCGGCTCCGGTGGCGCCGCCGGCGCGGAGAAGGCCTACGGACCTATCGTGGCCAAAGTCGTCGATGCCGCCTACGGTGCCTTCCACACTGGTCTCAACATCTCGTTGATCGTGGCTGGCGTCGTCATTCTGGCCGCCGGCCTCGTCGCCTGGACCACGCTGGCGCCAGCGCACAGCAAGGGCAGCTCCATCGAGTAGGGAGCCGGCTCGCGGGGCTCAGGCTCAGGGGAGGATGAAGCCGCAGCCCGCGCGGCCGCGGGTGTCGCCGAAGCGGAAGATCAGCCTTGGCCGCGTCGCTCGGAGCCTGGATGGGCGCGCCACACCTGTCGCCGGTCGTCGACGACGATCGGGTCGGCTTGCACGGCGATGTGCTCGTCGGCAAAGCCGTACTGCACACGTGTGACCGAGCGCCCGAGCAGCGTCACCAGCTCATCGGTCGGTTGGTCCACCCACTCGCGCACAGTGACTAAGGGCTCGGCGGCGACCGGCGCCTCTAGAAGCACCTCATGCCAAACCCCGCCGTCGGGAAGCAAGAGGTAGCGGTCGTGCTTGCCGGCAACCTCGGAGCTGTGCAGAAGCCAGCCCGCCGTCGCCGGCTCGGGGCTGGGCTCATTGTCGCTGGCGAAGGCGACCTTGCAGCTGGGCTCGCCGCCGTACCTCTGCATCGTCGTGGCCCATCTGACCGCCAACTGCCACAGCTTACGCTCAGGATCGATCGGTGTGTACGAAGCGCTCATGGTCACCCCCCTCGTGACTATGCCCGCACTCTACGCCATGAGCGTACGGTTGACAATGGCGATGGGGCGAGCCACCATCCATGACGGAGGTCAGCATGCAACCAGACCCGACGACCATCCTCGATACTCTGGACATCGACACCCCGCTGATCGGGCTCTACGACGCGCCCGACCCGGCGCCCTTCGCACCGCTGGTCGAGCCCAAGCCGCGAGAGTGTGTGTTTGCCGCCTTCTCCCAGTGGCAGGCGGGCAAGACGCTGCACGTCACGAAGGAGAGGCACGGTTGCGGTGCGGGGCAGCTACTCGGCGACCAGGTGTCCGGGCGGTCGCGCGCCGCGCTGGTGAAGTTCCTCGTCGACGAGGAGGGGCTGCGTGCCTCACACGAACTGATGGGCCTCTGGCTTGATGCTCGCCCCGGCTTTCAACCGAGGCATGCGCACGTGCTCATCGGCCCGCTGCGCGGCGACCAGTACGACCACCTGCGCTCAGTCACCTTCTACGTCAACGCCGACCAGCTCTCGGTGCTCTGCACCGGGGCCGCGTACTACAGCAGGCCCGACGACCCGGCGCCGGTCACGGTGCCCTTCGGCTCTGCCTGTGCGCAACTGGCCGGGCTGTTCGCAGACTTGGACGTGCCGCAGGCCATCGTCGGCGCCACGGACCAAGCCATGCGCCAGCACGTGCCTCCCGGCTTGCTCGCTTTCAGTGTGACCAGGCCGATGTACGAGCTCCTGTGTCGCTGGGCCGACGACCCTGCCAGCTCGCTGCACAACAGCTTTCTGAGGCGGCTCATCGAGGGACGCGGCGGCTCTTTGTAGCTGTGGCTCCTTGGGGCTGCGGTCGGCTTGCGCGCAGCGCCGGCGGCCAGAGACAGGAAAAGAGGCCACCCAAGGTCTTTCCCGAGACAGAGAGGGTAGCCTCTTAGTCACTTCCTTTCTCGGCACGTCGGAGAAAACCTTTAGCCCCCGGCCGATGTTCGTATGCAGGAGTCGGCGCCGCGGCGTGGTACTAGGAGCACGGGGGCTGCCGGCCTCACCAGTGCTCCTTTGGCTCGCTCAACTGGTCCTTCTGTCTTCGCGGCAGCCCCCGCTTTGCTCTCTCAGTGAGAGGCGGGCGGCTTTACAGCCGGCGGTGCGGGATGTCATCATGGGAACTCGCTGGCACACCGTGCGGGCTCTTTGTTCGATCCCACCGCTATCCCCGACCAAGACGAACGCGTGCCACGGCCGAGGTCAGTTGACTTCGGCGGAGAGTCGTCTATAGTGCCAGCTTGGCCGCCGGCTACCGGCATCGGAGGCTGCGTCGGATGATCGTTTTCGAGAACGTCAGCAAGATCTACGAGCCGGACGTGGTGGGCCTGCAAGACTTCACCTGGCACGTCCCCAAAGGCGAGTTCGTCTTCCTCGTCGGCCCGTCCGGATCCGGCAAGACGACCCTCATCAAGCTGGTCCTCAAGGAGCTCGAACCCACTGAGGGTCGCATCCTGGTGGCCGGGCGCAATCTCTCTACACTGAGGCGCAGCAAGGTACCGTTCCTGCGCCGCAACATCGGCTGTGTGTTCCAGGACTTCAAGCTGCTGCCCAACAAGACCGTATGGGAGAACGTCGCCTACGCGCTCGAGGTCGTGGGTGAGAACCGGCGCTCCATCCGTCGCAAGGTACCCGAGATCGTCAACCTGGTGGGCCTGGCCGACAAGGCGAACAGCTTGCCCCATGAGATCTCGGGCGGCGAGCAGCAGCGCGTCTCGGTCGCCCGGGCGTTCGTCAACCATCCGCCGCTGCTGCTAGCCGACGAGCCGACGGGCAACATCGACCCCGAGACGTCCATCGGCCTCATGCAGCTGCTCATGCGCATCAACCGAACGGGCACGACGGTGGTGGTGGCCACGCACGATCGCGACATGGTCAACCGCATGAAGCGGCGCGTGATCCAACTCGAGGGCGGCCGCATGGTGCGTGACGAGCATCGCGGCTCCTACGACGAGTCGCCCGCGGAGGTGACCGGTGCGGACTAGCTTCTTCTTCTCTGAGGCTGTGGGCTCTTTGCGACGCAACTGGGTCATGACCATGGCCGCCATCCTCACCGTCTTCATCTCCATGAGCATCCTCGGCGTGGCCCTGGTCACCGACCGCAACCTCAACCAGGGCACCACCAGCCTCAAGAACCGCATCCTTATCCAGGTCTTCATCAGCGACAATGCCACACCTGAGCAGGTGGCGGCGCTTCAGCAGAAGATCAACAGCACGCCGCAGATCAAGAAGAGTGTGTACATCTCCAAGGATCAGGCGCTGGAGAGGTTCCGCCAGACGCTCGGCGTCAACTCGGCGATCATCCTCAAGGAACTGCCGAACAACCCGCTGCCGGCCTCCTACGAGATCTACGTCAAGGACAGCAATCAGGTGGACGCGGTGGCCCAGCAGTTCGTCGGTAACCCGGCGGTCGACGACAATGTGCCCGGTTCGGGCAAGCACGACAGCGTCGTCTACGCCAAGAAGACCGTGCGCCGCATGCTGGGCATCATCAACCTCGTCGAGAAGGGCATGTGGGTCGCGATGGGGATTTTCGGCGTGGCGGCCATCCTGCTCATCTCCACCACGGTCCGGCTCTCGATCTTCGCCCGCCGGCGCGAGATCGAGATCATGCGCCTGGTGGGCGCCACCAACTGGTTCATCCGCTGGCCCTTCATCCTCGAGGGCTTCATCACGGGCTTGGTGGGCTCGGTGCTCGCCGGCCTGGGCATCTACGCGTTCAACTGGACCATCTTCAAGTGGATCAAGAGCACGACCCTGAGCTACTGGGCCGTGAAGATCTATCCACCGTGGTTCCAGAGTGGGAGTTGGCCGCTCGGGCTCCTGCCCTCACTGGCCCTTCTCGGGGCTGTGCTGGGCGCTCTGGGCGGCGGCTTCGCCCTGCGCCGCTACCTCAAGGTGTAGCTCTGGCGGGCGGGCGCTACAGGAAAAGCGCCGCCTGCCGAAGAACTACCATGAACGCCATGAAGATGACGAGGACACTCGTACTTCTCATCGCCGCGGCCGCAGTGCTCGTGGGCACTGCAGCGCAGCCGGCCGGCGCGCTCACGACCTTGGGC
>Ga0247847_1000224_pt1 | contig 16529 bp, 13 predicted proteins | sample PFST25metaG_FD_186002 | JGI IMG/M metagenome (GOLD analysis project Ga0247847, IMG submission 186002) | Peat soil microbial communities from Stordalen Mire, Sweden - P.F.S.T25 | ecosystem: Environmental > Terrestrial > Soil > Wetlands > Peat | place: Sweden: Norrbotten County, Stordalen Mire...
TTCCGAACAGAGAAGTTAAGCCCAACCACGCCGATGGTACTGCCCACAAGGTGGAAGAGTAGGTAGCCGCCACTTTTGCAAAGAGTGTCCCTCTCGTTTTTCGAGTCCGACACTCTTTTTTTTGCCCTTAAATGACAAGGTTGGATGCTATTCAGGTTCTTCAACCAATATGTTTGGGATGATTTCTAATTTGGCAATGAGTTGCGGTAAGATCGATCTGGAAACAGTAATGGTGAGATGGCAGGTGGATTCAAACTGTTGCTCACGAATGATGATATGCATGGCTTTTAGAATAGACATTGCTTGATTCAACTGTTCATAAGCAAAAGTAAGATGTAGTGAGCTTGTCACTTCCTTCTCTATCCATGTGTTATTGGCTAATGCATCGGCTGCTGCTTGTTTATAGGCGTGCATTAATCCTCCTGTACCTAATAAAACACCTCCAAAATATCTTACCACTACTATCAAAACATTGGTCAATTCCAGGGAGTGAATTTGTCCTAAAATAGGTCGCCCTCCAGTGCCTGAAGGTTCTCCGTCATCGAAAGCACGAAATTGTGTGCGATCTTCTCCAAGCATATAAGCGTAGCAAATATGGCGTGCATCGTAGTAATGTTTTTTGAAAGTCTCTAATGCTTGTTTGACTTCATGTTCGCTTTCAACAGTCATTGCAAAAGACAGAAATTTACTTCCTTTTTCTTTGTAGATGCCTTCGGAAGCACATGTCAGAATGCGTATATGGTCAGCCATCCTCTGTTAGATTGATTCATTTATTTATTTGTACTTAATATGCGAAGATTGTTTGAAGCCGTTTGTTTTGCTTAAAAATAAGTACTTTTGCATCGTGAACATTTTTACGTTATGTAGTTTATTCTTTTGATATGATACGAATTTATATGTCTCATTATATTAAGGTAATAGTATCTTTTTTGATATTGATACTATTGCTTTCAGCTTGTTCACGGAATCCATATCCTGAAAATCTCACGATGATTCCGGCGAATGCTTCGATGGTAACTTGCATTGATGTGAAACAACTTATTGAAAAATCATCTTTGAGTTCGTTTAAAAGCTCACAAACGGCAAATATTATTGCACAAACAGGGCTTAATGGACAACGAATGCTGAAAACGTTGATAGATGATCCAACGAAAAGTGGCATAGATTTTAAAACCATCTATCTCTTTTTTCTGAACCCGAATCAAATAGGAATCACCTTTCCATTACGTTCTGCTTCTACTTTTGAAAACACGGTGTTGTCGTTAGAAAAGGAGGAACAACATCCTGTTACGATTCAAACTATTTTAAGTTGCAAATATATCTTTTTTTCAGAACAAGATAGCACTGTATTAGTATGGAATCATCACAAAGCGTTGGTGATGATGCATTCAAACCCACAGAATGCTTGTTCTGTTTTTGCTACTACGCAGGATAAGAGTATTTTGACTAATAAAGATTTTGTTCAGTTTTATCAGAAACGTGGTGACGTTGCTTGTTGGGTAACAGTGCAGAAACTTTCCCAATGTAAATTTTTGAAGAATCAATCATTATCAGCACATGCTTTAGTAAACGGGTATGTACATGCGAATCTTTTCTTTAATCGAGGAGATATTGAAGGAAAAGTAGATTTTTTTGTTCAAAGTGACTCTAAGAAGGGGTTCCGGAGTATGGTGAAACAGACGGAGGATTCTTCTTTAATCACATATATGCCTGCCACTCCTTATATAATGGCAAGGGTTTCAGTTCATCCAGAGGCAATTATTTCATACATGCCTTCACTTAATGGTTTAACATCGCCTTATGACAGGTTGCTTCACGCATGGGCTGGCGATGCTGCATTTTCTTTTTTCGGTTTTGCCAACGATGGGTTTCCGGTGCCCCAAATGGAGCTTGTTGCTACGCTTCAAGATCGTAAAGGATATGACATCTTGCTTAACGGATTGTTGAAGCGATTTCCGAAACGGAATATGAGGGGGTATACACTTGTTACGATTCAACCATTTGTTCTTTATACAGCTCTACAAGGTCAAACCATGATGATGACCACTAATGAAGGAATAATTCATGATTTTGCGGCTCATTGTGCACTAGCACATCATTTAGAATCTACTGCATGGAAAGGTATTATTCATGATCCGTTGTTTTTATATGTCAATTTAGCCTTAGAAAATTATCCGGATGGACTTTCTGACTTTTTGAATAGCTTTAGTGATGGCATGTTGGATGCCGTGAAACAGGATTTAATTTTTAAAGATTTAGAAGCATCGTATAATCCTACGACTAACGAGGCTTTTTTTGATCTGAGACTGAAAGATACGACACAAAACAGCCTGCATGTGCTTTTGCGAAAAGTAGATGAAGCTGTTGCTGCCACTAATTAATTGATAACATATTCTTAACGTGCATACCATAAAATTAAAACAAGTAGCTCCTGAACCAATAGCCGATATTGCTGCGCATGATTTGTCAATTTGGTACACCGAACGTAGCTTTGAATGTGGACGGCGATATTTAATAAAATCAGAGTCGGGCAAAGGGAAATCCTCATTATTCGATTTTCTTTATGGAAGACGTAATGATTTTCTTGGAAATATAGAGTTTGACGGTAAATCGATACAATCACTGCGAATAAAAGCATGGACTGAAGTTCGTCAACGGCATATTAGTCTTGTATTTCAAGGGTTTCGACTTTTTCCTGAACTAACGGTGCTGGAAAATTTGCAACTTAAAAATCAGTTGACACATTATTTATCTGCTGATAAATTGAACTATTTATTGGATGCAGTAGGAATTTCTGAAAAAAGGGATACTGCCTTAAGATTGCTTTCGTATGGTCAGCAGCAACGTGTTGCCATTGTACGTTCTCTTTGTCAACCATTTGACTTTTTGTTGCTTGATGAACCATTTAGTCATTTGGATGAAATTAATCAGCAAACAATCTGTCGTTTGATTTCTGACGAGTTAAGTGAGCGAGGTGCGGGATTACTCCTTTCTTCGTTAGGAGACGATTATTTTTTTGAGTTTGATGAAAAATTGGCCCTCTAATTCTTACTCGTTGCTAAGTCAACTATTTTAAACATCTGCTTTATGTTATTATGGCATTTATTACGCAAGAATATTGCTGTTGGACAATTGGTTGGCTATATTCTTGCCACGCTTTTGGGGTTGACAATCGTGTTGATGTCGATACAGTTTTTTACAGATATTCGTCCGGTATTTAGTGAGAAAAAAGGAGTTTTTGCGCGCGATTATTTAGTGATTAGTAAGAAAGTATCTGTTTTCAAGACATTGAAAATAACGAATACGTCATTTTCAGAAGATGAAATGAAAGAGATTGCTGATCAGAGTTTCGTTAAACGAATGGCTGGGTTTACTACAGCTACCTTTCGCGTTTATGCTTCAATGGCAATGGGAGGAAAGGTTGCAAATCTGGGGACTTCGTTGTTTTTTGAATCGGTGCCAAATGAGTTTCTGGATATCAAGCCCGGGGATTGGAAGTGGAGCGAAGGGAGTAACTTTATCCCGATTATTTTACCCCGTTCTTATTTAACTCTTTATAATTTTGGCTTTGCTCCCAGTCAGGGGCTGCCTCAATTATCAAGTAGTATGTTTTCAAAATTAGACTTGACGATTGAATTGAGCGGCAACGCAAAAGATGCACTGTTTCATAGTCGCATTGTTGGGTTTACTGACCGAATAAATTCCATTTTAGTGCCACAATCTTTTATGGAATGGGCAAATGTTCAATTTGGAACTGCATCGACTCCTCCTTCACGACTTATTCTTGAGCCGTACAACCTGACGGATCCGCATATGGGCGATTTTTTCGCTTTACATGATTATGAAGTTGCCAACGATAAGGCAGCGGCAGGTGAAGCCTCCTCGTTTTTGCGAACTCTACTATTTGTGGTGCTTACCGTTGGAGTGATTATTACTCTTTTAGCTTTGGGCTTGATGTTGTTGAGTATCAATTTGCTTATTCAGAAAAACCATGAGAAGATTGAGAATCTTTCTTTAGCAGGGTATCCATCACCGGTCATTGCACGACCATATCAAGGACTGGTGATCATTATCAATGGGATTATTTTTGTGTTATCGTTATTGATAGTGAGTTATTTACGAGATTATTATATTGCTATATTTTCTTCTTCACTGCATATTGATGATTCAGCCTGGGCATGGAACAACCTTTTATGGGGAGGTGGTATCATTTTTGGACTTACCATTGTGAACAGCATATGGATTTATTTTAAAATCAGGGAAATCCGACGATAAGTAAGCGTATGTTTGTCCATTATCCTTTTTAATGTGCTATAGAATATTATGATCGACAAGTCCTCCTCTTTTTTTACAAAATAGCTCTATATCTGAAATTCTTAGTTGGGTAATGTGTTGTTTTCTGTTTGGCAGATAGAAAATTAAGTCCTAACTTTGTGCCCTGAATTTTCAGACAACATAATGTCCAATCTATTAACTGTTACAACTCATTCGTTTATGGAAGAACAACAAGAAAACATCGTGGAAGATGTAAAAACTCCCGCTGCTGAAGAAGCTGCGCCTCAAATCGTTGAATCTAATGATCAACCACTACAGACTGTTGAATCTGAACCTGCCCCTCAACCTGTAGTATTAAAAGAGCCGACAAAAGAAGCTGTCCCAACAGAAGATTTCGATTGGGAAGTCTATGAAAAAGGAGACTTTGTAGCTGTGGATCGAGAAGAGCTCACAAAAAAATATGATGTAACTCTTAACACCATCAAGGAAAAAGAGGTGGTAGAAGGTACTGTCATTTCAATGAACAAACGCGAAGTAGTTGTCAATATTGGCTTTAAGTCCGATGGCATTATTTCGTTGAATGAATTCCGCTATAATCCTGATTTGAAAATAGGGGATAAAGTAGAGGTTTTCATTGAAAACCAAGAAGATAAAAAAGGACAACTCTTGCTTTCGCATAAACAAGCACGCACTTCTCGCTCATGGGATCGCGTAAATGCTGCGCTTGAGAACGATGAAACAATCAAAGGCTTTGTAAAGTGTCGTACAAAAGGTGGTATGATTGTCGATGTGTTTGGTATTGAAGCTTTCTTACCAGGCTCACAAATCGATGTACGCCCTATTCGTGATTACGATGTTTTTGTTGGAAAAACCATGGAATTCAAGGTTGTTAAGATCAATCATGAATTCAAAAATGTGGTTGTTTCACACAAGGCTTTGATTGAAGCTGAACTTGAACAACAAAAGAAAGAAATTATTTCGAAGCTCGAAAAAGGACAAGTGCTCGAAGGTACTGTCAAAAACATCACCAATTACGGAGTATTCATTGATTTGGGTGGCGTAGATGGTTTGATCCATATTACCGATCTTTCATGGGGACGTGTTTCCCATCCTGATGAAGTGGTAAAATTGGATCAAAAACTGAATGTTGTGATTATAGACTTCGACAACGAAAAGAAACGTATTGCATTAGGATTAAAACAATTAACTCCTCACCCTTGGGATGCTTTGGATGCCAACCTTAAAGTTGGTGATCAAGTGAAGGGTAAAGTGGTTGTTGTTGCTGACTATGGTGCTTTTGTTGAAGTGATGCCGGGCGTAGAAGGATTGATTCACGTTTCAGAAATGTCGTGGAGCCAACATTTGCGTAGTGCACAAGACTTCTTAAAAGTGAGCGACGAAGTAGAAGCTGTTATCTTGACACTTGATCGCGAGGAACGCAAAATGTCATTGGGTATCAAACAACTCAAGAAAGATCCTTGGGTGAGCATTGAAGAGAAATATGCACTTGGGTCGAAACATACTGCACGGGTTCGCAACTTTACTAATTTTGGTGTGTTTGTTGAAATTGAAGAAGGCGTAGATGGGTTGATCCACATAAGCGATCTTTCCTGGACACGCAAGATTAAGCATCCGTCAGAGTTTACCCAAATTGGGGCAAATATGGATGTTGTTGTGCTTGAAATTGACAAGGATAATCGTCGTTTGAGTTTGGGACACAAACAGTTGGAAGAAAATCCATGGGATGTGTTTGAAACGATTTTCAAAGTTGATAGCATTCACGAAGGTACCATTATCGAATTACTTGACAAGGGCGCTGTTGTTTCTTTGCCTTATGGTGTTGAAGGTTTTGCTACTCCAAAACATTTGGTCAAAGAAGATGGAACAGCCGCTAAATTGGAAGAAAAATTATCTTTTAAGGTCATTGAATTCAATAAGGATGCTAAACGTATTATTGTATCTCACAGCCGTATTCATGAGGATGAACAACGTGCAGCTGCAGCTCCGACCGCTGAAAAAAGAGAATCTATTGCTAAAAAAGGCAAAAAGACTGCTAATGAAGAACCTGCAATAAATACGCCTGCATCTCCTGCTTATGAGAAAACCACGTTGGGAGATATCCAGCAATTGGCAGATCTGAAAGATCAATTGTCAGAAGCTGAACATACACAGGCTGTCAAAGCTGCTGAAGCTCATGCAAAACGAGTAGCTAAGAAAGCTGCAACGCCAGCACCTGATGCTGATAGTGAAGAAAAAAAAGCAGAATAATCTGCTCTTTCTATATTAAAAAAAGCTGCCTGTAATCAGGTGGCTTTTTTTGTTACTTTTGTATAGCTAAAAATGGATGTTTGGCAAAATCACTGGAACTGATTTGAAATAAAAAATTTCCGAAGTATGTCTCACATAGAAAATGATCCAAAATATAAAGGGCTTGTCGTAAATGATGGAGTTGTGCAACCCCCGAGTGTAAATCCATATTTGCAGACTCAACTAAGAAAGAAAAGAAAGCAATATACCGTTGCTGAATTTGTGGACGGTATTTTGAAAGGGGATCGTGTCATCCTGAGTCAAGCTGTAACGTTACTTGAGAGTGCACAGCCTGATCACCAGATTATCGCACAAGAGATTATTGAGAAATGTCTGCCCTATACAGGGAAGTCCGTGAGGGTAGGGATTACAGGAGTTCCGGGAGCAGGGAAAAGTACGTTTATCGAAGCATTAGGGACGTTATTAACCAAGCAGGAACATAAATTGGCAGTGTTAGCTATTGATCCGAGTAGTGAGCGAAGCAAAGGTAGTATATTGGGCGATAAAACGCGTATGGAAGAGCTATCGCGTCAGTCTAATGCTTTTATCCGGCCATCTCCTTCGTCAGGTTCTTTAGGTGGTGTTGCCCGTAAAACACGGGAAATCATCATGCTCTGTGAGGCAGCCGGTTTTGATATTGTGTTTGTGGAAACTATGGGAGTTGGACAATCTGAAACAGTGGTTCATTCCATGGTCGATTTTTTCTTATTGTTACAAGTTGCCGGTACGGGAGATGAGCTACAAGGGATCAAACGGGGTATCATGGAAATGGTTGATGGCATTGCTATCAATAAAGCTGATGAAAACAATCTGGAGCGCGTCAATGTTACTAAAGCACAATTAGTAACGGCTTTACACATGTTTCCTTTACCTGATTCCGGTTGGGCACCGCAAGTGATGACTTGTTCCGCGTTACATCATATCAATGTAGAGGCTGTGTGGAATATGGTGGTGAATTATATTGACTTCATACGTAATAACGGCTATTTTGAGGAGAATAGGATGCGGCAATCTGCTTATTGGATGTATGAATCGATCAATGAACAATTAAAAAGTAACTTTTATAATGATCCAACTATTGTGAATCTGCTGAAGAGTTATGAACAAAAAGTACTCTCCAATGAAGTCAGCTCATTTATTGCCGCATCTCATCTATTAGATATTTATTTTCACCAAACACTGCATTAGGGCGTGTAAGAACAGCTATTAATCAATCGGATATTCCTCGAAGGCATAAAGTACTGTTGATAAATAACGTTCACCGGTATCGGGCAATAATACTACAATCATTTTTTCCTGGTTCTCGGGCAACTTTGCTAATTGAACGGCAGCGAATACGGCTGCACCAGAGGAGATACCTACTAACAGCCCTTCGGTGCGCGCTAATTCACGACTGGTTTTAATCGCTTCGTCATCGCTCACCTGAATTATTTGATCGACCCAACGAGGTTGATAAATGATGGGTTGAAATCCTGCACCAATGCCTTGAATCTTATGAGGTCCGGCAATTCCTCCTGATAGTACCGGAGAACTTTTGGGTTCAACAGCCACGGTTTTAACAGTTGCGTTATGTGTTTTCAGAGCTTCTCCAACACCAGTGATAGTGCCACCTGTTCCAACACCTGCAACGAAAATATCTACTTTTCCTTCTGTATCCCGCCAAATTTCTTCTCCTGTTGTCTTTTTATGTATGGCCGGATTAGCAGGGTTTTCAAATTGTTGAAGGATTACAGCTCCAGGTGTCTTTTCTTTTAGTTCAATGGCTACCCGAATCGCGCCTTTCATGCCTTCAGTGCCGGGAGTGAGCACAATTTCCGCACCTAATGCTTTGAGCAGGTTACGACGTTCAACACTCATTGTTTCAGGCATAGTCAAAATTAATTTATATTCTTTTACAGCAGAAACAAGGGCTAGTCCGATGCCTGTGTTTCCACTGGTTGGTTCAATGATGGTTGCTCCAGGTTGTAAGACACCATCTTCTTCTGCTGCTTGTATCATCGCATTCGCAATACGATCTTTCACGCTTCCGCCAGGATTAAAGGACTCGAGTTTGAGTATAAGAGGGTTGCCCAGACCATGATGCTTGCTGAATCGTGATGCTGCCATCATTGGGGTGTTACCAATTAAATCCGTTAATTGAGTTGCTATTTTTGTCATTGGAGTATGTTTTTTTATTAGAGACGCAATCTGTTGCGCCCTTAATATTGTAATATAATTTATTGGATTTTTGCCAAAGCTTGTTCCAAATCGGCTTTGATATCGTCAATATGTTCAATACCAACTGATACTCGTAACATGCCGGCTTCTACGCCTGATGCTTTTTGATCTTCAGCTGAAAGTTGTTCATGCGTGGTAGATGCCGGATGAATAATCAACGATTTGGCATCACCAACGTTTGCTAAATGGCTTAATAGTTTTACATTGTTAATCAATGTATCTGCGTTTACCGGACTCCCTTTCACTTTGAAGGTCAGCACACCACCAAAACCATGTTTGAAATACTTTGTTGCTATTTCGTGATATTTGCTGCTTTTTAATCCCGGATAGTTCACATATTCTATCTTCGGATGCTGCTCAAGCCATTGTGCCAATGCTAAGGCGTTTTCGACATGACGTTCAACACGTAAGGAAAGCGTTTCGAGACCTTGAAGTAGAAGGAATGAATTAAATGGGCTGATGGTATTGCCCCAGTCGCGCAATCCTTCTACTCTGGCACGAATGTTAAATGCAATATTTCCGAATTGGCTGTTAGAACCGAAGACATCCCAGAATACCAAACCATGATAGCTATCGGAAGGTTCTGTGAATGCCGGAAACTTACCATTACCCCAGTTGAATTTGCCACTATCGACGATTACTCCACCTAATGAAGTGCCATGTCCACCTATCCATTTAGTAGCTGACTCTACCACTACTGATGCACCATGTTCCAATGGGCGAAAGATAGCGCCTCCGGCTCCGAACGTGTTATCAACGATTAATGGAATACCGTGTTTGTCAGCGACTGCTGCTATGGCTTCAAAGTCGGGCACATTTAAATCGGGATTTCCGATGGTTTCCAGATAGAGGGCTTTTGTTTGATCATCAATCAATGCGTCAAATGCTTCTGGAGTATCGTAAGACGAAAAGCGAACTTCTACTCCCAGCCGTTTGAATTGATTTTTAAATTGGTTATAAGTTCCTCCATAAAGATGAGATGTTGAAACAAAATTATTGCCGGCTTCAATGATATTATTCAGAGCAATAAATTGAGCAGATAGTCCTGAAGAAGTGGCGAGAGCATTTACTCCGCCTTCAAGAGCTGCAACGCGTTTCTCAAACACGTCGGTGGTCGGATTCATCAAACGGGTATAGATGTTTCCAAATTTGCGTAATCCAAAAAGATCAGCGCCGTCTTTTGCGTCGTCAAAAACATACGAACTGGTTTGATAAATGGGTACCGCACGCGATTTAGTCGTTGGGTCAACTTCTTGCCCTGCATGTACTTGTAGTGTTTCAAATTTCAATGATGAAGTGGCCATAATAAATAGTTTTATAAATGATGTTGTTACTGACAAAGATACGGACACAACGGATCACTTCACAATACCATAGATATGGTAGATTTCAATTACAAGTTTCAGTATTGCGCGAGATAAATCACATCTCCATCAATAACATTGAAAGACGAGGATGCTACCTTGGGAGAAGTCTAAGCGAAAGTGAGTTGACAGACATTCGTTCAGGGTGCCTTGCCACCAATTAGCTAATGGCAGGTCAATCAAAGGATACTTTAAGTTTGTCGATGTGATTTTCAATAACGGGTCGATAGAAAAAAGTGAAATTTGCTGACCTATGTAACTTTCTATCTCTCCACTATGATGGCGTACAATAAATGTGCCGAAATCTGTCATCATATTTACGCCTGGCAACAGTTGAGCGTAATCCATCAATAGGGAAATATTGCCTAATGTGTGATCTTCCCGAAGTCCTGTTGCTCCCAGAATGGTAATGTGAGTTGCTCCTTGTTGTAAACAGAAACGAAATCCTTTGGTCAGGTCGTTGGTTTCCTGATCGGGGATATGTACCAATCGATCGTGAAAACGATACTGCAACGATTGAGTTACACTGTCAAAATCACCAACAATAAAATCAGGTTCTCTTCCGAAATCGAGAAGTTTCTGAGCTGCCCCATCGCAACAAACAATGGTTTCTGCTTTTTGTAAACATGCAATGGCTTGAGGATGTGTAGGGAAACTGCCATCAGCTAAAAGCACGTATGATGTAGAGATTCTGGACATAATGAAGCAGTAATATGTATGAGGTCAACTATATCATGTATTCGGCTACAGAAAGTATCCCCGCACGAAGCGCATATTTTGTGGCTTCATGGAGATTGTTTACCTCTAATTTATGAAAGATGTTTTTGCGATGCGTGTTGATAGTATGAAAACTCAGATTCTTTTCCATTGCAATCTCTTTTGTGGTTTTACCAAGAGCCATCAGGCGTAAAATGGTTTGCTCTGTATCTGATAAAACTTTCTTTTCGTCGCATCCTGTTGAAGTCTCATTGTCTTCAGGGCTGTTGTGAATCAAATTCTCGTTAAAGTACCGCTTCCCTTTGATACTTTCTTCAATAGCTAACTTGCATTCGTCTAATGGAGCATCTTTTAATAAAATACCAATGTTTTCTGATGAGGTGTATATTCGATTCAAAAAGTCACAACTCAACTCATCTGAAAAAATTATCCACTGAGTTGCAGTATAGCGTTGGGACATATTGAGCAATTCCCACACATCATGAAAATCGGCGAGTGTATAATCGAGCACAACGATTCTGTTTGAATCCCGATGCAACAAAGCTTGTAATTCATTCTTAGCTACAACATCATGCACTTCAACAATAGGAAAGTATTGCTGCAGAAAACAATGCATGCCTATTTTCGTGATATCCTGGTTATCAAATAGAATGAAAGATATTTGCTTCATAATGGCCTCCGGTTTTGCTCTGTCAAATGTGTCAGGACGGATTGTATCTCAAAGATTTACAATTTGTCCTACAGATGTCGCTTATGATGAGGGTTGTCTTTGGCTTGATAATTGGATAATGGCACGCTCTCAACAGTTACGTTTGTTGGGTCAAGATCCAATATTTGTGTATCGGATGTGGAGAACTTTTTCATGTAATAATACAATGTGAGGATCGTTTTTCTATAGACTGATAATTGAATGTCTCCCCGAAGAATCCGTTCAACCACTACAAACCGAAAGTCTCCTTCAATATGATGCGTTGCCAAAGAAGGATAGCGGCTTTCTAAAGATACAATCCCTCTTTCCTCCATTTCTCTTGCTATTTGGTGAATATACTTGTCAATGTGAATTCCTAATTTGAACCCGGCATTGATGTCAATTCGGAATATCTTCTTTTGGGAAAAAGTTTTAACCGTATAATTAAACTCATAGGGTTCGTCGCTACGTGTCATATAAACAAACCAATAGGTGTCAGCGCGTTTTGGTTGCAAATGGATTAATGAGTGAGTGATTTTACTCTCCACCTCGTTGGGATATTTCGCACGTGTTACATACACTAAATGAGTGGCAAACTTTGGGATACTTGCATCGTTGCTTATGTCTTCCAATATTGGGATGCTCTCTTTGATAGGTTCGTACATATCGCAACGGTTCTTGATGCGACGGCCATTGTACCAAATATACATGAGTGTAAAAATGATGCCGGCAATCAATATGGTAGCAAAACCGCCATGAGCAAATTTATTCAAGTTGGCGATCAGGAAAGTGGTTTCTATGGTTAGAAAAAGCATTGTTATCGGGATGCTGAGCCATAATGCAACATGCTTCATTCTGAAATAAAGAAAGAGTAAGGAGGTCGTCATTAACATGGTGATGGTGATGGATAATCCGTAAGCAGCTTCCATGTTGCTGGAAGACCCAAAGGCTAATACAACGACCAAACAGAGTGTCAATAAAATATAGTTGGTGGTCGGAATATACATTTGACCTTTGACTTCAGTAGGATATTTTATGTAGATATTTGGCCAAATATCCATGGTAATCGCTTCGCTTATTATGGTATATGAGCCGCTGATCATTGCCTGACTGGCTATGATAGCAGCCAACGTGGCCATTAGTACTCCAATGGGAGAAAACCATGCCGGCATCATGGCAAAAAATGGATTGATATCGGCTGACATATGTGAACCTTGCGCCAATATCCAGGCTCCTTGTCCTAAATAATTAAGAATAAGTGCCGATTTTACAAATATCCATGACACCCGAATGTTTTTTATTCCACAATGTCCTAAGTCTGAATAGAGCGCCTCTGCTCCTGTGGTTGCAAGGAAAACAGCTCCTAATATCACGAACGCACTGGGTACTTCTCTCAAGAAATGCCATGCATAGACTGGATTGAATGCTTTAGCCACTTCAGGATATTGTGTAAAGCCAATGATTCCCAATACGGCTAACATCGAAAACCAGATGAGCATCACACTGCCGAAGTATTTTCCGAGCCAGGCTGTTCCAAAGGGTTGAATAAGAAATAATGCGAGCAAGATAGCAATGGTAACTGGAATGATGGGGACTATCGATAAAACGCCATGAACGCCTTCAATAGCTGAAATGACCGTAATAGAAGGGGTGATTACTCCATCTGCGAGTAACGTGGCTGCACCAATAGCTGCAATAATGTATGCCCAGCGATATTTCTTTCGAATCAACGCGAATAGCGACATGATGCCACCTTCTCCTTTATTGTCTGCTCGTAAGGTGATGATGACATATTTTACAGTAGTTTGCAACGTTAGCGTCCAAATGATGCACGAAAGCGCTCCAATTATAGCATTGGGCCTTATGTCGTTTTTTGGTAAGCCTCCGTAAATAGCTTGCATGACATAAAGGGGCGAAGTTCCGATGTCTCCGTAAACGATGCCGATTGCGACTATTAAGCCTATCGCTCCAAAAGGAACTTTATTAGTGGTTTGTGCCATGTTGTTTTGCTAAAATGACGCTGCTAAGTTACTTATTTCTTTGAATTATGAAGTCAACGCTCTATAAAACTCCCAAATCACGATGCCGGCTGTCACGGAGACGTTGAGCGAGTGCTTGGTTCCAAATTGTGGTAATTCAATGCATTGGTCACATTGATCGACTACCGTTTGCTGCACGCCTTTCACCTCATTGCCCAGTACGACAGCATATTTTTCTTTATGTTTCAGTGTTATGTTGTTCAGGGAAAGGCTTTGTTCGGCTTGTTCAATGGCAAACACTGTGTAGCCTTCCGATTTCAGGTGTGAAACGGCTTCTGACGTTTGTGCGAAATAGCGCCAGTCGACCGAAAATTCAGCGCCTAATGCCGATTTATGTATTTCAGGTTGTGGCGGGACTGAGGTGATGCCGCATAAATAAACGGCTTCGATTAAATAGGCGTCGGAAGTGCGAAACACTGCTCCTACGTTGTGTTGGCTTCGTACATTGTCTAAAACGACCACCAATGATAATTTGTCCGTTTGCTTGAACTCTTCGACGGAGAGTCTTGGTAATTCTGTAATTGCAAGTTTGCGCATGTTTCTTATTTCACTTCAACGCCGTTGGTTACTTTCACGCTTGGTTGAATGATGACCAATTTGCCATCGGCATCTTCGGCTGAAAGGATCATCCCTTCGCTCATGATGCCGCGAAGTTTACGGGGTTCAAAATTTGCCATGAAACATACCTGAGTCCCGATCAATGCTTCCGGGTTTGGATAGTGCTGGGCAATGCCCGACAGGATGGTGCGTTCGGCAAATCCATCGGCAATGCGGAATTGAAGCAGCTTGTCGGCTTTGGGTACCCGTTGGCAGTCGAGAACCGTTCCAACCCGAATGTCCATTTTCATAAAGTCTTCAAAAGAAACTTTCTCTTTCACCTGAGCAGCTTTATAAGCGGCTGCTTCGTTGGCTTTTTTAGTGTTCAGCAACTTTTGAACTTGTGCTTCCACTATCTCGTCTTCTATTTTCTCGAACAACAAGGCAGGTTCATTCAAAACATGGCCTTCAGGCAAGAGCGAGAAGCTGCCCAACGCACTCCATTCCCATAGGTTTAAGCCGATCATGTCGCGCAATGTTTCGGCAGTGAATGGCAGGAAGGGTTCAAAGGCGATGGCTAAGTTGGCGGTGATCTGCAAACTGAGATTCATGATGGTGGACACTCGTTCCATGTCGGTCTTGGCTAACTTCCAGGGTTCCATGTCGGTGAGATATTTGTTTCCGATACGGGCTAAGTTCATGGCTTCTTTCAATGCGTCGCGGAAACGATAGTTATCTAAGAGACGTTCCATCTCCACTTTCACGGCAACAAATTCCGCAATGGTTTGTTGGTCGTAATCGTTAAATATGCCCTGGACAGGCACTGTTCCATTAAAGTATTTTTGAGTGAGCACCAACGCGCGATTCACGAAATTGCCGAAGATAGCCACCAGTTCGTTGTTGTTACGGGCCTGGAAATCTTTCCACGTGAAGTCATTGTCCTTTGTTTCGGGAGCATTGGCCGTCAGCACGTAGCGAAGCACATCCTGTTTGCCGGGGAATTCTTCGAGATACTCGTGAAGCCACACCGCCCAATTGCGTGAAGTGGAAATCTTGTCGCCTTCGAGATTCAGAAACTCATTGGCAGGCACGTTCTCGGGCAATATAAAACTTCCTTCCGCTTTCAACATCGATGGGAAGACGATGCAGTGAAACACAATGTTATCTTTCCCGATAAAGTGTACCAATTTTGTTTCAGGATCTTTCCACCACTTTTCCCATTTACCGAATTGTTCGGGGTTGTTCTGACACAGCTCTATCGTATTGGAAATGTATCCGATGGGAGCATCAAACCAGACGTACAACACTTTTCCTTTAGCGTTGTCGAGGGGAACAGGAACGCCCCAGTCGAGATCGCGACTCACGGCACGCGGCTGCAGGCCCATGTCCAGCCATGATTTGCATTGACCGTACACGTTCGGTTTCCACTCTTTGTGCTCTTCGAGAATCCATTCGCGCAGCCATGCTTCGTGCTTATCAAGCGGTAAATACCAATGCGTGGTTTCTTTCATCACAGGAATGCTTCCACTGATGGTGGAATGGGGCTGAATCAGGTCGAGCGGGCTGAGCGAAGTGCCGCATGCTTCACATTGGTCGCCGTAGGCATGTTCGTTGCCGCAATGAGGACATTTGCCCGTGATGTAGCGATCGGCTAAGAATTGTTTCGCCTCTTCGTCGTAATATTGCCCGGAGGTTTTAGTGATAAATGCTCCTTTGTCGTATAATGTTTTGAAAAAGTCGGAGGCTGTTTTATGATGAATAACTGACGTGGTGCGTGAATAAATATCAAACGAAATACCGAACTCTTCGAACGAACGTTTGATGATGGTGTGATACCGGTCGACTACCTCTTGCGGCGTAATGCCTTCATTGCGTGCTTTGATGGTAATCGGAACGCCATGTTCGTCGGAGCCTCCGATCATCAGCACCTCTTCCCCTTTCAGTCGCAGGTAACGTGCATAAATATCAGCCGGAACATAGACGCCTGCCAAATGGCCGATATGGACAGGCCCGTTGGCATAGGGTAATGCAGTAGTTATCAATGTTCGTTTAAATTGTTTCGCCATTTTATCTATCTGTTATTTGAGAATGTCATTGTGAGTTTAGCTAAAAAGCGTACAAAGATACGAAATCTACTTCAAAATTCATTTTAACATGAATGGAACAAACTATCGGAATATCAGTGGAGCCACTTTATTAATGAACTATTTTTATCCAAAGACAGCGATGTCCATTGTTACAGATGACATAAACTAATAAGCTGCAAAAATCTTTTGTTTTTGTCATTGTTCCTTTGTCAATTCCGGCTTTTTTCAACAACTTTGCAAGAAGTTTAGATATTTGTTTTATTTTTATTTATTCGTTATTTAATAGCTGGAATATAGC
>Ga0247847_1000225_pt1 | contig 16489 bp, 10 predicted proteins | sample PFST25metaG_FD_186002 | JGI IMG/M metagenome (GOLD analysis project Ga0247847, IMG submission 186002) | Peat soil microbial communities from Stordalen Mire, Sweden - P.F.S.T25 | ecosystem: Environmental > Terrestrial > Soil > Wetlands > Peat | place: Sweden: Norrbotten County, Stordalen Mire...
ACCCACACCGGCCTTCTTGGCGTCGCCGTAGGTAAAGGTCTCGCCAAGTCGTTCTCGGAGTGCGAGATGGCCGTCAATGCTCACGGGAGGAAATCATACCCACCAGACTCGTATATGGGTACTATTTCCTCACCCGCAGCGCGCTCCGCCCTATAGGCGCGTCGGCCAGGCCGCGACCGACCGCTCCGATCGGAGAGTGCCGGTCTCGCACGGCCGCTATCGACTGCTGCCAGTTGCTGTCAGCCGATCCGGTAGAAGAACCGGTAGAAATTCGGAAACAAAAGAAGGGGCCTCGAACCCGAGACCCATTCTGACCTGCTCTTTTCTAATGGCGGGGGCGCGATATCCGCGTTAGCTACTACCGCTCTACCTGCGGTAACGCTTGAAGCCACGCTTCTACTCGTGGCCTAAGAAGGTGCGCAAGCGAGGCCATGAAACGCGCCTTCGAGTTGGATTTGTCGGGTCGTGTCACGCCTGGATTGGTGGTCGTCGTGGTGGTGGTCGTCCTCGACGACGTCGTGGTCATCGCGGTGCCCAAGAGTGTGAGCAGTTCATCGCAACGATGAGGACGAGGAAGGTGAACAGGATGCAGGACGTGAAGGGGACCGGGGCACGAAGATGCCGGCGATGCCGATGATGTGGTGATTCCTAAGCCGAGCTGTAGTCAGGGCAGGTGTGCGGTAACTCACGCTTTACGTGAGTTATGAATGAGTTGCCTAACACGGCAGTAACTAACGCTTTACGTGAGTTACTGGTATATTGGATCATGAGAGGCCCGGATGACACGCCAGCTGGAACTGATCGACACCCTGCTCTCAGAGGGCCGAGACGAGTTCACCTTCGAGGACGCCAAGGCCCACCTGGGGGTGTCCCCGGAGGCGACCGCGAACGCCCTCGCGCGGCTCAGCAAGAACGGCCTGGTCGACAAGCTAGCAAGAGGCCACTACGCGATCCGCCCGTTCGGAGCACTGGGGACGTCAGCGGCGACGGAGGACCTCGGCTTTGCCGTCGGGGCGGCGTTCGAAGGCCGGGAGCACCGGATTGCCTACCTGAGCGCCCTAAGCGAACTTGGAGTGCTCAGCCATCCGGTCCGGACGATCTACGTCGCGTGCACGCAACGGGTCAGGTTCTCAACTGTCAGTCGCAGACCACTTCGCCTCGTATTAGAGAAGCCGGAGACGATTCACCTGGAAGCCGAAGCGGTCAAGAACTCATGGCGCTCGTCGCTGGAGCGGGCGCTGTTTGAATGTGCTCTCCGTGTGGACCTCGTCGGCGGCGTGGAACGTCTCGCCGAGGCGGTCGCCTCCGGATCGCGGGATGTTGACTCGGCGCGCATCGCGCGACTCGCCACTGCCTTTGGAACGCGTGGGCAAGCGGCACAACGTCGCCTCGCGTCCATGGCGACGGCGCTCCAGTTACCTCTGACACTGAGCCCGGAAGTTGGCAAGCAGCAACAGGTGATCCGGTTGGATCCAAGAGACGACCGTGTCGCGTGGACGGACACACGGCTTCGGGTGGCGTGGAACACGACAATCGATGAGCTGCAAGCGATCGTTGGAAACTAGCGATGCTGACCCGGTTTGCGATCACGCGCCGAGCGGACGACGACGGCGTTGATGCTTCGGTCGTGGAACGGGATTACGTCCTTGCTCACATCGTCGCCCAACTGCACCGAGCAAAGCCGACGGACGGTGGGCAGCTCGTCTTCGGGCTTGTCGCTTCCCACAAGGGCTCCAACTTTGGCCACGAGAAAGCCCACGACGCCGGTTACCCGAAAGCTTTCGCGCCCCGAGTCGCGTTGACGAGACTGCACTGAACGCTAAGTGCCCAGTGCCTTTGCCGCTCTCGCCCTCACCCAACTGGAGAGGAGCTGCTTCTGGCTGGACGGGACCGGGAGGGCCTCGATCCTTTCGATGATTGTGCCCGCGTCCACCAGTTCTTCTCGGAGCAGAGCAGCGGCGAACTCGAAGTCCTTGTCGCGGCCGGCAACGAGCTTGGCTGCAACGCAATCGTGGGGATCGAGACAAATCTGTGCTCCGGTTCCACACGTGCTTGCTTGCTGACGAGAACTGCATACTAGGGGTAATGCACGGCGGCACAGAGTCGTTCTCCAACAACTAAATGTGGGTCAAGGACGCGGGCACTAGTTTCTACTGATCATCTTCGCCCGTCAGTAGAGGCGATCAGCGATTTCGGCCGTTGACTAGAGCATCGTTGTGCTTTCCACACCGGAGTGCCCAGGTAGGACAGGCCGCCTGTGGCGCAACCGGACCATGACGGCGTGGGAGCGACCTCCCCTTATCCGTAGGCAGCCTCTCGGCCTTTCTATGAGGCAAGCACCTGGATCGCAGAGTCGCTGAACTGCGGCGAGATACGCCGGCTCTCGATAGTCGGGCCAGCTCGAGTCCACCCAACGAAAGCATGAACAATTAAGTCTTCTCCTTCGGCCCGGCCGACGAGTTTTCTTTCGAGCAAACTCGCGAACCTCTGTTCGTGAGTCGCGAGGACAAGCTGGCGCTGCCTGCGAAGCCGACGACAGAGGTCGGCCATGCCCAAGGCGTTCACATCGTCCATCGCCTGCAACGGATCGTCGAGCAGGATGAATGGCAGTCCGCCATCCCCGGCTGCCCACGCCAGCGCGAGGAACAGAGCCAACACCACGGCGTTCGTCTGTGCAGACGAGAAAACCAACATCGGATTGGCGCGGACATTCTTCTCTTCGTCCATAACGCTGGCTGTAGCCGTGCCCTGGGCTCTGAACGTTTCCACAAGGAGACTCAACTGTTTGAATGCTGGATGAGGATCCAGGCGGGCGTAAATGTCGTTTACCAACGGCGCCAGAGCGTCGAAACGTTCACGGAACAGTTCAGTCACTGCAACTTGAGTGCGCTCTACCAGGGATGCAGCCGCACCTTGTTCTCGACTTGCTGCGGCCTCCTCATCGACGAGCTCTTGCAGGCGCAGGAGCTCTTCTCGGTACTGCACCTCGCGCCGAGGTAGTGCCGCCGATCTTTCAGCTGCCAATTTCACGGCTGCGGCAGCTGCACTAGCGGTCTCCGCTGTGTGCGCAACCCGGTTCAACTCCGCGGCGACCGCCCTGATTGGGACGACGACTGTATTGGAGCCACGTTCCGTCCACCAAGAGAGCAGCTGCGCGTCGCCGTAGGCGGAATCCGAAATCGGCGGTAGCTGTGGAAGAGCGCCAGGGTTGATGCCAAGCGGAGATTCGTTAACGGGTCGGATCAAACTGGAAAGCTCTAACAAACCTCGCCTCAAGTCTGCCGCCATTCGCCTCCGGTCAGCAGCAGCTTGTAGGAGGGGATTCTCGATTGCGCTTTCCGCAGCGAGCTGCGCCTGTAGCTGTCTAACCGCCTGACCGGCCGACTCACTTGCTGTTGTGGCAGCAACGAGGGCGGCAGCATCCTGAGACCGGAGAGCCAATGTCTCCGCCACGAGACTCGGGGAAATCAGAGTGCCGCACACCGGACATGGCGTTTGTTTGGCGGCCGTGTCGAGCATAGGAAGTGCGGCAGCTGCGAGTCGACCGACGAGGTCGTGCACCGACTCCGCTTCCCGCACCGCAATCTCAGCATCATCCAACGTCTGCACCGCCTGCGTAATCGCGTCCTGAATCCGTCTGCGCTCGCCCTGGACGGTCTCCAACTCCTGCGAAGGGTCCACCGGGACCTCGTCGGGTAAGGCAGACAACGAGGACAGAACACGACTCACCTGGTCGAATAGGCTCCGCGCCGCGCCGCCAATGGCTGCCGCATCCTCGAGCGTTTGAGGTGACTGCGCTAGGGAGAGCAGTTCCGAACCATCGAGCACCGACACAATCGCTTCGGCAAAGGCAGACGCGGCTGGACCGGTTTCGACCTGCGACTGAAGAGTTTCCAACTCCTCCAGCATCGATTGAACCGTTCGCTGCTGTTTCTCCAAGGCCATCCGTCGGTCTTTCAGATCCTTACGCGCATCACGCAGACGGTTCGCCGCGTAGACGTCGAACCTCTCTAGAACACGCAACCCGAGAAGTCTTAGAATTCGCCGGTATCGTTCCTGTGGCTTGGTCGTCAGAAGCGCTCGAAGATCATCCTGCTGGAGTAGACCGCTGGTAAGGAGCATCTCCTCCAGGGGAAGTTCGCCATGCACGAGAAGATCCTCGAGCTTTTGCGCGCCGGCTGCATCTCGATACGTCTGACCCTCAGCTACTACCTCCAGCAAACTTGACTCCGACGTTCCCGTTCGTCTTGCGACAACGGCCTGACCGCCAAGCCGCCACTCGGCTTCCACGACTGCCAGCTCCCGTGGTCGCCATCGGTTGACTAGGAACTCTTCGTTACGATGCATTCGGTGACTCTTGAGTCGTGGCACCGAGTCCAGGAGCAGCCATTGAATTGCATCGAACAGGCTCGTCTTTCCTGTTCCGTTCGCGCCTGCGAGCAAGACCGCTGATGCGTCAAAGTCAAGACTTAGCGGCGCATCGAAGCCCCGGAAGCGCTCTATCATCAATCGGGTGAGGCCATCTCGCGAACCTCTCGACTCACTCATCGAGCTCGGCCTCCAGCTCATCGCGATTTGAGTCGATCGCCTCTCGATCGAACTCGTCGCCCGGGTCCGAAGCGCGAAAGGCGGTCATTGCTGAGCTAACCGCTGCAGTCCCAAGACTTTCCCTCAGCCGCTCTGCGAGCGACGCGAGTGGATCTGTTAGAACAGCCTCGGACACGGCGACCGTCAGTGGAAGAACCGGCCTCAGCGAACGAGCCACATCAGCAATGGTTGGCTTCACACGAACTCGTATCAGTCGCCTGACATTAATGAGATTGTAGGCCAAGTCAAAGAGACCTTGAGACGTTTCGGACGTCGGTGTTGCACTAGTTAGTAATATAACATAACCGTCCCACCTCTTTGCACCCACACGTGTATCGCTTAGGCGCTCGATCAAGGCGCGACCAAGGACCGGCTCAACTGCTATGAGGTCACCGCCTTCTAGCATTGCCGTTACTGCCACGACGTTGTCTGTATCTTCGGCGATCACATAATAGATGTCATCACACATACTATCCTGCACACGATATCCCGAATCTGCCAGCACTTGCCGGGCAAGCTTAAGCAACTCGATGTCCGTTTCGAATGGAGGTGTCACTCACACCGCCTCAAAAAGACTATTCGCGTTAACAACGACGACGCTGCCGCTGTTGACGCCGTCGAGCAGGTGGCCCGCGACTGCAGGAGCTACGAGGTCAGCCGGCGTTCCGGATCTTGCAGCAAGAGTGGCACGATCGAGAAGCTCCATCAGAGAGTCTCCAGGATTGGCTAGCACTTCCGACACCAAGCGTCCGGATACTCCGGCTACCACCACCAGGATGGATGCACCACTCTGAACGCGGTTGTCAGTTCGTGCGGCGCAAACGCGGCAACGCAGCTCCGTCTCCACGGTACTTCCAGATACCGCTTCATGCACCGTGACTAAGAGTACGGGAACTCCACCACTAGGCGGCTGGACCGCAGACTCGGTGTCCAAATGTTCTCGCTCCTGAGCGACGGGATGGATTAGGACGGTGCCGTCGCTGAGCAGTTGACTCCGCCTTCCGGAACCCAAGAGAGCGCCGAGTCCTAGAAGACCCTGTTTCGTCGGCAACGCCTGGGTCACCGACTTGCCTGGCTTGAGCTTGAAGGATGCGCTCCGCAACCATCGAAGTACGTACACGGCGTCGTGATCTGAGAACGCCTTGAGTAGTTGTTCGAGTCCCATTCGTTGTGGAGCGTCCTCAGCCTTGCCGGCTACTAGATCGCGAATATGCGAGAACGAGACTTGAATATATGCACGCAACAAAGAGTCACAGAACGATTCAGCGGTCTCGGCGTGACGCTGGTCCGCGTTCAGTTGGGGCAGAATCACCTGCCAGGGTGACAGTAGGCTCGCCGTCCAAGCCGTTTCGATTGTTGGATCTACAATGTGAACCTTGTTCGCGTCTACAGCGGCCGCTAGTTTGTCAAGCCCCTCACGTACATAATCAGCCGGACTGCCGATTCCCAGAAAGACGAACGCATCCGTATAGAGCTGGGTGGCAACACTCGAACGCACCCAGTCCGGGACAGCAGCTAGGTCCCTACTCGTTACTAGCAGGCTGTCTCGATGTGTGGCACATCCATGAATCTTTAGCAACCGTGCACCTGTGGTCTGGCCGAGGTCTGTCGGAGACCAGATGACCGTGAGCCGTTGCGGTGCAGACCTTTCAATGCAGTCGTCGTAGTTGGTGACGAGCACCGTGGCCGAGCCCTCACAGATCAGGAGTGCAAGCACCTCGTGTGCGTAATTCGCTCGGGCGCCAAGGAAGTCAGCGGCATCGAGGATCGCCATGTGAAGCAACTGGCGACCCTGGGATGTGGCGGCGATGCGATCCGCAACCGCGACGAGGTCGCCTGGATCGATGTCACTCAAATCAACTGAAGAGGCGAGAACACTGACGATCTGACGGGACAGCTGAGCGGCGCTCGGCAACGATGTCGGTGGCGGCATGGAGAGACCAGCACCTGCGTAGAAGGTCAGCCGGCTCTCGTGTGCATGCAACGCTAGAGCCAACGAGACCGAGTCAGTCGGTGCATGGAGTGGCTGCGGCTGGTGCACAGAGAGAGGCTAGGTCAACTGTGGGTGACTCCCAAACATAGGCGTCGCGGCAGTTGAGCTGTCAGGGAGGAGCGGCGAACGGAGACAAGCGCTCGCCAGCAGGGCAGGCCGCTCCGCGTGCGTGCTCAACTCCGCGTTGCTGAGGCAAACCCGGCGTTCGAGCGAGTCGTCGCAGGGTCTAACACGGTCGCTGGCTCGACAAGGCCATGCAGCGCGGACAGGACGGACCAGCTATCACACGAGCGTTCTACGTACCGGACTCGTCCTCGGAAGAGCGGTGACGTGTAGAGCTTGGCCGCGGGCTGTGGGGTATTCGTCTTCTCCTTGACGCAGCCGACGAGTCCGATTCGGCGCCTATCGATGTCAGGCACGCCGTTCCTCCCTGATCCGGCCCGGTATGAGGCTATCTCGGCTGTTTCACTGCGGAGCCATGCAACCGAAGCGATGCGACGGCTGAGGTTGCCGCGGTCCCATTCGTAGGGCCGTTAGCTGAGAGGACCTCTCCCGGGCTGAGGTCAGTGAGAGCCGGCTCCTCCGCGATGGGTCTCGTGAGGTCTCGGCCCCCGGCTGTGCGTCCAGCCGCTCAATCTCCTGCTTGGTTGCCGCCAGTTCAGTCCTTACTGCCTCGGCTCGGGACGGGGAGCCCGACCTTGGCCAAATCGAAATCACCACTTCGGTGAGTTGCTTGGCCCGCTCGCGAATATCCTGCTCGGTCCAGCTTTCGGGATGTTGGTCGACGATGTTCTTGTTGAGGACGAGGAGGCTGTAGTGGCTGAGGAGTTTTCGCTTGCCTTCCCGCGCACCGGCCACAGCGACGACCTCGTCGTCTCGCCAGGGACGGTTCGAAAGGGTGCCGTTGAGCTTCTTTGTCACCAACGTGAGGTTTCCGAGAGTGTCCACAAGGACATCACGCTTTGGCGCCAGTTCATGGTCACCGCGGAGGTCCTCTCCCCAATAGGTGCGCCAGCCTCTCGGCATGACATGCTCGACCTCGAGCTTTTGTGGTAGCGCCAGGTTCTCGGTTAGCGGGGTTCGTTGAGCCAACTCAACAGCGGAAAGGAGGACGCGCAAGCGGCTCTGCTTGATGTTGCCGTACAACCGGATCGAGGGAAGCAGCTCGCGAAGTTCGCCATCGGACGGCCACGATCTCGAATCGGCGGTCTGCTGAGCGAGGTAGCGCTCGACGACGTCGCCGACCTCGTCCATCGGCTTGCCATCCAGTTCTCTGAGGATGGCGACGACGAGCTTGTTGATGTCCTTCATCGTCATTCGGAGCAGAGTGCGCCGTATGGCCATACTCTCCAAGGCGCACAGCGCCTTGTGAACCTGCGCCTCCGGTACGTCGTGGTTGTCGCTGATGAGCCAGAGAACCAAGGGGATGAACGTCCCAAGCTCAAGCGCTTCGACGATTCGATCGTAGAAGCCGGTCCAGACGCAATGAGCACCTTGGGTGACCAATTCTCGGTACTTGTCGGCGTCACGGCGGAGACTTCTCAGGAAGGGTTCGGCGTCGACAACAGAACGCAGGTGGGCTTCGGCGTGCGTGCGGAATCGGGAAAAGACAGCCTCGGTTGGGATCTCGTCGCGCAGACGCATCGTGAGCCAGTACTGCAGGAACAGGTCGATTCGAGAACGAAACAGGCGGCCTTGCGCGACCTGGTCGCGCCACCAGTCCTCATCGAAGTCCTGCCAATACGCTGCGCTCCATGTGTCGACGTCAGCACCGATCAGCTCGCATTGCTGGAAAACGTAGTTCTTGATGAGGTCCGCGGCTAATAGCGGTGTTCCACGATCGTTGAGCGTTTCGAATATCAACTGAACGTCGTCGCCGCTCGACAAGTTGATGGCAACTACCTGTAAATGCTGCTGCAGTACCTGCGCCAGAGTGGCGAGGCGCGCCTTGACCTTGTCAGGGTCACCCGTTACGTCTGCCCACTCCGTGATCACGTCCCGAAAGAACATGTGTGCCTGGCAGATGCGACTGGTGGTCGAGTCATCGGGGACGTCGAGCCCTTTGTCCATGACCACTTCGAACGAACCCCGGTCGACACGTGACGGCCAGAGCTTGAATCGGCTTGATTTGTTGCGGAAACGTTTTGCGCCGTTAGAAACCAGCTCCTGAATGCTCTCAGCGTCGGCCTCGTCGCCGTGTTGTTCCAGCACGAGCTGAGCTGCGGCGAGGAGAAGTTGCAGAGTCATGAGCCGCTGCTGTCCGTCAATGATCGAATGTTTCGTTGCCTCGACTGCGGACGTCTCGATGAACTTGAGCACGACCGCCCCGAGAAAGTGTGTGGGAGGCTCACCAGACTGAACGCTGTCCGGCAACTCCAGAATGGCATCGACGACGCGCACGATGTCATCCCAGAGAGGCTGCCACTGGTCCTCCTCGGTCCAGACATACGGTCGCTGGAAGGGCGGTACCTCGTAGCAGATGTTCCCGTCGAATAGGACCCGTGGGTTTGAGACGTTTGCTTCCATTGCTATCTCTCAGTGACTGAATCCCGCGTGGCTTGATCGTACTGAGCGTCGGCAATGGGCGGCGTGACTGCTACCAGCTGTCAGATGCATCGACGCACCCTTTCAACTGCATCGCGGCCTATCCCCACAGCCTGCAGATTGGGAGCGCGGTGATTCGCTCGCTAAGCGTGTACGTCGCTGGTCCCGTGTGGAACACGATGCCAGCCACAAAACGGTCGCCCAGCTGGTCGCGCAGCCATGCGAGGTGGCGTGCATCGGAAACACCGGGTGACGCCGAAGCCTTGATCTCACACGCGACGATACGTCCGCCGCGAATTTCCGACAGGACATCGACCTCTCGGCGGCCTTGCTGCTCCCGAAGGTGGTAGAGGCGCGGGCGGCTCTTTGTGACCTCATGCTCTGCACGAAGCTGGGACACAACGAACGTGTCGATCAAGCGGCCAATCAGATCCGTGTCACGAAGAACAGTGTCGACATCGGCACGGAGGATCGCGCCAATCAACGAGGGATCCACGAGATAACGCTTTGGACCGTGGGTGAGGCGCTGAAGCCTGTTTGTCCTCCAGGCAGGTACAGGTTCGACAACGAAGAGGTCGGAGAGCAGGCGCTCGTAGCCCTGCGCCGTCTTGCGGTCGAGGCCCGCCGCTTCAAAGAGAGTTGTGTCGGAAACCGTTCCTGCGGAGTTGAGCGCGTAGGCGTGCATGTAGCGCCGCAGCCGAGAAGGGTCCCGGATACCTCCGACCTCGACAGCGTCTCTCGTGATGAGTTGGTCGACGTAGCTTTCGAGCCACCGTTCGCGGAGGCGGTCGGGTCCGAAGATCGCCGTCGGGAAGCCGCCGCGCAACGCAAGTTCGACGTAGCCGCGGAGGTCAGGCAGTGCGGGTGGTGCACCAACGTTCTCACCCTCCACGATGCGATCCAAGAACGCCGGACCATCAGTACGTCCTGTCTGCTCGCGCATCGACATTCCGTGCAGCGTGATCCTCACAAGCCGGCCAGTGCCGGGCCAGGTCTCTCCCGCCATGTCGCCACGCACCGAACCAGTGATGATGAATCGCCCCGGTCGCGAGTCGGTGTCTATCGTCCGCTTGACGGCTCCGAGGATTCCGGGCACTTCCTGCCACTCATCGAGGAGCACGGGTTCGGGGAGATTGTGAAGCGCCGCGTCAGGATCGGCTCGGAAAGCCCCCGCTTCGGCGGGTCGGTCGAGGCGGACGACGGTGGCTGCACGGCGGGCGGCTGTGGTGGTCTTGCCGGCGGCGCGCGGCCCGACGATCATGACGGCCGGGACGCCGGCCAGCAGCTCGCCCAGCAGGGGGTCGATGAGACGGTTCCGGTAGTCCGGCACGGCCTTCAGTGTACAGGTGTTTTAGGTTGTACTCCCGCTCTTACGCGTTCGCTGCTCCCACTTTTCCGCATGCGCTACTCCCGCCTTCACGCGCTCCCTGCTCCCACTTGTACGCGTAGAGATCGCCCTCCCTGAGACGCTCGGAGCGGCGCCCTGACGTGACAGCTGTCACTCGCCTACTCCGATACCACTGGGATTGGAGACATCCGCCGCTGCCGAAACCGGCCCCGCGGTTCCACTACAACAGGTAACTCTCACGCCACCGAATGCCGGAGCCCGAGCACTGACGTCGACTTGTGCGGCGCGCTCGGAGGACGTCTTGTGGGATGACGGACGGTCGAGGGCGGGAACCTCCGGCAGGGGAAACGGCGAACACAGGCTTCGCCCGCGGGGCCGCGCCTCTTGGGACAGCAGTGATCGTCATTTCCGTCATATCCAGGGCTTACGCTATGCCTGTGATGGAGAAGGAGAAGACTCACTCGACGTCTCGGCCCGATCGCGTCCACCCGCAGCTGCGCGAAGAGGGTGGGCTGGACAGCACGCAGCTTTCGCCTACGCACGTTGGCCGGACACAAGCTGTCCTTCGCGAGGTGCTCCAGGAGGGTATCCGCTGGGGCCGCCTGGCATCGCCTCCTCTGAACATTCCGCAGTTGGCTCCACGCAACTTTGTCGATATTGTCCGTCCCATCGAGAGGGAGTGCCGACTCGTTCAGGTCGGTCGAAAGGTCAACGCATGAAGACTGTCCGTGATGCCTGCCAACTCCAACCGAATGCCTTGTCGGTAAAGCTCAGCGATCAAGTCGAGCAACTAGATGAGTTGATTTCGGTGGAAGGTAGCGGAGAGTCCTTTTTTCAGAAGACATACATCACTCAGGGTATGCAGGATCTCATCACAGAGGGCATTGCTCGCTTGGCGGGAGCATCTTCTCAAGCGGTCTTTCATCTGAAACAGGCCATGGGCGGAGGCAAGACACACCTTCTCGTCGGATTGGGCCTGTTGGCTCAGCACCCGAAGTTGCGGGAACAGTACTGCCCCGGACTCGCCCATGCATCGGACTTCGGAAGCGCAGTCGTCGCAGCCTTCAACGGCCGGAACAACCCGCCCCACTTCTTCTGGGGTGAAGTGGCTAGTCAGTTGGGCAACGCCGAGCTGTTCGAGGGCTTCTGGGCGGGCGGACCAAAGGCTCCTGGCGAAAAGGATTGGCTTGCTCTATTCGATGGTGAAGCTCCGCTGTTGATCCTGCTCGATGAGTTGCCCCCGTATTTTCAGTACCTGGACACACAGAAGGTGGGTAACGGGACCGTCGCAGACATCGCCACGCGCGCCTTCGCTAACATGTTGACCGCTGCCGGTAAGAAGAGCAACGTCTGCGTCGTTGTTTCCGACCTAGCAGCGGCCTACGAAACAGGTGGAAAGCTGATCAACAGGGCTCTCGAGGACGCCCGCTCTGAGATTGGCCGCCAAGAGCGCAGCATCACGCCGGTTGACCTTGCTTCCAATGAGATCTACGACATCCTCCGCAAGCGACTCTTCGCGTCGCTTCCTGACAAGGCGGAGATCGGCGATATTTCAGACGCCTTTGGTCGCAAGCTCGAAGAAGCGGCCAAATCCAAGACTACGAGCCGTGGTGCCGAGGCCATTGCTGATGAGATCTCCGCCACGTATCCCTTTCATCCCCGTCTTAAGAACGTTGTGGCGCTGTTCAAGGAGAACGAGCAGTTCAAGCAAACCCGTGGCCTAATTGAGCTTGTTTCACGTCTATTGAGATCAGTGTGGGAGCGTCAGGCGAATGACGTATTTCTGATTGGACCCCAGCATTTCGATTTGTCAATTTCGGACGTCCGCGACAAGCTGACCGAGATTTCAGGCATGCGCGACGTGATTGCGAAGGACCTTTGGGATGCGCAGCAGTCTGCGCATGCGCAAATCATCGATCTCCAGACCGGCAAAGAGGCAGCTACGCAAGTCGGCACCCTGCTCTTGACGGCGAGTCTCTCAGCTGCAGTCAATGCGGTGAAGGGGTTGACTCGTGAGGAGATGGTGGAGTGTCTTGTCTCGCCCCTGCGAGAACCGTCCGACTTTCTTGGTGCCTTCGAAGAGCTAGAGAAGGTCGCGTGGTACATCCATCACACGCCGGAGGGTCGGTACTACTTCGACCGACAGGAGAATCTCACGAAGCTTCTGCAGAGCCTCGCCCACGATGCCCCCGAAAACCAAGTCGATGAGCTAATCCGACATCGCCTGGCTGACATGTTCAAGCCGTCTCGCAAGACGGCGTACGATGACGTGCTCCCATTGCCGAAGCTGGAAGATGTCGCCGATCGCGTGCGCAAGGGTCGAGTACTGCTCGTGGTGAGCCCGGACTCGAAGATCCCGCCGGAGGAGGTTCAACGGTTCTTCGAAGGGCTCAGCCAAAAGAACAACCTATGCGTGCTAACGGGAGACAAGACGGCCATGGGGAGCGTGGACAAGGCAGCTCGGCAACTGTTCGCGGTGCAAAAGGCTGACGGCCGGATTCCTGTCGGTCACCCTCAAAGAGAGGATTTGGAGCGCAAGCAACAAAGCTACGAGCAGGACTTCAACTCCACGATTCTTGGGCTCTTTGACAAGGTACTGTTTCCGATCCATCGCTCAGCCCAAGTCCCGCAACTCGCAGCAAAGCCGCTCGACATGTCGCGGGATACCAGCAAGCCTTTCAACGGAGAAGAGCAAGTCGAGAAGACACTGGTGTCGGATCCCCTCAAGCTCTATTTGGACGTCGAGCGAGACTTCGATCCCATCCGCGACAAGACTCAAGATCTGTGTTGGCCCGAAAACCAGGATGAAGCGCGCTGGTCCGACGTGCTCGACCGGTACGCCGAGCAAGCGGGCATGCCGTGGCTTCCTCCCAGGGGTTTGGAGGCACTCAAGTCCATTGCGTGTAATCGGGGACTCTGGGAGGACCTTGCTAACGGGTACGTCACGAAGAAGCCAAAGAAGAAGCTGACTTCAGTTCAGGTGATTGCGGAGACGGAACCAGACGACAAGGGTGCCGTTCGCTTACATATCAATCCGCAGAATGCAGGGCCAGCACCTCGTGTGCACTTCGTTGAGGACGGACCAGTTAGTGAGGAGAGTCCACAGCTCAGGGATTCCGAGTTGACTACGACCGCTCTCCAAGTCAATTTCTTGGCCTGTGATCCGTCAGGACAGTATGAGATGGGAGAACCGGTTTCCTGGACTAACAGACTGGTCATCCGCAACGAACTGTCTGAGACGGGCGACGGACGAAAGGTTAAGTTGTTCGTCGCGCCCAGAGGTTCGATCCGCTACACACTCGACGGCAGTGAGCCGCGCGAAGGCATTCCTTACGTCGATGCCATTTCGATCGGCGACGGTGACCTCCTGATTCAGGTCTTCGCCGAGGCCGAGGGGCTAGAAGTCAAGAATCAGTTCCGGTTCCCCGCAAGGGGCAAGAAAGGTGTGCAGGTTGACGATGTCCTGCCAGCGAATCTTGTGTCCTTGCGCGGCGGACACAAGCTGGACTCCCGCGGGAAGACCTTTGAAGCCTTGCAACAGGCAGCTGCCGCCTCCGCAACGTTCGAAGGCGTCGGTTTGACTGTCGGACAGGGCAACCGAATGATCAGTATCACTATCGGAGAGGTCCCCGTAGATGCGACCTTCCTGGAATCACTTCTTAGCGTAGTAACGGAGAAGTTCGAGCCAGACAGTCCTGTGACGATGACTTTCAGAAAAGGTCGCTTTGTATCGGGGCACGATCTCAAGGGATTCGCTGGCAAACTCGGAATCGAACTTCAGGTGGGAGACGTGGAGCAGTGAGCGAGAAAGTGGAGACTATTGATTTCGGTGCCCCAGGTACGTTCGGTGCGCACCTTTTCAGGATTGAGATTGCGGTTGCACGGAGCTCACCGGTCGTAATCATCGAAGACTACGGGTACCGTGGCCAAGAATTTGGAATTCCTCGCGACGAGGAAAGAGTGGTGCTCCGGCGCACGGTGTGGTCGGCCATCGCCGACACGGCCCGCCGAGAGTTCAACGATCGCCTGAGAGCTGCCAAGGTTACGACAGGCCGGTGGCACATTGGGACCAACCTTGTTGATCGATTGCTCGGCAAGGAACTGTGTGTTCTGGCGTGGGCCGCCGAGACCGCTAATGATGAACAACTTTCTGTCATCTCTGGCAAATGGGCGGCTCTCCGGCCCGAGGAGCGGTGGTGGCTCTTCGCGATGACTGTTGCTGAGGCCGGCCTACCTGAAGACAGTCACCGGGGGTGGCGACGCGCGCTATTTCACGCCCTTGCTGACGGGACTGCGCCCAGCCCAGGTCGGAGGCGTCAACGTCCGATTGAGCAAGACCTTTTCAGTTTGCCCCTTCTTGAGGAGGCTAAGTGAGCGATGCCGGCGCAGCGATGTCGCTGAAGGAAGCGCCAGCGCTCATCGAGCAGCTGTTGCCGGTGCAGAAGCTCTCGGTCGAGGCCTACAAGGAGCAGATGGCCGGTAGCGGCAAGACGCTTACCCCACTTGGCAGCTACTGGAAAGGCCGGAAGCCGCTGATCCTCAATAAGGCCTGCGTTCTTGGCTGCCTCCTGCCGGCAACTAGCGACCCGGTGCGTGATCTAGAGATTTTCGAAAAGCTCATGGCGATGGACGACGAGTCCTTCGCCGTCCGTTGGAAGCGGCGCCCCAAACCAAAAGACATCCTCGCCACCCTCTCGATCGCGCGTATCGCTGATTACTTCATCGTTCAGCCGGACGGCATCCTGCCAACCTTCGCCCCCGTCGATTGGTCGAATCCCGACTACCAGACTGTGAAGGTTGCCTGGCGCCAGGACCTCACCGCGCTGGAGCGCCGCCAGCTGGAGTCGCAGATGTTGCCAAAGGTGCCTTACCGCGAGCGGGTCGACAATGCGCTCAGACCCGAAGAGGTAATTGATACCGTAGACGACCACATCTGGGACGCGGTTAACGCACACCTGGGCACAACAGCTGGCTCGTTCCCGGAGCTTGTCGAACAACTGGGCATCATGCGGTTTGGTCACCGGCCGCGAGTGGCGGATGCGCTTTGCGGCTCGGGTCAAATCCCGTTCGAGGCGGCTCGGCTCGGGTGTGACGTGTATGCCTCAGACCTCAATCCGATTGCCTGCATGCTCACCTGGGGGGCTTTCAACATTATTGGCGGCTCGGTGGCGAGCCGCGACAAGCTGGCTCGCGATCAGGATCACTTGATTCGACGTGTGCAGGCTGAGATCGACGCGCTCGGTATCGAAACGGACGGGGCTGGCTGGCGTGCGAAGGTATTTCTCTACTGCCTCGAAACACGATGCCCGCAGACCGGTTGGATGGTGCCTCTTCTCCCAAGTTTCGTGATCAGCAAGCCCAGGACGGGCGACAAGGTGAATGTGATCGCTGAGTTGGTGCCGGACACAAAGAATAGGCGCTACGACATCGCTATTCGCTCCGGCGTCAGCGACGAGAGATTGGCCGTCGCAGAGAGGGGGACCGTGCGCTCCGATGGACGCGGCCAGGATCCCTATCTAATTCACACCGTGGACGGTACCGAGTACCGAACGAAGATCTCCACGTTGCGCGGCGATCACCGCGGACACGATGGCGCGACTCGCAACAGGTTACGCCAGTGGGAGAAGCAGGACATCGCACCTCGCGTCGGGGACATTTTTCAGGAGCGCCTCTACTGCGTCCAGTGGATGCGCGTGCATGCAGGAAGTCGCGGTGGTGGCGCATATGAGTTTCGTCAAGTAATACCTGAGGATTCGGAGCGCGAACGACGCGTAGCGGAGTTCATGGCTAATCACATCGCGAACTGGCAGAGCGAGGGATGGTTACCGGATATGCGAATCGAATCGGGTAGTGAGACCGACCGCCTAATGCGCGAGCGCGGTTGGACTCACTGGCACCACTTGTTCAACCCAAGACAACTCTTGGTCGCGGGATTAGTGAACCAATCGACCGATGCGAGGCTGGCATTCGGACTCACGCAGCTCGTCAATTGGAACAGCCGGTTGTGTCCATGGAAT
>Ga0247847_1000227_pt1 | contig 16432 bp, 9 predicted proteins | sample PFST25metaG_FD_186002 | JGI IMG/M metagenome (GOLD analysis project Ga0247847, IMG submission 186002) | Peat soil microbial communities from Stordalen Mire, Sweden - P.F.S.T25 | ecosystem: Environmental > Terrestrial > Soil > Wetlands > Peat | place: Sweden: Norrbotten County, Stordalen Mire...
GTGGTGGCGAGACTGGTCGACTTGCTGGTCCCCGTCGGGTCGTACATGCTCAGGTCGACCAGCGTGCCGGGAACGCTGCTCCACTTCACCGAGCACGTCACCAGTGTGACGTCTTGCGGCAGGGTGAACGAAGCCCCGCCGAGGTAGTCGGCCATGCCCGGCTTGAGCGTCCCGTTGACAGTGGTGTCGAAGGCGTAGTCCTCAGACTGCAACATGCCGTTCCAGATCATCTGGCTCCCGGCATAGGCATCGAGGCTCGTCGGACCCGGGTTGTGGACCGTGAAGTCCTTGCCGACCGTCGCGCCGGGGGCCGCGGTCGCGGTCCAAGGCGTGCGAGCGACCGCACTCTTGCCGAGCGTGATGGTGCCGGTGTAGGGCTCGGCGAACGAGTCGCCCGAGAAGCCGGGGGCCCAAACGAGGGCCTGCCACTTGCCGGCCTTGGGGGCGTTCATGACCACCTGTTCGCTCGTGTGCGTGAAGGCCGACGACGGCACCAGCCCGTTCGGATAGTCGGGATACGCCACCAGGTCGCCGCCCTTGGCGTCGCGCACGTTGCCGCTGGGGTCGACCAGGTACAGGTTGACCAGGTTGCCCTGGTCGGGCCAGGTCAACGAGGCCGAGACCGAGTGAGTCCCGCTGGGCACGGTGAAGTCGTAGAAGTAGAACTCACCACCGTTGTATTCGACCGTCGAGCCGGTGATGGTGCCGCTGAACGTGCCGTGGCCGTTGGCGATCTTGACCGGCACGCGGATCGAGACGGGCACGGTGGCCCTGGTGGCGCCGTTGTTCACCACGAGGCCGCCGAACGAGGTCCCGGCCGCCATAGGCGCCGTGACGGTCGTCGCGATCTGCGCCGTGGCGCCGGGCATGAGCGTCAACTTAGGCTTCGAGACCTTCATGGCGTGCCACGTGGCCTTGTGGAGGAACTCCACCTGCATGTGCACGACCTGCGTCGCGCCGGTCGGCGACATGGCGCCGCGCGGGAAGATGTCGAACTCCCAAGGGTGGCCGGCCTTCACCACGGGCCGCTGGCCGGCGGGGCTGGTCAGCGAAACCTGGGCGAGGGCCAAGTGGCCGTAGCCGCCGTAGGTCGGCGCGTAAGTGAGGAAGTTGCCGTCGGAGTCGTACAAGGCGTCGCGGATCGACACCTGGGGCCCGGACGGCCAGGTGACCTTGGCCTGCACCAGTTGAGTCCCCTTCGGGATGGTGATCATCTCGGCGTCGTAGTAGTCCTGCGCCTTCTGCAGCGTGATGTCCTTGACGATGGTCTGGGCCTTGTTGACGACGAACGTCCTGGGCGTGAAGGAGACCGTCTCCTTGGTGTCGCCGGTGTTCTTGACGGTGATGCTCGTGGACGCGCTGGCGCCGGCGTTCAGGCGCGGCGACCAGCTCGTGGGGTTGTGCTTGTCGGCCGCGACCGAGACAAGCATGGACTTGCCCTGACGCAGGACCTCCCGCACGGCCGCGGCAGCGTTGACCATGCCGCTGCTCTGGTCGAGAGCCGGGTAGCCGAGGTCGCTCGCCGTGCTGGCGAGCAGGTTCTTCCAGTACGCCGGCGCGGGGAGCTTCTGGCCGGAGTGGCTGAGCTTCCAGGCGCACTCGGCCAGAGCGAGATCGCCGGCGCAGACCGGTGCCGCCATGCTGGTGCCGCCGAACTCCTGGATGCCGGCGCTGCCGTAGGCGTCGCCGGCCACCGGGTCGAGAGCCCACCCGTAAGCGCCGAAGGCCATGATGTCGGGCTTGTAGTCGCCCTGTGCGTTGGGTCCACGGCTCGACCAGCAGATGACCTGGTCGCCCTTGTAGGCGTCCGGCGAGGCGAGGAACTGGATCTGCGCGAACTCGCGGTTGCCGGTGGTGGCGCCCACGGTGAGGGCGTCCTTCAGGTCGCTCGGCGAACCCAGCGTGCCCTGCCCGGGGCCTTCGTTGAACGCCGAGACGCAGTAGGTGATGCCGGACTTGATGGCCGCCTCGACCGCCAGGGAGACGGGGTCGTGGCCGTCAGGCGGCAGTGCGAAACCGCCCCAGCTGTCCGAGATGATGTCGACCTTCTCGTCGACGAGCCATTGGATGCCGCGGATGAACTGCGAGTCGTAGCCGCCGTTGAGGTCGCCCACCTTGGCCATGAGGACTTTGGCTTTGGGCGCCATGCCGGCGTAGCGCATGGCCGTGCCGGTCTCGATGTTGTACACCGGCAGGCCCTGGGCGGCGACCAGACTCGAGGTGCCGGTGCCGTGACCGTCGTTGTCCTGCAGGCCGCTGCCGGTGAAGTCGCGATAGGCCTCGATCGCCGGCGCCAGGTCGGGGTGCGTGGGGTCGGTGCCCGTGTCGGTCATGCCGACGCGGATACCCTGCCCCTTGACCGACTGGCCGTTGACCTTGATCTTCCACGCACCCTGTGCGTGAGTGAGCTGCAGCGCCTCGGACTCGAGAGTCGTCGGACTGGCCAGTCTCGTCCTACCTATGCGCGCGTTGCCCTCAGGCCCTTTCGGGTCATGGGGCGGCGCGATCTTGCGGTCCGCAAAGACGCCGGCCACGTTCGGGTCCTTGAGCAGAGCGTCGTACGTGCTTTGCGACACCGTGGCCGTCGCCGCCGGGATGAGATGGTACTGGTAGATGCCCTTCGAGTGGCGAGCCGTGAGCTTGCTCATCACCGTGCTCGCGGCGGCCTGGGACTTGAACACGACGATCACCTTCATCGTCGGCTTGTCGGTCGAGCCGTTGGCCCGAGCATAGATGACGCCGGCAGCTGCCGATACTCCCAGCGCCAGCGCCACAAAGAAGATGAAGATGCGACGTTTCATGGACCCTCCCTAGTCACGTGCCGTGCTAGGAAGCCTACACCCGCGCAGGGCAAACATGGCCGCCGCCTCGCCACGTCCCAGGACGTGGCCGCCGCGTGGCCGCGTCCTGTGCTATCCTCGGCCGCGTGAGCAGCCAGACGTCATCCCCGCAGACGCCGTCCCCGCCCGAACGCGGCGACTTCATCCGCGAGATCGTCGCCGCCGACCTGCGCGAGGGCCGGCACAAGACCATCGTCACCCGCTTTCCGCCGGAGCCGAACGGCTACCTGCACATCGGCCACGCGCAGGCGATCTGCCTCAGCTTCGGTATCGCCAACGAGAACGGCGGCCGCTACCATCTGCGCTTCGACGACACGAACCCCATGAAGGAAGAGCAGGAGTACGTAGACGCCATCGAGGCCGACATCCGCTGGCTGGGGTTCGACTGGGGCGAGCATCTCTACTTCGCCTCGGACTACTTCGAGCAGCTCTACGCGTGGGCCGTCGACCTCATCAAAGCCGGCAAGGCCTACGTCGACGACCTCTCGGCCGACGAGATCCGCGAGTACCGCGGCACCTTCACCGAGCCGGGGCGAGACAGCCCCTGGCGAGAGCGGCCGGTGGAGGAGAGCTTCGACCTCTTTGCACGCATGCGCGCCGGCGAGTTCCCCGACGGAGCTCGCGTGCTGCGCGCGCGCATCGACATGGCCGCGGCGAACATCAACCTGCGCGACCCCGTCCTGTACCGGATCCTGCACGCGCAGCACCCGCGGACGGGCGACGCGTGGTGCATCTACCCGACCTACGACTTCGCCCACGGCCAATCCGACGCCATCGAGGGCATTACCCACTCGATCTGCACGCTGGAGTTCAAAGACCACAGGGCGCTTTACGACTGGTTCATCGACAACCTGCCGGTGCCCTCGCGCCCGCACCAGTACGAGTTCGCGCGCCTCAACCTGACCCACACCGTACTCTCGAAGCGCACCCTTCTGCGCGTGGTCAACGAAGGGTATGTGCGCGGCTGGGACGACCCGCGCATGCCCACCCTGTCGGGTCTACGCCGGCGGGGCTTCCCCGCCGAGGGCATCCGCGACTTCGTGGCGCTGGCCGGAGTGGCGAGGGCCGACAAGGTCCTCGAGGTGGAGATGCTCGAGCACGCCGTGCGTGGCGTCCTCAACCGCATGGCGCCGCGCCGCTTTGCGGTCCTCGATCCGCTCAAGATCGTGGTCGAGAACTACCCTGAAGGGCAGGTCGAGGAGATAGAGGTGCCCAACAACCCGGAGGACCCGGCCGCCGGCCGCCGCCGGGTGCCGTTCTCCCGCGAGCTGTGGATCGAGCGCGACGACTTCATGGAGGACCCGCCGCGCAAGTTCTTCCGCCTGGCTCCCGGCCGCGAGGTGCGGCTGCGCTCTGCGTACTTCGTCACCTGCCGGGAGACCGTCAAGGACGCCGCCGGCCGGGTCGTCGAACTACGCTGCACCTACGACCCGGCCACGCGCGGCGGCGACGCTCCCGACGGCCGCCGCCCCAAGGCCACCCTCCATTGGGTGTCCGGCACACACGCCGTGCCGGCAGAGGTGCGCCTGTACGACTACCTCTTCAAGAGCCCGCACCCGGGGTCCGACGGCAGCGACCTCTTCGAGGACCTGAACCCGGACTCCGAGACCGTGCTCCGCGGCTGTCTCGTGGAACCGGCGCTCGCAAGCCAGCCGGCCGGTCAGACCGTACAATTCGAGCGGCTCGGCTACTTCTGCCTCGATCCCGACTCGGCGCCTGAGGCGCTCGTGTTCAACCGCACGCTCACCCTCAGGGACACCTGGGCGAAGCTGCAGGCGCAGGGGCGGCAGGACACGGCCTAGCAGAGCGCGCCAAGCGCGCGCCCGGCGCCCGCTTGGCGCCCGCTTGGCGCGCTCCAGTCGCCCGCGTGGCGCACGCCTGACCCGCCCGCGCCACGCTTGAGGCACAGCCTGTCGCGCGGTAGACTCTGGGTGCCGGTAGGCATCGCTGGCGAGTGGCCTAATTGGCAAGGCACCTGACTCTGGATCAGGGGATTGAAGGTTCGAGTCCTTCCTCGCCAGCCATCTCTCACACCGGCGATCCACACTCAGCAAGAGAAACGCCGCACCGGCGGCAACGTGGTGGACCTGGGTGGACGGCTTTCGAACCTCCGACCCGAGGTCCGCCGATCGCCTCAGGTCAGCCCGCGCCTTCGCTGTCGCGTCGGCCAGCAACGTCCTCACTTCTCGTTGCAATAGTTGACATTATCAATGACATGCTCAAGGATCTGTCACCGTGGATGAGGCATCGCCCCAAGCCGGAGGAGAAGTCTTCGAGCACGCGCCGGACGCGAGCTACCTGCACCTGTGGCGCGAGGTCATCCTCACCTATCGCCAGTTCATGCGGCGGGTGGCGGCGCACACCGACTACAGCGGCGCGCAGTTCGAGGTACTGCGCCAGCTCGCGGTCGCGGGCGGACGCTCGACCGCCGCTGCTCTGGCGCGCGAGCTCGCCGTCGACCCGGCGGCAGTCACACGGCTTGTCACCGATCTCACCAGGCTCGGACTCGTGGAGCGTGAGAACGACGCCCGTGACCGGCGACGGCGACCGGTCGTGCTGACGGACGAGGGTCGCCGCCGCATGGCCGGCCTGCACGCCTTCCTGCACGAGCGTGAGTCGGCGCTGACCGAGGGTATCGACGCGCAGGCGATCGAGACGACGACGAGGGTCCTGCAGGCCATGCGCGCCGTCGTCGACTCCCTCCCCCGCCACCGGCCCTAGCACCGGCACACCCAGGAGGTGTCCATGAAGGTCTCAGCCGAGCGCCGATGGAGCCAAGGGCGGTTATTCCCTGTGGCCACCGCCCTCGTCGGCGGAGTGCTGGCGTTCACGGTGCGCGATTCGGTGGCGGGCCTGTGACGCGCCGCGGGCGACGCCGCAGCGCCACCGCGTACGTTCTCCTGGACCGGTCGTGTTGCGACGCATGCTGGCGGTGCGTGGACGCGTGCCCACGGGCAGCGCTCGGCAAGGTCGACTTCCTCGGCCATAGGCATGCGAAGATCCGGGCTGCCGAGGACTGCAACGGATGCGGTGCCTGCGTGAAGGTGTGCGCGGCGGGCGCTCTATGGCTGCGGGCGGCCGTTGCGCCACCCGCGACTTCGTCCTGATCCGCGACCGCCCCGCTACGAGGCGTCGCCCTCTGGCCCCACCAGCTTCCAGCCGGCCTGCCAGCTCCAGTTGTGCCGCATCTGCAAGGAGATGTTGAGGAAGGCCATCGCCTCGAGCGCCCGCGCCATGGTGAGCTGGCCGGCGTCGACCGGGTGGAAGCCCATGGCATCCACGAGCTCGAGCACGATCCGCTTGGCAGCCTCGTCGTCAGCGGCCACATAGCCATCGACACGCACGCCTGCCACCAGCGGGTCGGCCTGCCGCGCTGCGAACTGGCTGTTGAAGGCCTTGACCACGCGCGCCTGCGGCAGCCTGGCCTGGATCTCCTCGGCAGCGGAAGTGCCTTCGACCGCCAGCCCTGAGCCATCGGCCTTCAGCGGGTTGGTGGCATCGACGACGATCTTGCCGGCCAGAGCCGGCCCCACGTCGTCGAGCAGGTCCACTAGGGCAGAGTACGGGACCGCGAGGACGACGAGGTCGGCCCCTTCCACGGCGGCACGGTTGGACGTGGCGGCCTTGGCCCCCGTCTGCTCCGCCACCATGGCTGCGGTCACTCCACTCGCCGAGCTCACTGTAACGGTGTGGCCGCTGCGCATCGCCGATGTCGCCAATGCGCGGCCCACGTTGCCCGCCCCGATGATCGCGATGTTCATGGAAGCCTCCCTGATCTCAGGCGATGGTCCTGCGGCGTCCACCGCGTCTGCGTGGGTGTACCCGGAACCGGCCTGCCCCAATTCGCCGGCTCACCTTGGCGGCCATCGCAGGCAGGCCGAACCCACGATGTGCTTGGCTGCAGGGCGGTCGGACACCCCGAACCTGGACTGAGCAAGCGGGACGTCGTCGTTCTGACAACAGCGGTGGACCTGCGGGGACAGCTTCCGAGCCTTCGCGAAGAGGTTGAGCGACTACTAGACCGCCGGCCACTTCATCAGGAGTCGCATCACGCTACGGGACCCAACTCAAGCCATAGTACGCGTCGGCCCGGGCCCTCCCGCAGAGAGGTTTTGCCCGAGGCCGACGTCGCCGTTCCTGTGCTACGAGTCTACGTGCTCAGGACCACTTCCTCCCGTAACGCGTCATCTTTGATCCACCCCCTCGTCGCCCCCCACATCAGCGTTCACACACTGTGTGGAACGGTCGCCATGACAGTATCTTCGCGGCCAGCGTTTAGAGGGTCAAGGAAGCGTGAGAGGTTACATCCAAAGGTGTACGTCAGAGGACGCTCTGGGCCCCCTGGCCGCCCGCACGACTTGCGGTCGTCGGTACGCGAGCCGCCTCTGCGCCCTCGCTGCTTCTCCCCAAGTCGAGTATTATCTGCACGCGCACCAACGCCGTCGAATCGGCAAGAAGGGCCGGCATGAAGCTGGTAGAGCCGCAGACCTCCCAGATAGTGGTGCCCCTGACAGTGGCGGCGAAGTTCGCGGCGCCCGACGTCGAGGGGTCGGTGGTTCGGCTCGATCAGTTGAACAGGGCGTCTGCGGCCACTCACAGCCGGCTTCTCGTCGTCCATGCTCCTGCCGGATGTGGCAAGACCACGCTCATCGCGCAGGCAGCCAAGCACTTCGCGTGGTCGGCCGTCTGGTATCGCCTCGACGCCTTCGACCGGCACCCCCTTGACCTTCTGGCGGGCTTCGTTCTTGCTCTGCGCCAGACGTATCCCACGTTCTGTGAGCCGCTCGCGGAGCAATTCGCGAGTCACTACCGGTTCGGTATCCCAGCGGACGAGGCGTTCGCGCTCTTCGTGGGCAGCCTCGGCGAGCAGCTAGACCGCGACACATACCTGATCCTCGACGACTACGAATCGGTTGCCGACTACGGGACAGTCCACTCGAGTGTCGAGTATCTGATCCACAACGTGCCGCCGCTCGCGCATGTGATCATCCTGACCCGCCAGGAGCTTCCGCTGGCGCTGGCTCGACTGCGTTTGGCGGGCGACGTTGCCGAGCTTGGTCCAGAAGACCTGCGTTTCGACCTCGCCCAAACGGCCGCCGTGCTCAAGGGCAGAAGCGGTCATGAGGCGACCGCTGGCGAGACCAGGCGGCTGATCGATCTGACCGAGGGATGGGCGGCCGGTGTCGACCTCGTCGCCAGCACCCTTCAGTGGACGGACTTCTCGACGATGACCGCTGCTCTATCTCGCCGCGACATACGGCGCAGCCTGTTCGACTACCTGACTGAGGAAGTCTTCGATCGACTGCCCGCCGACGTGCGCAGGTTGGTGAAGCGCACGTGCTGCCTCTCTTCGGTCACGCGGGGTCTCGCGGCTCGGCTGGCGCCCGATGTCGATGCCGATGAGTGTCTCGAGTACCTGACCGACAACCGCACCTTCACCTCGGTCGACGTCGATCGCTCCAGCTATCGCTACCATGGCCTCCTTCGGGAGTATGTTCAGAATCGGGTTCGGCGCGAGGGTGGCGAACGGGCTCTGCGGGATCTCGAGGCCGAGACGGCGACGGCACTGCGAGAGGAAGGCGACGTCGAGGCCGCCGTCGACATGTTCCTGCAGGCAGGACAGCCGGCCGGGGCGATCGACATCCTGCTGGAGGGTGGGGCCGCGGCTGTCAGCGACTGCAGCACCGCCTGCCTACGTTCCCTCAAGGACATGGTTGACGCGCAAGGGTCTCTGCCTCCGTCGATCTCCCTGCTCGTGACGATGATTCTGGCGAACCGTGAGGGCAGGGCTCGCGAGGCTGCGCGCCTTGCGCACGAAAACGAGGCCATCATCGCCGGTTGCGCCGATGATCTGTGTCGCTCCGTTTTGCTCCAGGAGGCGCAGAATGCCGCCGTCGCCTGCGGTGATCACGCAGAGGCGGTCGTGCTCGCGCGGTCTGCGCTGGAAGCGGCACGCACACCCAGGCAACGAGGACGCTCATCGTTTCTCCAAGCTTTCAGCCTGATCCAACTCGCGCGCTGGGAGGAAGCGGAGCGGATCATCGCTGACGTCGGCTCTCAATCCGAGATGCCACCCGATCTCGCCGCCATGATCGAGGGACTCGGCATGAATCGCGCCCTCCAGATGGGCGACTTCCGGACGGGGCTGGTTGTGGGGCGACGGGTGCAACCGGCGATCGAGCGGCACTGTCCCGCAGCGACCCGTGCGGGCTACTTGTCTGTCCTTGCCTACGCTCACTCCGTCTTGGGTGAGTACCGCCAGGCGCGAGAGCTCGTGGTGCGCTCGAGAGATATCGGCGGTCAGCTGGGTCTGGACAGCGACATCGCCAGAGGCGCGGACACCGAGGCAAGGCTCCTGGCTGCAGAGGGAGCCGGCGATCAGGCCATCGACCTTCTGAGAGCGGCGCTGTCGTCCGCAGCCCTCTCGAGCGATGCCGAGACCCGTGCGCAACTTTCGGGGGAGCTCGGCATCCAATTGATGAGGCTCGGCAGGCTTGGTGAAGCGGAACCGGTGTTGCGTGAGGCTCTCGATGTGGCCAAAGCGCTTCGGCTGCCGTGGATCGAGTCGCTGGCGCGATGCCCGCTGGCCTACCTCCATGGTCTGCGGTCGGACGGGATCACGCGTGCTCTCAACGAGCTGAACAAGATACGTCGGGAAGCCGAGTCAAAGAAGCTTGGCGCCGCCGCCGCACAGGCCGTCTTCTATGCGCTGCTTCTCACCTATCGGCATCACGACCGTGGTCGAGACGCCGCACTCGTTCGCCTCAGCCACGTCGTCGCTTGGCAGCTCCAGTTCGGGCACGTCGACTTCCTGTCGCAGGAGCTTTCTGCCGACACGGCTTTGCTCGCCGACCTGCTACGTGTTCGACAGCCGGACGAGAACCTGAGTGGGATCCTCGACGCAGTAGCGCGCAACTGGAGAGCGGAGCGGATCTTGACGAATGCCGTGCGCATGGAGGAGCAGATCGCGCTGGTTGCCCTGGATGCCGCGACAGTGCATCTCGACGGGCAGGGACTCGAGCGTCTGCTCAAGCACGCGACCCACCACGCCTCCGGGCAAGTGAAGCGGCGGGCAAGCGAGGCCAAGTCTCGCGTGGGTCTGTCGACGGCGCACGAGGACACGGTGTTTCCCGAGCTGACCGAACGCGAACTGGAGGTCCTGACGCTGGTGGCGGCAGGCCGGCGCAACGGTCAGATCGCCGCGGACCTGTCGCTTTCGGCGGCCACCGTCAAGACTCACGTTCACAGGATCCTTAGGAAGTTGGGTGTAGGCAGCCGCATGCAGGCCACTCTCGAGCATCAGCGCCGCACTGCGCCTCTCCCCTAGCCTGCACTACCCCCACTGGCCGGACCTCATTCATTGGTCCACCTTCTTAGGTTAGACCTTGAACCCGGCTAGCGTCAGCGACCGCGACGGGCTTGTCTGCCACTGACCGGACATTGCACGCAGGCTCAGATGACGAGCACGGATGCGCGCGCCGCCATTCACGGAAGGTCCGCCCGGATCCTCCCCATCCAGAGACTACTTCTTCTTCTTTGCCTGGTTGTAGCTTATGGCAGCGCGAACGAGAGTCTTTAGCGAAGCTTCTTCGACATGATCCCCTTCGTTGACGTCAATAGCTCGCCTTTGGTTGCCTTCAAGTCCGGCATTGAAGATCTTGTCAGGATCGTTGAGTGCGGCACCGTTCATGAAGACGAGCTGCACCTTGTTCTTGAAGATGTTCCCAACACAGATGATCCCGTTGAGTGACCAGACTGGTGACCCCATCCATTTCCACTCCTCGATGATCTCGGGATCGACCTCAAGGATGGTCTTGCGGAGCTTCGCTAGCGCGGCACCGCGCCAGTCCTGATTCTGCGCGATCAAGTTGTCGATTTCTTCACTAGGATTCATGGCCGTCCCTGTCTGTTTCCTACAAACTGGTCGCCGTGGGTCAAGGCGATGACTTCTCCGGCATACCCGTTCTAGCTCGAAGGTAGCCCCGTGTCCGGCCCCCCGTCTCATTACCCAGGAACGGGTGCTTCAACCGAGACCCGGTTTTGGGGGAGCAGCTGGATACGGATCTACGGTGAGCGACCGGGTAGGCGACCGGACAGCGGAAGATGCTCATTTGCAGGGACGATGTTGTCGAATTGACAACGGTGGTGGACCTAACCAGACAGCTCTCGGACTTGCGCGGGACGATTCTCCGCCTCCGCGGCGAACTCGCCAAGGCAACCTCAGACTGCACCTTGCCGCTCACCACCGCCTTGCCGCCGACGACCAGCGCTGACGTGGACATGACCCCCGGGCAGGTTGGCGGCGATTGCGTGCGCGAGGGTGTGAAGCCGCCATGGAGCGATCCGGTGTTGAGCGGCGTAGACTTCGCCCGCAAAGCCGTCTTGGCGATGATAGGGAGCGACCCATGATACATACGATTCTTGGGGCAGGAGGGTTTGCGGGAAATGCTTTGGCGCACGAACTCATCAGCCAGAACATCACGGTCCGCCTTGTTTCGCGGAACGTGCATGCGATCCAGGGAGCAGAGTCCATCAAAGGCGACCTCCTATCTGCAAGTGAGACCGCTGAGGCGGTGCGCGGCTCGGACATTGTGTATCTGTGTGTTGGACTTCCCTACGATTCCAGAGTCTGGCAGGAACTGTGGCCTCGCGTGATGCAGAACACCATTGCGGCCTGCAAACTGGCGCAAGCGAAGCTCGTCTTTCTCGATGTCGTGTACATGTACGGGAAAGTCACCGGCAAGATGACCGAGGACACTCCCTATAGGCCATGTTCAAAGAAAGGAGAAGTGCGCGCCGCAGTTGCCAGGATGCTCGAGAACGAAATGAGACAAGGTGCTCTCCAGGCCCTCATTGCGAGATCGGCAGATGCCTACGGTCCGTACGCCGGGTCGACATGCATCCCCCATCTCCTTGTCTTCGACAGGCTCATGCACGGGAAGAGAGCGCAATGGCTGGTTGACGCTCGCAAGCAGCATTCCTATACGTACACGTCCGATTGCGCGAAGGGAATGTGGCTGCTGGCGAATCAGGCGGATGCCTATAACCAAATCTGGCATCTTCCCACAGCAAACCCGGGTCTTGATGGCAGGGCCTTTGTCGAGCTTGCTGCAAGGGAAATGGGTGTTTCCCCAAAGTACTTCGTTCTCAAGAAACCGATGGTACGCATTGCCGGCCTCCTTGACAGGAAGTACGTCGAAGCCTACGAGATGCTCTATCAAAGCGAGGCTGACTACTCGTTCGACTCAGCCAAATTCGAAGAGCGCTTTGGCTATAGTCCGAAGCCTTACGACGAAGGAATTCAGGAGACGATTCGCTTCCTCAGGACGAAATGAGGAAGAACGGCGGCTTGCTCCTTCGCGTTGCGCAAACCGCAGGACAATCAGCCACCAGCAAACGCGCCTGAGCAGGAAGAACGTTGTCAATCTGACAACGCTGGTGGACCCAAGTGGACGGCTTTCGAACCTTCGAGAAGCGATCGCGAGCCTGCTTGAACGACGGGGCTGAGTGATCAATGTGGCGAAAGCTGGAGCGTTAGGTCAACGTCTCCGGCATACGGGTAAGTACAGTATGGTGCGACTGTGCCGATGGGAGTGTGCATGCATACGCAGGAGCCTAGCGACCGGGACGGGTTGGCGCCATCTCCTGCGGCCCAACGCAGTGCGGCCGCGATCATGGCTGAAGCGATAGCCCACGAGCCCGGCGCGCTGGACGAGGGGCAGGCGAAGGCGCTGCTCGCCGCCTACGGGATCGCCGTCCCCGAGGGCGGCGTCGTGCGCAGCGAGGACGAGGCTGTGGCCATAGCCCGGCAGCTCGGCGGTGCGGTGGTCGTCAAGGCCGTCGGGCCGCGCATCGGTCACAAGACAGAGCGCGGCCTGGTCGCCCTGGACCTCTGCGGCGACGAAGCCGTCCGAGCCGCGGCCCGCTCGCTGCTGGCTCTCGCCGAAGATCAGGACGCCGTACTGCTGGTAGAGCGGATGATCCGGGGGACGCGCGAGTTCATGATCGGCATGAAGCGCGATCCTCTCTTCGGCCCGGTCGTCGTCTTCGGCGTCGGGGGGATCTTCACCGAGGCTCACAAGGACATCATGCTCGGCGTGACGCCGCTGGAGGACCGGGACATCGAGGGCATGCTTGCGGGGATTAGGGCGAGCGCGCTGCTCGACGGCTTCCGTGGCATGTCGCCCGTGGATCGCGCCTCGCTGGCCGCCTCCATCCGCGCGCTCGCCCGCATCGCCGAGGACCATCCCGCGGTGTCCGAGATCGACGTGAACCCCCTCATCGTTGCAGACGCGACGCCGGTGGCCGCCGACGCGCTGGTGATCCTCGCTCCGGCCAGGGAGCGCGGCGCATCCGCGGCCGCCCCTCTCCCACGCGTCACCTCGCCCGATCTGACCCCGCTGTTCGCGCCGCGCGCCGTCGCGGTCGTCGGCGCCTCGGACGACCCTCTCAAATGGGGCGGTTCCCTCCTCCTCAACCTCATCGACGGCGGCTTCGCCGGCGCCATCTACCCCGTGAACCGTCGTGGCGGCACCGTGTGCGGTCTGCCTGCGTTCCGCAGCGTGGCGGAGTTGCCGGAAGCCCCCGACCTAGCGCTGGTGACGCTGGGAGCCACGCAAGTGAATGCAGTAGTAGAGCAGTGTGGCGAGCGCGGGATCCCCGTCGTGCTCGTGGTGGCCGCAGACTTCTCGGAGGCGGGAGAGGCGGGGGCCGCCGCGGAGGCAGAGCTGGCCCAAACGGCGCAGCTCTCGAACGTCACGCTCATCGGCCCCAATTGCATGGGCCTGGTCGCGACGCACAGCCGGCTCCACGCCGTCGGCTTCCTGGAGTTGCGGCCGCAAGCCGGGCGCCTGAGCGTCGTCTCCCAGTCCGGCAACATCGGGGTACAGCTCGTCACCGCAGCTGAACGGCGCGGCATCGGCATCGACAAGTACGTGACGGTCGGCAACGAGGCGTGCACGAGCGCGCTCGACGTGCTCGACGCGCTGCGAGACGACGAGCAGACCAAAGCCGTCCTCGTCTACCTCGAAGGAATCGACGACGGCCGCCGTTTCTTCGACGTCATGCGCCGCACCACGCGGCAGAAGCCAGTGGTGGTGCTGCGCGGCGGCCTGACGGAGTACGGCAGCCGCGCCGCTGCATCGCACACCGGCGCCATGGCGGGCGCGGCCGACGTCTTCCTGGCCGCGGCCCGCCAGACCGGCTGCCTCGTGCGCACGGGCCCCGACGAGAGCCTCGATCTGGCGCTGTGCCTCACCGCACTCCCGCTACCGCCGGGCCGCCGCGTGGCGATCATGACGCTCGGTGGAGGCTGGGGCGTGCTGGCAGCCGACGAGCTGGCCCGCAACGACCTAGAGCTGGCCTCGCTGGAGCCTCACGTCCTCGCCGAGCTGGACAAGCTCCTGCCCGGCTACTGGAGCCGCGCCAACCCCATCGACCTCGTGGCATCCGTCGGCCCCGACCTCGCTGAGCGCACGCTGACGCTGCTCGCCGAGAGCGAGGCGGTGGACGCCGTCGTCGTGCTGGGCGTGCTGCGCAGCCCGTCCACCGGCTGGACTTCAGACGATGCCGCGTCCGCCGGCGGCGGGCCGGGCACGCCCGGCCGTGATCGCTTCAACCCTGCCGAGACCGCCTTTCTCGAGTGCGTGACCGCGCTCATGGAAAGGACGGGCAAGCCGATCGTCAACGTCCCCTTGCGTACGCTCGAGGCCGCGACCTTCCCGGGCGGCGCGCGACACGATCCGGTCATCCTCTACTCGCCGGTCGCCGCGGTACGCGCCCTCGCCGCCATGGCCTGGTACGCGGAGTACGTCGCCGCCCAGGCCGGTGCGCCGCCACAACGACGCCCGAAAAGGGCTCCGCGATGATCAAGATCACGATCTACGGTCGCGGCGGCCGCGGCGGCGTGACACTCGCCAAACTGATCGCGGCCGCGTACTTCCTGCGTGGCAAGTATGTCCAGGCCTTCGGCCGCTACGGCGCGGAGCGCGCCGGCGCGCCGGTCCAGGCGTTCGTGCGCGTGGACGACGAAGAGATCACCGAGCACTATCCCGTTCGCGAGCCCGACCACGTGATTGTGCTGGACGCCGGCCTCATCGCAGCGGAGGCGGCCGAGGGGATGGGCGCGCTGGGATGCATCGTGATCAACACCCCGCTGCCGCCGAACGCGTTCGCGGACGTCTTCCCCGGGCGCAAGGTGGCGACTCTTGATGCGTCGGCTATCGCCGTGGCCAACGGGCTAGGCACGAGGGCGTTGCCCATCGTGAACACCGCTCTCATCGGGGGCGCCGCGGAGATCCTCGGACTGTCGCTCGCCGACGCCGAGGCTGCGATCGCACACCTCGGCCTGGGCGAGCCCAACCTGAAGGCCGCGCACAGCGCGTACGACTGCGTCCGCCAGGCCCGCCTGCCGGGGATCATCGTGCCCGTCGCCGCACGCCGCCCGCCCCCCAGAGCGGCGAGCATGTTCGACGAGGACATCGGCGGCCCGCCGGCGGTGCACACGGGCTCGTGGGCCACTCGTATCCCCGCCAGCGCGACACTGACGCCCTTCTGCAGCGACGCCTGCCCGGCCGGCAACGACGTGCGGGGCTTCGTGCAGGCGATGGCGCAGCGGGACTACGAGGCCGCACTGAAGACCATCCTCGCGACCTCGCCCTTCCCGGGGTCGTGCGGGCGCGTCTGTCCGGCGCCGTGCATGCAGGCGTGCTCACGCGGCCAGCACGATGAAGCCGTGAACATCGGCGAGCTGGAGCGCCACATCGCGGCCCGCGCGCCCTGGCCCGAGCCCACGCGGCCGTCTCGCCCCGAACGCCTGGCCGTGATCGGCTCAGGCCCTGCCGGCCTCAGCGCCGCGTACCAGCTCGCCAGGATCGGCTATCCCGTGACCGTGTTCGAGGCAGGCGACGAACTCGGCGGGCTCCTGCGCACCGGGATCCCCGCGTACAGGCTGCCCCGCAAGGTCATCGAGCGCGAGATCGGCTTCATCCTTGCGCATGGCGTGCACGTCCGCAGCCGTCACCGCGTGTCCCGCTCCCGCCTTGTCGAGCTGCGACGCGAGTATGACGGCGTGGTCGTGGCGACCGGGCTGCAGAAGATGCGCACCGCAGGCTTCGACGCCGACGACCCTCGCGTGCTGCGGGCGCTCGACTTCCTCGATCTCAGTCGCACCCGGCCGCCGGACCTACGCGGGCGACGCGTCGTTGTCGCCGGCGGCGGCAACACGGCGATCGACGCAGCTCGCGTGGCGCTCCGCCTCGGGGCCCAGGACGCGCTCGTGGTCTACCGGCGAACGCGCGCCGAGATGCCTGCAATCGCTGAAGAGATCGACGAGGCGCTCGCAGAGGGCGTCCGCATCGAGCAGCTGGCGACGCCTCTGCGACTGGAAGAGGCCGATGATGGGACTGCGCTGATCTGCCGGCGCATGACCCTCGGCAAGCCCGACAAGTCGGGTCGACCGCGTCCCGTGCCGATCGATGGTGACGAGGCCCTGGCGGAGTTCCGCTGCGACACCGTCCTGCTCGCGCTCGGCCAGGCGCCGAACGTACGTCTCTTGCCGACAGGCTCGGCGCCTGGCCGAGCGCGAGCAGGAC
>Ga0247847_1000228_pt1 | contig 16416 bp, 17 predicted proteins | sample PFST25metaG_FD_186002 | JGI IMG/M metagenome (GOLD analysis project Ga0247847, IMG submission 186002) | Peat soil microbial communities from Stordalen Mire, Sweden - P.F.S.T25 | ecosystem: Environmental > Terrestrial > Soil > Wetlands > Peat | place: Sweden: Norrbotten County, Stordalen Mire...
CGTCTGCCCGCCGCGCCGGCCTCGGCCAGCTCCCGCCGGCCGCCGGCCCTTCGCCCTCGGCCTGCCCTGCGTCGGCTCGGAGCCGCTGACCGGATCCCCGTGAACTGATCCACCTTCTTGACCGGGAAGGCAGCTGCTTTCAGGCTCGCCCCCGCGTGAGTAGAGTCTACCCGGACTTGACAAAGCGAAAGGAGGAGCGGGTGCCGACCTACAAAGTCCGGCCGGAGCTGACCCGGGCGGACAAACACGCGCGCTTAGTCGGCTACGGCGACGAATGGGTCTCTCCATCTAATTGCCGAGCCCCGGAGGTCCCGCCGCTGCGCGATGCGGGCATCATGGGCGCGCTGTGCCCGTCCGCACAGCGCGCCGTCAACAACCTGCTAACCCGGGGTGACGCGCTCAGCACCCCTCGGGGCCGCGCACACCTGCCCGAGTAGTGGACGAAGCGTGAAACAGGCAGACGTCCTCGGCTTCATGAGCCTGGGCCAGATCCTGACAGGACCCTTGGTTAGGAGCGGATCGTCGCTGACTGTGCTCACAGCGGCCGACCCGACCGGCACACGCACTGTCAGGGTCGAAGGGGCCTGGTTGGCTTGGAAGCCCTGGTCCGCCTCGAACCGAATGAGCCTCTTGGGCACCGGCCCGGCGGCAGACTGAACTCCCAACGGCTACCTAACCTTGTCAACAGCCGAGCCCCTGGAACCAGTTAGTGATACCTTGAGGTCACCCGCAGCGCAAGTAGCAGCCGCGGGCGCCTGGGGGCTAGGCGGGCGCGTTGTACTGCTCATTGCCGCCCTCGTGGCGACACCGTTCCTGATCCGCTTGCTGGGCTCATCGCGCTACGGCCTTTGGGCACTGTTGCAGACGTCGATCACCTGGGCTGCCCTCGCCGACGTTGGAATGGGAACTGCATCAACAAAGTTCGGGGCAGAGTACTACGCGCGCGGTGACGATCTGGGGGAATCCACGGTCGTGTGGACTGCTCTCAGCTTGACGGCTATTACCACCACTTGCGCTGCGGTCGTGATCGCAATCGAAGCCCCAGCCATCCTCGCCCATTTGCTGCACGTCCGCGGCGAACTGCTCGGCCCGGGCGTGCTAGCACTTCGGATCGTCTGTGCCCTGTTTGTGGTTCAAGCCGTGGCAGGCACCGTCAACACTCCGCAGGTGGTGCGTCTGCGCTGGCGCCAGTACACCATAATTACCACTACTGCCGCCCTTATCGCTTCGATAGGGACCCCGGTCGCGCTCGTCATGCTGTCGGGAGGGGTGGTGACAGCAGCCTACGTCGGGCTGGCTGCCGCGGCGCTAGGGGCGTCGGGTACGTTCCTGCTGTCAGTCCGGGTTCAACCTGCGCTGCGCCGTCCACGTGTTAGCAAGGTGATCCTGCGACAACTCGTGGGTTACGGCGGCGCCCTCACGGTGTCCGGCCTGGCTGTTATACCTCTCTCAACAGCGGAACGGTTCTTTCTCGCGCACAACCACTCCACGGTCGTGGTGGCCTATTACGCGGTGGCAGCGACCCTCGCAACTACCCTCAATGTATTACCAGCACAACTAGTAGGGCCGTTGCTGCCCGGGCTAACCAGGCTGGAGGCACAAGGGAGACTTGGGGAGCACCGGAACCTTTACAGAAAGAGCCTCTCAGCGCTTTTCCTTGTCCTGACGCCAGCCGCGATTATACTGGCATTCCTGGCTCATCCGTTCCTGTCGCTTTGGGCGGGCCCCGAGTACGGCCTTCACAGCACCGGCCCGTTCCTCGTGCTCGTTGCCGGAGTGTGGGTCAACTGCCTTGCCTGGGTGCCGTACACATACCTCTTGTCCTCTGGGCACACCAAGATCCTCGCCTATGTTAATGTCGCGGAACTAGTTCCCTTCCTTGCAGGGGCTTGGATGCTAACTGCGAAGTTCGGAGCGACCGGAGCGGCGCTGGTGGTGTCGGCAATGTGTGCAGTGGACTCGGTCGTGTTTTTCGCGATAGTACGGCACGTCGCCCAACTACCCTTCTCGCCACTGTCTGAGCGACATTTCCGCTCTATCGCTGCTCCCGTGGCACTTGGGTGCGCAGCTGCCGTCGCAGCCACAGTAGGCCACGGCCTCGCCATCCGACTCGGCTGGGCAGCCGCGCTCAGCGGGGTTTACGCGGTGGCCGTCTGGCGACTGGTCCTGATGGCTAATGAGCGCGAAGGGCTGTTGAGCCTGATAGCAGAAGTAGTTCGATGGGGGCCTTCACTGGGGCATGGTGGTCGTGCCATATGAGAGGCTCGCCAGAGAGGGTACCCCAGGCCGACGAGGAACCCGTGATTCCCGAACTACCGTGGCCGACGGCAGCACGTCTTGGTCGTCGGCGGTGAGCATTGTGGACAGTCCCATTGATCCAGGTGGCGGATCGGCGCCCCGCAGTTCTCACAGGTGCCGATCATGTCGAAACCTTCTGTGCATAGTCCCCCCGGCACCCTGGAAAAGGCCGGTTTGCTCGTCACGAAGGAGGCGAGGTTACGCCCCATGAGCTCTGCGAGCGCCTGCTTGGTGGCGGCGACGAACCGCCTCGAGATCGCCGACTTCGACATGCCCTTCGACCGGCTCTCGATCTCGTGACCGACCGGCTCTGCGACATGGTGGTGGCGACGAGTCGCCACGCCGGCCAGCATGCGCTCGACGACGAGGGAGTTGAGCAGGTCGACGGAGCTGAATGCCTTCCAGGTGTCGAGGCCGATCTCCTCACCAGCCGTCGTCCGGGCCCGTGGCCGGTCGACTTTCACGAGGCGGCCGCCGAGCACGACCGAGCCCGTCGTGGTGCCGTGCCAGTTCCCGGTGCGTTCGCCGGCGGGGAGTTTGGCATGCTTGGACCCGATCGCCTCGGTGAGCTCGGCCTGCATCATCTGGGACATGACGACGAGCCCGGTCGCCGAGGCGAACGCGTGGAGTCCGTCTTTGATCGCGTCGGCGACCTCGGCGAGCGCTACGGTTGCCTCGAGCGGCAGCTCAGCGACCCGAGCTGCTTCGCTCACCTCAGCGACTGTCACGACAGGTACCGTCTTCTTCACGGTGGTCCCCTTCCTGTGGGTTGTTCTTGGTGGAACGCCCGACACCTACCAGATGGAAGGTCTCAGGCGGGGGACCACCCCTTCACTTCAACAACTTCGGGGACACGCTCCGCCGCAGCCGCCGGGATCTGTACGTTCGTCGCAGCATTGTGGATGGCCAGTCACAGAGCGCGAGCGACCATTCGGCTACACCTGGCACGACTGCTACTCGTTGCCCTCTGGGGCTGCGCCGGCGACTCGGCCTGGAGCGGCTGATGGCGAACAGCACCTGGCTGGTCGTTGGTTCTGGATTCACCGGGGCATCCGCTGCTCGGGTTTTGGCGGAGCGCGGCTTCCGAGTTCGCGTGGTCGAGCGCCGTTCCCACATCGCGGGGAATGCGTTCGACGAGTACGCGCCTGCCGGCGTCTTTCTGCATCGGTATGGCCCTCACCTCTTTCACACGAGCAGCCCAAGGGTGATCGACTTCGTGACGAGGTTTGCCGTCTGGCGTCCTTACCTCCACCACGTCACCGGGCAGTCCGGCGACCTGCGATATCCTCTCCCCCCAAACTTCCTGCTACTCGATCACCTCCTCGGCGAACGGAGCAAGTCGGTGCAGCAGCTTCTGATCTCAAGCTATGGAGATGGGGCAAGAGTTCCACTCCACGTCGTGGAATCCCACGAATCGGACGATGTGCGGTCGGCTGCCCAAGCAATTCGTCGGATTGTCTTCACGCCGTACACAAGGAAGATGTGGGGCGAGCACGCCGACAACCTCCTGCCTTCCGCTCAGGCTCGCGTGCCCGTTGTGATCGGGTATCAAGAGGGCTACTTCACTGACTCCTTCCAGGCTCTTCCTACGGACGGCTACACCGCGTTTTTCCGGCGACTGCTGGACCACCCTAGAATAGCTGCCGAAACGGATCGCGAGATTTCGTTGAGTGATCTACCGAAGACCCAGCCGGTCCTCTTCACCGGGGCGTTGGACCAGCTTCTCGGTTTCCGTAATGGAGCGTTGCCTTATCGTTCGATCAAGTTCAGGCTGGAAGCGACCCGTAGGCGGATGACCCCATCGGCGACTGTCAACTACAACGACGACCGGCCACAGACGCGCATCACGGATATGGCCTTCACCGTTGCCGCTGATCCATCGTCAACCATCTGGGTCGAGGAAACGCCCGAGGAATTCCTCTGTGGCAAGAATGAAGCTCTCTATCCAGTCCCAGTGGCGCGATGGCGCGAACTACATAACGCCTACATGGCGTTGTTGAAGGATGTCCATCCGAATGTCATCGTAGCAGGTCGCATGGCGAGGTACCAGTACGTCGACATGGACCAAGCCTGCGCCAGTGCGCTCCGAATCGCAACTGACGCATGATGCGCGTCGTGGTCTTTGTCCCCCTCGGTGACATTCCAACCGGAGGAATAGAAGCACTCTATCAGTTGACGGATTCGGCCCGTCGCTGCGGCACCGATGCCGTCCTTGCGGCTCCTCCCGGCACGGATGTCGCGCCGTGCCCGTCTGACTATCTTGAGTACGACGCTCCTCGGATCGAGTTCGCAGAGGTGCGAGCCGAAGACATCGCGGTCGTTCCTGAAGTATGGATCGGCCGGAAGGAGCTGATGCGTCACGATCGGGTTATCGTCTGGTGGTTGTCGGTTGAGGGCGCCTTTGGCATGGGGTTCCCGACAATAACCCGTCATTCTTCTCCCAAGAGGATTGCGGGGATTTTGCGCAGAACGGTTAGATCACATCTGCGGCGGCATCGATTGATGAAGGAAGTAGCGCGAATGCCGAACGTGACTCACGTCACCCAGTCGCACTACGCCGCTGCCTTCCTTCGGTCTTACGACTTGCCATCCTTCATGCTGACGGATTACGTGTCTCCCTTGTTCGCTGCTAATGTGCCGGAGGAGTCGCTCGCGGCTAGGCGTCCGTATACGATTGCGTTCAACCCCAGGAAGGGAGCGGAATTCTCTCTAACACTAATGAATGGATGGGACGAGGAAGTCTTCAAGCCGCTAGTGGGTCTGGACCGTAGGGGCGTGAGCCAAGCATTGTTGGACTCGGAGATTTACCTCGACCTTGGCAAACACCCCGGGAGAGATAGAATTCCGAGAGAGGCTGCACTGGCTAGGTGCGTGGTTGTGGTGGCTAACCGAGGTTCAGCGGGGAACGACATCGACATGCCTATCCCGGAGCAGTACAAGGTGAACCTTCCCAAGAGCCGTTCTTCGATCAGCGAGCTTCGAGCCTTCCTGAAGCAACTGCGGCAAGACCTCCCGGCCCACCGGCAGGCTCAGGACTCGTATCGAGAGATCATTGGGCAGCAGGAGGAGCAGTTTCACCTCGAGGTTGCTCAGCTGATGAAGCGCTTGGACAGATAGGCCTGGAGGCGGCGCTCTCTTGGGAGAGCAGCACGTCAGGGCGCGCCCCGAACACATTCGGCCGCCGGGAACAGCGAATTCTCAGGCCCATACAACAGATCTTCCCTACGGCCTCACATATCTTTTGCTTTGAGCTCAGGGCGAGGGTGCGGGCGTCGAGTTGGTCTGTCTTGGCTCTGGCATTCCCGATACCCTTTGTGACCGCCGCGTTGGCGACAACGACTCGTCCGACGTGTGGCTCGTTCAGTCGCGCGATGGCGAGCGCGTTGCCGGTCGCCTCGAGCCCGACCTGACCGTTCGGGTCGAGTGAACGGGCGAATGCCACCAAGGCGGCCCGGCGGGCTGGGACCCTTGGGCGTCGCGTGACCTTCCCGTCTTCGAAGATCGCCACCTCGCAAAAGTCGCGGTGGACGTCCAGACCTATAGAGCGCATCCCTTCTCCTCTCTCTCGTCATCGTTTGGGAGAGAGGCGGGCGAACGACGACTACGGATACGTGCTCGCAGCACAACCGGGCCAGTCGCAGGGGCGGCCAACTACAACGACGGGCTCGAAGCCCATAATGCACGTCTCGGCCTGCCCTACCTGCGCTCTCCCGGGAACCCCGGACCCGGTAGGCACGAACGTATCGAACCGAGCACCGCGGCGTCCAATGCCATTGTCAAGGCCCTACAGCGGGCATCGGCCCCACCGATCCCTCGATCAACGATGCCCTTCGAGGGTCACCGAAGCGACGGTCCCGGTCACCGAGCCCGAAACCAATGGCATCGGACGAACCGACCTCCTTGGCGGGCTCATCCACGAGTACCGGCTCGTTTCCTGAGCTGGGCCGATGGGGTTCTCGGGACCCACAGGCTGAGTTCGACGGCGTTGCTGATGATCTGCGGGCCTGTGCTCGCCTGGTCCCAGATACCGTAGATTTGGCTCGCCTCGACGATGTTGTCGCGAAAGGCGGCGGCCCGGCTCAGCTCGACGCGGATTGAGGCGATTTGAGTTGAGGGCATCTTTGCTGGTCGTTGGCAGGAAGCCGTAATTTCAGGTGGAGTCAGGGGCGCCGGACGGCGAGCACCGCCAGGGAAGCAGCACTTTCTTCTTTGACTTTTCGCTCACCCAAAAGGGCCACAGGGCGTAGGACTGTGAGGAACAGCCATTTCGCCCGCCAGGGGCCGCCCCAGCGGTAGGCGATCACGGCGCCAAGCGACGCCACCTTGCCCGTGTAGTAGCGGTGCTCGATCACGTCGAACCCTGCATCTCTCAGTTTGGGGCCAAGCGTGGCCATGCTGTAGCCATCTCGAACGTGTCCAATCGCCTCGTGAAAGCGACGACCGAAGACGACTGGGTAACGGGGAGTCGGAACGGAAACTATCAGCCGTCCGCCGGCAAGGACCGCCTTGGCGAGCTCGTGGAGCGCGAGCTCGTCATCGTCGATATGCTCTAGTACGTCGATGAGCAGCGCTTGATCGAACCGGCGCGCTTCCCCGAGCTCTCTCATGTCGGCCTGGCTGAGGCTCACATTGGCGATTCCGGTGAAGCGCAGAACCTTTTGGGCCTCGGCAACATTTCGATCATTGAACTCGCTCGCCACGACGTTGCCCGTTACGAGCTGTGCCACCGCCAGGGTCACTACGCCGGTGTTGCACCCGACGTCCAACGTTAGTCTGGCCGTTGGGTCGATCCAGTCTTTGATGGCATGCCATCGAATGTGGGTGTGGAAGTCCTCGATCCCGAATCTGCGTCGGTAAAACGCAAGGAACGCGGATGGCGCCGAGACGGCGTGCGTCGATCCGAGTGACATAGCTAACCCACCCAGAGGGGTCATTTGATCTCTAATCGCACCACCTCGTCGGTCAAGGCCGGCGCAAATCCTCGCATGGTGAACGAGCTGCCGGGAACGTTGGGCCAGGAGAAAGGATCTCGGTGCTGTCTGGAAGGTCTGCGGCTTCCTCGCCAGGGGTATCCAAGGAGACACGCACAGCAGGTACAAGACGTGCTGATTGTGTTCATCGTCCAGACCTTAGCCCAACGCACTGAAGGCCCCGACTGGCACAACCTTGTCGGCCCGGGCAGTCGACCCCGAACCCAAACGTCAAGGCGGCGTCACCTCACCTGGGGCCTGACGGTCGATCGAGGCTAAGAGCTGACCGCCTTCGGCCTCGAACCCGCGCAACTTGCCGACATAGTTCCAAGTGGGAGCCGCAAGGTGGCAGGGACCGCTTGCCTGGCGATCAGAAAGCCATCGGTCCAGGAGCTCGCTCACGTCACCGTTCGGGTTGAAGGCACTAGAGGCCTCGGTCCGGCGGAGCCGGACTCTTGAGTCAAGTTTTTGCTCTTGAGGTTGTGTTATGCGGCGATTCCTGATCGGGCGGCGAGATCGCTGAGAGCCCGGCGGAGGATGGCGGTGCTCCCGGGATCGGCGATGTCGGCGGCACCGGTGCGGATGAAGCGGTTGTAGGCACGCGTGAGGAACCATGCTGTCTGCCATCCGAGGGGCGTGGGTCGGTAGCGGTGGGAGTTGGGTATGCGTTCGATCAGCCCGTGCAGACGGAGTCGTCGTAGGTCGTAGGTCATGCGCCCAGGGGTGATCTCGTCGGGCTCGAGGCCGAGGAACTCAGCGACGTGCTCGCGCAGGTGGTGGTTGGCGAAGCCGTCGGGCTGGAGGCGGCAGATCACCGCCGCCGCGAGGAGGGCGTGGACACGAGGGTCACCGAAGCGCAGCCCGGCGGCGCGTTGGCCGTTCACGATGACCGGTTGGTTGATCTGTTGGAACACGGTGTCGCCGATGATCGGGTCGTGACTGATCGTTTGGGCGTCGAGGAGACGCCGGTTGGCGGAGAAGCCGACCTTCCGCAGGGCGGTCAGGTTGCACAGTCGCTTGCCGATCCCGAAGTCCCGGGTGTCATTGACGGTGGTCTCGGTACGTAGGGCTCTTGCCTCCTTGTGATACTGCTTGATGCGGGTGTGCTTGTACTCGACGTGCAGCGACGGGGTGACGCCTTGGGTGAAAACCCGGGTGCGAAAGCGGCTCGGGGTGGGATGGCGTCGGCGGTTGAGGATTCGGCGGTCGAAGATCAACGACACCCGGTCGGGGCGCCCCACGTCGAGGTTCTCGGCGATGACGGTCTCGAAGAACGCCCGGCCCGAGGAGGGACGGTCCAACATCTGGGTCAAGGAGAACTCGGCCTGGAGGACCGAGATGTCGTAGCGGTAACCGGCCCGGCGGTCCGCGGCGCTGAAGGGATGCGGCAGGCGGGCCAGCCACTTGCGCAGCAGCCGGTCGATGCGAGCAGGGTCCAGCCGGTCACAGATGCGTTGCAGGCGCTCGGGGTCCTCACAGGCGGCGAAGCCGTTGTCGAGCGCCTCGAAACCGATCCCGGCCTTGGCTACCTGCCGCTTGGCCCACTCGTTGCCGTTCAGGCACAACTTCGCCGTGTAGGGGAAATACGAGCAGAACTTGATGAAGAACGGCCCGAAGTCGGCGTCGACGGCATAGATATAGAAGTGGTTGACCATCGCCGTGGTCCGCACGATCCACGGGTAGGTCGCACCCGTGACCGGGTTGCGGCGCTTCTCGGTGCGGAACACCGGGGCTTTCTCCTGGGCCCTGCCCACGAACAGCACGCCCTCGTCACCCTCGAAGCCGGCCAGGAACTCATGGGCCAGATCATCTTTGCGCTGCCCCTTGGCGAAATCGACGATCGGCACACCCTGGTCGGCGGCGAAGCGGTACAGCCCGGCGATGAAGTCCCGGCTGATCGGCTCCAACAACGCAGACGAGGCGAACGGCTGGCCCCGGTGCTGACGCAGGAAGAAGACCACTCCCCCGACGAACTGCAACTTGGGCACGTAGACGTTGAGGTACATCCGGTCGATGCACTCCACCTCGAGAGTCACGTGTTCGGCAAGGACCTCGGCGGCGCTGCGGGGTAGGGTCATATCGGGCTCCGGTCGTCACAGGCCCTTGCGGCCAACCAACCGCTTCGGGCGGTTCAAGGCGGGACCGAAAGGCCCCGCATCTAGGCTCGACCGGAGCCTACGATCGCCCCCCGTGACCTGTCACCAGCCCCAGTTGGTGCCGCCGTGACGTCATCACCACACCGCTCGTCGGGCTGGGGCGGAGCCCCGTTAGAGGTACGCCCAGAGTCTACGTCTCGAGAGCTTCCTGGCCGCCTGTCCCGAGTTAACTCATCAGAAACCTCCGCGTAGCCCCCCTCAGATTGAGAGGAGGATTCGGTAGACTGATGTGCAGTAGGCGTCATCGATGAGGTGTCTCGCGCAGCTAAGCCGGGTGATCGGTCATATTGGCAGTCCTGTTTGTGACAAGTGGAGGGTGGAGAGGCAACCGAGCTGGGCTGTATTCGTCGTGTTAGCGGATCACGTCAGAAAGGCTCAGTTATGAGATGTCGCTTGTCGAGTACGGCGACTACTGGAAGAAGGGCCGTGCGACGTCCTAGGGAGAGTGGGGCCCTTTCGCAAGCTCCTGGCCGGGAGGTTCCGCAACTTACACTGCGCGGCACGCGTTGTGGGGACACACTCAGAGCCAGAAGTCCAGCGAGTTGGAAGGCGGTACGTATTGAAGCAGAGGTACTCGCTGGCGCCGTTGGCCGTGCCCTGGGCGATGGTGGCGTGAGGTGATTTACATCCGATGGCCCCGAAGCCGCTAACTGGCCGCCTTGGCGGCACGCTATCGAAACGGTCTGATCTCAGCGGGTGGCTCCTGTGCCGTGCCGGCCTCTCGTCCCGCCAGGGTGCCTCGGTCTTCGCATGAACACCGCCGCGCCTCCAGTCTCGATCGGGCTCCCGGTCCGCAACGGCATGCCGTACATCGTTGAATGTCTCGACTCGATCCGCCGGCAGTCGTTCGGGGACTTCGAGCTTCTCGTCTGCGACAACGCGTCGACCGACGGCACAGGAGAAGTCGCTCGTGAACTGGCCCGCGCCGACTCGCGTGTTCGGTACCTGCGAGTCGAGTCGGACTCCGGGGCGAGCGCGAACTTCAATCGGTGTTTCGCAGGTACTACGGGCGAACTGTTCACGTGGGCTGCGAGCGACGATCGTCTCCTTCCCCGCTATCTGGACCAGTCCGTGGACCATCTTGAGTCGCACCCCGATCACGCGATGTGTGTACCCGCGGTCAGGTTCATCGACGAAGCGGGGCTCACTTCGGGTGTGTTCCAGCAGCCCGTCGCTTTGAGTTCCCCGAACGTGAACGTGCGCCTGCGGTCCTACCTCGATCGTCGATCCTGGTTCATGGTCTACGGGCTGGCTCGCCGAGAGGCACTCGCGAAGACGGGCTTGTTCCCACAACGCTTCGGGCCGGACGTCATCCTCGTCTGGGAGATGCTGCTCCGTTTCAGGATCGGCACGCTTCCCGAGTCGCTTCTCGAGTACCGCCGCTACCAGGTGAAGGACGCGGGCGTCGTCTGGAGCGGGATCCAGCCCGAAGGCGCCGGAAGAGCTCCAGGGTGGCTTCACCTGGGTCTCTTCAGAGATCTTCTGGAGAGCTGCGATCATCAGGGCATCGATCCTGCGGCTCGTATTGCCGGCCGGCGAGCGCTGTTTCGCTGGTTGGCGAGCACACCGTTCCGGGACCTCGTCGTCGACGACTTGAGAGACGAGCTGCGACGGGCCAACAGGGCGCGAAACCCGATCTACGATGTTGCTCTGCTCGCGTCGATGGCGTTGCTTCGCCCGGGCCGGGCGATACGGAACGTTCGTCGCCAGCCGATCATGCAGATCCTCGGCCATGGTGGCGATGGACGGAGGTCGTCCGCGCCATGATGGGCGCGTTCTCCGAGGGTCGGTCCAAGCTTGCCGGCGCGTCCGGAGAGCTTCCGGCACGCCGCGTCAGAGACCGCGCCGGCGATGTCATGCTCGTGACCGGCGCCGGTGGCTTCATCGGCCGCCACGTCGTCTCGCAGCTTCGCTCGGCGGGGGTGGAGGTCCTGTCGATCGAGCATTCCTGGGACTCGCGCGCACAGCTCGACAGTCTGCTCGGCACCTCGACCGTCAGCTCTTGCATCCATCTCGGCTGGTACGCCAACCCGGACGACTACCTGTCTGCCGAGCTCGAGAATCTCTGGAGCCTCCGATCCTCCATCGAGCTTCTCGGCGTGCTCATCGATCGCGGCTGTGAGCACCTGACAGTGGCCGGGACCTCAGCCGAGTACCGTCCGAGCCCGTTCCTGATCACCGAGAAGGACGAACTTGACGACTCCACGCCTTACGCACGCGCCAAAGGAACGCTTCGCGACCTGACCGCCACGCTGTCTCGTCGGAATGTGATCCCCACGGCCTGGTGCAGGATCTTCAACGTGGCCGGTCCCGGCGAGCACCCCGGCCGACTCCTGCCCCTCGTCACCCGGGCCCTTCTCGAGACCTCGCCTCTCGATCTCACCGACGGGACCCAGGTACGCGACTTCCTGGATGTCCGCGATGTGGCCGCTGCGCTCGTGGCGGTGTCCCGAGCTCATATGCTCGGGGCGGTCAACCTTTGCTCGGGCGAGGGTGTCAGATTGAAAGACCTGATCTTGGAGGTGGCGTTGCGCTGCGGATCTCCCCAGCTGCTCCAGTTCGGTGCGCGAGCACGCCGATTGGGCGACCCTGACACGATCGTCGGTAACAACACGAGGCTTCTGAGTGACGTGTCGTGGCGACCGTCGATTCCCCTGGGCCAGATGCTCGACGATATCGTCGTGTACTGGAGGTCACAGCTCGAGCAACGGTAGGGCTGCGTCCCGCTCTCCGATCACGAGCGGAGACCGGGGCCACGCGATCCCAAGGACCGGGTCGTCCCATCGGATCCCACGCTGCGCGTTCTTCACATATGGCACCGAAATGAGGTAGGCGACCTCGGTTGCGGGCTTCAGGGTCAAGTAGCCGTGTGCACATCCCGGCGGGACGACGAGGGATTTTCGATTTGACGCGCTGAGCTCGAGACCGACCCAACGGTGCCGCGTAGGCGAGCCCGGCCGCAGGTCTGCGACCACGTCGAAGAGCGCGCCCGCCGTGCACCTGACCACCTTTGTCTCAGCGTAAGGCGCTTCCTGATAATGCAAGCCCCGGATTGTGGCCATGGAGTCGTTGAAAGCGATGGCGGACCGCGCGACCCGGGTGTCGATGCCAAGGCCTTCCAGCTCGTCCTCGCCGTACAGTCGAGCGAAGAATCCGCGCCGGTCCGCGACCACTTCAGGCTCGACTAGAAGCACTCCACTCAAGCCTGTCTCAACGATGGTCATGCAAGTACCGTCAGGCTAGGCATCGTCGTGACGAACGATCCTCCCCACTCGCGCACCTCGGGCAGCGACGCCTGCACCTCGTCGAGCAGGTTCCATGCCAGCACGATCACGTAGTCGGGACGGTCCGAGAGGAGCTTGTCGGGGGCGAAGACGGGAAGATGCGTCCCCGGGAGGAAGTGTCCTTGCTTGTGCGGGCTCCGGTCGACGACGTAGCCGATCTCCCGCGTGGAAACCCCGCAGTAATTGAGCAGCGTGTTGCCTTTGGCCGCGGCACCGTAACCCACTACGGTCCGTCCACTCGTCGCGGCATGCTCCAGAAACGAGCGCACAGAGGCGGCACGCCGGTTGGCCGCGAAAGCGAACGCGTCGTAGGCCTCCGTGCCTGCCAGGCCCAACTGTCCCTCTTGTTCCCGCTTGGTGCTGACCGACGTCTCTGCGTGGTGTCCTGCAGAGTCGTGGCAGGCAACGACACGAAGGCTCCCTCCGTGCGTCGCCAGGGGCTCGACATCGATCACGCGCAGGCCGTTGCGACGAAGGATGGACTCGCACGACAAGAGGGAGAAGTAGAAAACGTGCTCGTGGTAGATCTGGTCGAATTGCGTGCCTAGCAGCATGGTCGCGAGCTCGGGGAACTCGATGCTGAGGATGCCCTCGGGCTTGAGCACCCGTGCGAGGCCTGCAGCGAAGTCGTTGGTATCGGGGACGTGCGCGAAGACGTTATTGGCAACGACGAGATCGGCCGCGACACCCCGTTCGGCGAGGCGCTCGGCAAGGTCCAACCCGAAGAAGCCGACCTCGGTCGGCACACCGGCCGCCAGTGCTGTGGGAACCACGTTCTCTGCCGGGTCGATGCCGAGAACCGGGATGCCCAGGGCGACGAAGTGACGCAGAAGGTATCCGTCATTGGAAGCGACCTCGACGACGAGGCTCCGTTCGTCGAGATGGCACCTCTCTCGAGAGTTGTCCACGAACTGCTTTGCGTGGCTCATCCAGGTGTCTGAGTACGAGGAGAAATAGGCGTAGTCGGAGAAGAGCCGGCTGGGAGACACGGCTTCCTCGAGCTGAAGGAGCCAGCACTGCTCGCACAGTCGAACCTTCAACGGATATCGCTGCTCGGTCTTGCATTCCTGCTCGGACGTCGGGTACTCGTTCGCGAGCGGGACCGATCCGAGGTCGAACACGGTTCGACCCAGTCCGGCACCGCAAGAACGGCAGGCGTCGGCTTTCACGGGCTCACCTCCTCGCAGTGTTGCGCGGCGCTCGCGGGCTCGGTCGACGCGTTCGACGGCCACCGTTGACCGCCTTTCGGCCTGGATGCGGCCAAGCGAAGCTGGTGAACGATCCTTTCTGCTGCGGCATCCCAGCTCCAGTTCCTGCTGACGAGGGCATGCATGGCCGCTGGCGTGGTCTCTAGTTCTCCACGCGCGATGCGGATGATCCCATCACCCAGGGACGCCGCATCGCGCTCGACTAGATAGCCATTCACCCCGTCGATCACCGTCTCCCGGTAGCCGCCCTGAGCGACGGCGACAACCGGCGTCCCGCAGGCGGTCGACTCGAGGACTGCGAGGCCGAACGGTTCCAGGCGTGCAGCGCAAACTGTGACTCGAGCGCCGCGGTACAAGTCGACGAGCCGGTCGTCTGTAACGCCTCGATGTAGGTGGAGGTCGACTTCGAGCGACCGTGCAAGTCTGTCCAGCTCGGACCCGTAGCCGGGTCGCTCACGCTCGTATACGACATGAAGCTCACCCTGACTCGAGATGGCACGGGCGGCACGAGCCGTTGCCGCGAGCGCCAGATCGTGGCCTTTGACCGGGTGCAGCGCCCCGACCGACAACACTCGTAACGGGCTTGCCGGAGGGGCTGTCGATGTGGCCTGGAGCTCCTTCGGGGGGGAGAACACGGTGTCGTCGACTCCCAGGTAGCACACGACCGGGTCGACACCATACGCCGCCGTGAGCATGTCGGCGCTGAAACGCGAATTGCACAGCACGCGATCGACAGCAGCAACTGCGTGCCGGTCGCGTTGGCGGCACACCGACTCGTAGGGACGTCGGAGGAGTCGGATGAGCCGCTCGCGACGGTGCTGACGCGAGGCCGGAGGATATGGCTGAGCCTCGAACCCGACTCGCCGCGTTTCCTGCGCATAGAACACGCAGGGCACGGTCAACCATTCGGCGATGGGCACCGACAGGCTGAAACGGCACGCGTGCACAAACGCGACGTCGTAGTTGCCGCGGTTGATGTCCCGCGCCATGCGTCGTTGGAGTGGGCGCATCGCTTCCCCCGCGACCACGAAGGTGCCGATGCGGCCGAGACGAGGTGCTATCAACCGAACCGCTCGCGGTAGTTGGTAGCTCCTCGTGGACGCAACCAGACCAGGAAGGTCGAGATGGTACGTGCCAGCGCCGAGGCTGGAGAACCGGTCCACCGGAGTGAGATCCGCGGCGAAAAGATCGACCTGAAGATCTGGCGGGAAGCGCTTCAGCACCTCGTAGAGCGCCCGAAGCGCTCCGCCCGGCGGCAGCCCGTGAAAGAGCGCCACCTGCAAGCGCGCAGGCGGCGGGCCATTCACGAGCCGAGCCTCACGGGCACGCGACATGGATCTGCGCCATGGCGTCCGCCTGCGACGCAGGTGACTACAGCTGCTCCGCAACACTTCAAGCGGACGCTCGGTCGCACGGGACAGACGATAGCTGGGACTTCGGCAGAGCTAGCGTCTTGGCGCGCCAATGACAAGCGAATCACCGGTCCAAGAGGTTGTCGCCGTGGTAGTGAACTACAACGCCGGCGCGGCGCTGAGCGAATGCGTCGCGAGCGTGGAGAGAGAAGGCGTCCGAGCCGTCCTGGTCGTGGACAACGGATCGACTGACGACTCGCTCGAGTGCCTTGCTGCGAAGAGCCCGGGCGTGCAAGTGCTTCACACGGGCCGGAACCTCGGCTTTGGGGGCGGTGTGAACTACGGGGCCCGGCGAGTGGCCGGCAAGCTGCTTCTCGGTTGCAACCCGGATCTCGTGTTGCAACCAGGGGCTTTGGCCGCGATGGCCGACCGCCTTGCGCAAGATCGGTCGCTCGGGCTCGTCGGTCCGGCTCTCGTGACCCCCGCGGGAGACCTCCAGCCTTCTGGGCGAGCCTTCCCAACTCTTCGTCGCTCGAGCGTCCAGGCGGCCCTGGGCGTGCTGCTCCCCACGAACGCGTACAGCCGGCGCTATCGAGAGGCGAACCGCACGCGCGCCGGAACTGGGATCGTGGACTGGGTCACGGGCGCGTGCTTCCTGATTCGCCGCGAGGCTTTCGATGCGGTCGGTGGTTTCGACGACCGGTATTTCATGTACGTCGAAGAGGTGGATCTTTGCTGGCGGCTCGCCAGAGCCGGATGGCGCACCGGCTACGAGTCATCGGCTCGTGTCCTCCATCTCGCCGGCGTCTCGACCTCCGCTGTTCCCTACCGGATGATCGCCGCGCATCACTTGTCGCTGTGGCGGTTCGCTCGTCGGACCGCTCGCGGTTCCGAGAGGCTCTTGCTGCCTCTCGTGGCGATCGGTATCGCCAGCCGATGTGTGGCCGTGTGCCTTCGCCGCGTCGTTGCGCACCTCGGCCGGCGCCGGTGAGCCGACATCGGAGAGAGGCGAACCGCTAGCGGGCTTTGTCCTCGAAGACGGTTCGCAACGTCCGGCCGAGGATCCGCAGGTCCAGGCTCAGGCTCTGGTGGCGGAGGTAGAAGAACTCGTACTGAAGCTTCTCGAGGGCGTCGACATCGCTCGATCC
>Ga0247847_1000229_pt1 | contig 16402 bp, 14 predicted proteins | sample PFST25metaG_FD_186002 | JGI IMG/M metagenome (GOLD analysis project Ga0247847, IMG submission 186002) | Peat soil microbial communities from Stordalen Mire, Sweden - P.F.S.T25 | ecosystem: Environmental > Terrestrial > Soil > Wetlands > Peat | place: Sweden: Norrbotten County, Stordalen Mire...
GTGTTGATCCTCGATGAAGCGACGAGCAACCTGGACTCAGAGAACGAACGGCGCATTCAAGGGGCGATCGAGGCCCTGCACGGCGGCATCACCATCGTTGCGATCACCCACCGTCTCTCGACGATCCGCAACGCCGATGTCATTTACGTGCTTGAGAACGGGCGCGTAATAGAGACCGGCGATTGGACTTCGCTCACCGCCGGAGGGGCCGGACGTTTCCTCGAGTTATGCAAGGCACAAGATGCGCTGCCGGACGTAGGGGATGTCGGTGCAGCCCCTCAAAGGGTCGAACCGTCTGGTTCGCCCGTCGGCTAATAGGGCAGCCTGTACAATTCTCATGGCGATTGGCATTGGCACGTGGGAAACGGCCTAAGCTGATAACGACAAAACAGTGACGTTCTTTCGCCACGCAGGTTCAGGACGTCAGACGTTATCGGTTCCACTAGCGCAAAAAAACTCTACAATCACGAGCACAAGAAAATCTCGAGCTATGGGGGGGCAAGAAGTTGCGTGTACGTTCATTCATCGCCTGCAGACGCACGGCCGCCATCTAAATCGCGTCCCAAGCCAACTGCGAGAAACGTGAGGCGATTCCCAAACTCGTATGGATCAAAAATACGCCGAGCGTCGACCACCGTTGGAGTCGCCATGCATTGAATGAAATCGTCCGGTGTCAGCTGCCTGAACTGCTCCCACTCGGTCAAAACGATACAACAGTACGCTCCTGCAAGGCATGCTGAAATTGAGGGCGGGTACTCAAGCCCTTCGAAGCCAGGCTGACGCACCTGCTTGACCACGGGATCGAACGCGCTGACGTGCGCGCCCGCCTTTAAGAGTATGCGGGCAACGGTGAGGGATGGGGCCTCGCGCAGGTCATCAGTATCGGGCTTGAACGAGAGGCCGAGGAGGGCCACTTTTTTGTCCCGTGGTTCCCCGAGCGTTGCAAGAGCGAGCTGGGCGACATGGGAGGCTTGCGCTTGATTTACTGCCAGCGTAGCCCTCAGCAAAGGCGCTGAATAGCCCTGTGCCTCAGCGAACTTGCACAACGCTTTTGTATCCTTGGGCAAGCACGAGCCTCCGAAACCCGCCCCGGCATTGAGGAATCTAGGGTTGATCCTCTTGTCCAGTCCTACGCCTGCCATCACCTTGGACACGTCGACGCCTGGAACCCGCTCACAGATTTGTGCCATTTCATTTGCATAGGAAATCTTCATCGCAAGAAAGGTGTTACTCGCGTATTTGACCATCTCTGCCGAGTCGAGACTCATCCTGAGTATTGGGATATCCGGCCCGTAAAAACCCGCAAGCAGGTCGGCCAACCGTTGGCCTGACTGCTCATCGTATTCTCCAATTACGACACGATCGGGGTACAACGTATCCCGAACTGCTGATCCTTGCCGTAGGAATTCCGGATTCATGCACAGGCCAAAATCATGCCCTGCAACGAGTCCGGAGGCTTCTTCAAGAGCGGCCTTAACAGGGCCCCGCACTGTGCCTGGCGTTACGGTGCTCTTGACCACAACGAGGTGGTAGGCGTTCTTCCGTTGTAACGCACGCCCGATGTCCTCGCTCGCGCTGATGACGTAGCGCAAGTTGGCCGTTCCGTCAGCGTTCTCAGGCGTGCCTACGGTGAGAAATGTGACCTCAGTTTGACGCACTGCTTCAGAACGATCAGTCTCAGTGCGTAAGTGTCCCGATTCGATGCTTGTTCGCACCGCTTCATCCAGTCCTGGTTCGTGAAAGGGGGCTCGCTTGGCATTGATGATGCGCACCTTATCTTCGTTGCGCGTAGAGGCGATAACGTCGTAGCCCCTCGACGCAAAGCACACGGCAGTGCTTAGGCCAACGTACCCTGTTCCGACGATCGATATGCGCTGCACTGCGTTTTCGTGTGCGGTCATTCATTTAAAAGTTGTGTTTGCGCGACGCCAAATTCCTTTGAAGAAGAAAAATGCGATCTCCGATGCACACGCGGTAGGTTTGCCCCTCAAGGTGACATACGGGAGTACTGGACGATAAGAAGCGTCTCGTTTTTCTGCAGATATCGCCTTTATGTCTTGTTCTTTGAGGAGAACTCGACATTCGGCAAGACGATCAGCGCCACAAGTCGTGATGTCGGTCCTCCCAAGTAGAGGATCAACCTTTTATCGGAGCCGGTCGCAGAACAAAGCAAAAAGTCTTTAACGGACTCATCTTGAGTAGTTCGCACCAAAGTGCGAAGCCGCATGCCATCACAAAGCTATCTTCACAGTTGCTCCTTGTGTGCAATGGCGCGGGAGCAGCGAAAGTAGTCTCAGAGGCACTTGATGATCAGTCCGAAGGAAGAGGTTACACCGTATCGCGCGACGTTCACGCGGCGAGCGAGGTGTTACGCCTTCAAACGATCAGCAATTGCACGAACCTCAGCAGATGAAAGGGAACGATGATTAAAAAAGCAGTGATACCCGCAGCGGGGTTAGGCACGCGCTTTCTTCCTGCCACGAAAGTGCAGCCAAAAGAGATGCTGCCGATTGTGGATAAGCCTATCATACAGTTTGTAATCGAGGAGGCAGTTTCTTCGGGAATTGACGATATTATCATCATCACCGGGCGGGGCAAGAGAACGATCGAGGACTACTTTGATTTCTCTCCCGAGCTCGAGAACCATCTGGCCCACGATGGCAAATATGAACAACTTGAGCAGATACGGTCGATATCCACCTTAGTGGACATTCACTACATACGGCAGAAAGAGCCAAAAGGGCTCGGAGATGCAGTTTTGAAGGCAGAGAAACACATCGGAGATGATGCCTTTGCGGTGCTGCTGGGTGATGATATCATAACGTCAACGGTTCCGTGTACGAAGCAACTCGGAATTCTCTATGAACGGTACGAGAGCCCTATCCTTGCCGTAGAGCGAGTTCCTGATGAAAAAATATCGAGTTACGGCGTTATAAAAGGGGAGGAGGTGGATCATTCGCTCTACCGTTTGCGTGACGTAATCGAGAAGCCAACCCTAGGAGAGGCCCCCTCCCGTTTAGGCATCGTCGGACGCTACGTAATGACCGCGGACCTGTTTGATTGCATAAAACGGGTGCCCCGTTCAGCGCGGAGTGAACTGCAGCTCACCGACGCGATTCGCCTGCTCTTGAATGAGCGCGCGGTCTATGCGTACGTGCTCGACGGAGTGAGATATGATGCGGGAGATAAAGTTGGGTACCTGAAGGCGGTGATCGACTTCGCACTCGATCGAGACGACTTGAAACGCGAATTAATCAAATATCTCGAAAAAAAGCGACTTGCCGTGAAAAACGGTGGCCGGTCATGATTTTACCTTTAAAAATATCTGCTACGTGCTCCACGTGCCTGTAGAGTCGATGACGCATACACAGTTACTTTTGGGATTCCTACCACCAGCCGAAGCGATGGCGTGAGGATGTGCCGTTGCAACAACCGATTGTGGAGGAAACCGCGATTATGCTGAGCACGAAAAAACTGCTTTGGTTTCAGATCCCGATGATTTTGAGTCCTTGGTGGACAACGTTCTTCGACTCCTGTCGGACGAAGAGCTGAGCGTCACACTTGCGCTTGCAGGAAGAGACCGAATCGCAGAGTTTACGTGGGAGAAAAGTACGCGACGATTGATTGAAGTCCTAAATCGTCATAGCTGACATTTTAAGCACCAAAATTTGTTGAGATCTCAGCAAGTTGAAGGCTGACTCTTCATAACCAAGAGTTAGGTCATCTCAAGATCGTCACGGAGCATCACAGTGAAAGAGATTCCCGAATCTTGATTTTCAGTAAAGAGAAGCATCGATCTAAAAGCGTCAAGAAACTCTTTTGCTGGGACAATGACTACGATTACAGATAAGCCCTAGCACGAGGATGTCTCGATCTGATAAAAGTGGAGTTATTATAGTACATCGCGACGAAATGTGACGGCTACGCGCTGTTAAGTATTAGGGTAATTAGTGCTCTCACAAGAAGGCTGGAAAGCTTAAGTAAGCAATGATAATATTCAGGGGCGAGATTGAGGGCAGCGATTAGTTCATTGTGGTTATCGACACGGGCGTCGGCGTTAATAGCACGTCGTCCGTCCTCGCTGACGTGAGAGAGATGCTCGTGAAGGGGTTCAGGGGTGGTTCAGAGCATGCGGGTGGCCGAGGCCGATGGGACGAACAACCAAAGACCGGAGTCATCAGGGCCGCGGTGGGCTAGGGAATTGGCTATGCGATAGATTGCGTCAGGTTCTAGCGTGCTGCCCCCAATATAATTGATTATTCTTCTGAGTTGTTGTTTCGTTGTAATACTAGTTTTTCCTTTGTGTTTTCGCAGTAGCTAAACAAGAAGCAGATTGTCCTGCAAGTAGCCCATTGAACGAATAATCAAGCACGATAGGTGGCGTACGCAGAAGTTCGAGAGCGTTCATATCTACAGCAAAAATACCCGTTTCATAGTCTCAAGATCGGAACGGCTGCCGCGTTTTTCGTGTGCGATCGTACGTGCTGGTGCAGATCGATACACTGTTCAGCTTCATTGTATCTTGACTGCAAGCTTATAATGCTGGTTTCTTATAGGCCCTGATTGCGAAGCTACTAGGACCGACGGTGGTACTCATACGTATTTCAAAAGACCGGAAAACGATAGGACAGATAAAGTGCGTCGTGCTCCGTTATGCGAGCCCGATTCAAGTTCCAAGATTTGTGTCATCATGTCCCTGAAGACGACCGCCGATTTCTGTTTAACAGCTGCGACGGTGCGATAACGGCTAAAACTTCATAGTTTGTAACTTACGCAGACGCCAAATTTCTAGCACAATCCGTCGCACTTCAGTGGTTTACCAAGACGTGAATTAGCTTGTGGAACGGCTCTACAATAAAAAATAGCTAACTAGGTCCACATCTTGCACGTTGAAGTCTCTCACATAGTCACCTCTTCACGTGTGGTAGTAGACCTCAGCAAGACCATTACTGTAAATTCGGCTTCCAGAAGTCAGTGCCGGAAGGACTGAGACTGGCAGTATCTGACTGCCGGATATGGGGGTCGTTACGCTTACGGTACCTCCTGAGACTTGTGCAGGACCTAGATAGGTATAAGCATTTATAGCCGATTGATTTAAATTCTGAAGCGAAAAAACAGCTATCGAGTCCGGCGATATTAGTCCGTAGCCAATAAGGCCCCCTTGTGCAGAAAGTTCCGCGAAGACCGGCGATTGACCCATATAGCTGGATAGCCACATACTCGCATAGACGCTTTCAGCGGGTTCTGGCGACGATTCTGTATATGACCAGGTTATATTTTCACGATATTCAAGAACTCGTTGAGTTTGATTCTGTGAGGGCAAGAAGGCATAATTTGACGGATGTTCTGTAAGCTCAGCAAAGAAGCCACTTTGAAGGAGAAAATACGGGATAAGCACTCCGATTAGCGCTGCAGATTTTAGCTTACGCACTGTGTTCTTATCAGCGTGGAGCTTACTAGACGCGGTAGCAAAAATCGCCTCCACGCCTATTATGCAGAGGGGCGCCAAAAAAAGTAGAGCGATAGTATACGTTCTGTAAGTTCCTACCGCGCCACCAAGTGAGGGTACCAATGTAATGATTACCAGTAGGGCGAAACTTGCAAGCGAAAGGATAAGTAGTGTATTAGTCATAATTTGAGTTTTGCGGCGCCATATCACAAAGCCCAGGCCGATTGTCATGAGGATTTCGGTGATAGCTTGCCAATAACTGTTTAGCACCTGAATCAAACCTAATGTGGCGGACCCCACCTGAGGTACAAGGGGGGGTATTAATTGGTTAAGCAGTGAGTTGTAAGTGTGGCCCCCTAAAAGGAATAATGCCTGATATGGTGTTCCCCCGGAAGCATATAGATACCAACTAAAGGCCATCACCATAGCTAAAGTAACTATCACCGCCGAGATTGATTTTTGCCGTATCTGTCTGTTTCGTGATGCTATTATGACAGATCCAGCCAAAAGAACAGCGAGATACATCAGGAATATATAGGACATGGAATAGTGAGAGACCACCAAACTACCTATAAACAGTATTAACAGTGCAGTTTTTTTTGATTCCGGCACGCTTTTGCTCGTGATTAATATTACCACAAGCACCACAAAGAGTTCTGCAATTTGTTGCCTCGTCAGCCAAGGCATAGCATTATAAAATGCATAAAAGGACATGAATAGAAACGTGGCGAGAAATGCCGCCTTGCTGCTGAATCTAATCTGAGTCTTGTATATCTCGTAAAGCCCAACGGGGACAAAAGCGAAAATAAAGGGTGATACTACCTTGAATACCCATACGAGGTTAATGTTGAGCAAGATGGAATAGACGTTTGGCAGCATGGTTATGCTTAACATTGCAAAATAGTCACTAAATGCCACATTATGTATCGAAAAACTTGGATCCCAATACCCAGCAGATTGTGCCGCGGTGGCAAAATAGAGCTCATAGTGACCATCGAGTAGTCCTGATAGATATGGTGATGTGAGCGTTCGGTTATATAGAAGGGTGAGAGCAATAACGAAGACAAGTAGTGGGTACAAACGCTCGGGAATCCTGCGACTTACTATTATGAGAGCAACGAATATGGCAATACTCAGCCATGAGAGCAAAGAAAGGAGGGAGTCGGTATAAGACCTAACAAAGAGCGCTCCGAGAATACCAAGTACAAGGATCAATGCTGCCCCTATTACTGCAGGGCTCATGATCCTGCCAATCGACACTCTGATGTCTTTTTCAGTAATTTGAAACCCCGTGGGGACTTTCCAGTAGCTAACGAAGCTCAATGCAGCCAAAATCAATGAGAATGTTATGGTGAGGGGTAAGAGAGAGAGCGGGTGCGAAATGCCTAACGCAGGGTACGTAAAATTTACTGCTAATGGAACAAACATTAAGAAGGATACGCTAAGGCCAATCAAAAACAGCAGTTTCTCCACGGGATTCTTAGTTAACTTTAATATCTGGACTAGCAAAAACCCTGGCAGGAAGGTGAGCAGGACAAAGCCAAAGACCTGCCTTAAGATCGGAATGTCGAGGGCAATGAGAATATCCGTTAAGGCAATGAACGACAGCGTCAAGGCACATAATGTTCTTGAATCTAAGCTCGCCATAGCGCCTCCATTACCCAATCAACAAATTCCTGTTAAGACATCAACTAATTGATTTCTCAAAGATATCAACTAATAGCCTTTCAATGGCGTCCCAGCTATATTTTTCGATACATCGTTTTCTCGCCAATTGTCCCATTTCATACGCTTCTTTCGGGTTTGAAAGAACATGGGCAATCGCTGTTGCCAACTCATCTGGGTTTCCTGGTTCAACTATCCCTCCACAACGTCTAGTATCTTTGGCAAGTCATTCACGTTTGTCGCAACGATCGGCTTTGCCATAGCCATGGCGTCGAAAACATTTGCCGGCAACTGTCCGATCGATGCAACGTCTCGTTCTTGTGGTATTGCCACCACATCTGCAACGGTCAAAAGCTCCGGAACGCATGCAAATGGAATCTCTCGAAAGCTCCTAAACCTTTCGCGCAGCGCCTGTTTTGCGGCACGAGCCACGCTAAGACAATACGCGTCTTTATCATCCAAACCAACCAAAAACAATTTTACGTTTCGATTCTTGATCAAGGCTACTGATTGAATCAAGTCCATTATACCATTGTACGACCCTGGGATGCCAAGAAACATAACAATTTGATCGGCTCTGTCTACATCGTACTTCGCCCTGAGTCCTTCTCTGTCAAATCTATCCGGATCGAAAGCGTGCGTGTCTCGGCCGTGGTAGATGATCTCCCCGCCAAATTTCTCCCTTAAATATGTGTTTGAAACTGTAATTTTATCCGCGAACTGAATGACTTTCTCACCTAGTCGACGGTTCAAAGGAGAGCCAAATTCGTAGACGCGTGGCAAAGAAATTAAGCGATATCCCCATTACTTTATTCGGTTATGAATTCGTCCGCGGTTGGATAAACTTTTTGCGGAAGCAGAATCGTTTGTATGGCAACCCTTGACAAATCCCATTTCCCAATCGTCAATATCTAAGACTAAAGGCACGTGTTCTCGTAGCTTTTTTAGCAATCCCAATCCAAAACTTGTAAGAAGGGGCTTGCTGGCGTACACTGCGTCAGCGTCGATCCTCTTAGCAAAGTCGTTCAATTTCGAGTAAGGGGCGAAGCTTGGCATCAGCTCTTTAAGTTGGCAGGGGGGTGCAGTCCCGACTTCAGCTTGGTCCATTTGTGGGGGATGCTTGTATCTTCGATAACCGGTTGCCAGATCTCATCGCCAAAAAGCGGTCCGACTATTTCCACCTTATATCTTCTCTGTAAGATCTTAGCGAGTAAATACGCTCTGCCAAGACAGTTATGAGACAGATCGGGACTGAGTACAGCAATCTTCATTTGCGTTGCGTCCTAAATGTGCCGAGAGAGACGCGTCTCCATCTTATCCGCTACATCATCCCAGATGAACCATGGACGCGTTTGAAGCCCGCGACTCAAGATTATCAGGTAATTCTCTGTCAAGAACCATCCTGACCAAATTCTCAGCTAATCGGCGTCGGTCTTTCGAAGGCGAAAGCAACCGCAGTTTTTTATGAACTACATAATCCCGATTACCGTTGTTTGTAGATACAAGACTACACTTATACGCTAATGCTTCTGCGGACCACCTAACTGGGACAGAGAATCTCGTGAGACCTATCTTGTCTTTTATCGACTGAATGATCTTCAACAGAAAAAGCTTCTCGGTGATGACATAACGCAGGTCGATCGTTCCATCAGCTTGCTCCGGCGTTCCTACGGTGAGAAATGTGACCTCAGTTTGATGCACTGCTTCAGAACCTCAGTGCGTATACACTTGCTGCTGGAAGCTACTTAATTGCATAACTAAATAACCTAGTCACATCGACAGTTAGATGCGAACCGGCATCTATTTTAATAAAGGAGCCACGCAAAATTCTTACAAGTTCCATCAAGAATCAAGATTTCTGGAAGAAGGTCGGAAGTTGAAAGTCGTTATATTATGTGGTGGTTTAGGCACTCGGCTTAGAGAAGAAACTGAATTTCGCCCCAAACCGATGGTCACTATTGGTAATCGTCCCATATTGTGGCATATTATGAAGCTCTATGCTCATCAGGGATTAAACGATTTCATACTATGTCTGGGCTATAAAGGTGAATTGATTAAGGACTATTTCTGTCATTACGAAATAATAAACAACGATGTGACGTTGGAGCTTGGGAATCCCGAGGGGACTACCATCCATCACACACACGAGGAAAAAGGGTGGAAGGTCACTCTCGCTAACACGGGAGGGAGGGCTCTTAAGGGCGCACGCTTGAAAAGAGTAGAGAAGTACGTAGACGATGATGTGTTTATGATGACCTACGGTGACGGCGTGGCAGATATCAATCTAAATGAGCTCTTAAAGTTCCACGTCAATCATGGCAAAATTGCTACCATTACTGGCATCCGGGCTGCTTCGAGGTTTGGAGAACTCAAAATAGAAGGGGATAACGTATTGTCATTTAGTGAGAAACCACCAATTGGAGCAGAGTTAATAAGCGGCGGCTTCTATGTTTTCAATAGAGACGTGTTTGACTACGTTTGGGATGATGATGACTGCGACTTTGAATATGGTCCATTAGAGCAGATTGCAAATGAAGGGCAACTCAAAGTTTATAAGCACACGGGCTCGTGGGCTTGTATGGATACTCTGAGGGATATGGATTACTTGAACGGTTTATGGAACGAAGGCAAAGCGTTTTGGAAAACGTGGGACTCTAGATAATGAAAGTGTTGGTAACCGGCAGCGAGGGCTATATAGGATCAGTTCTAGTTCCCTATCTACAGTCTTTTGGCCATGAAGTTGTCGGGCTAGATACGTGCTATTTTGCGGACCGCCAATTCTTAGAAGAGCGGAAACGGTATACGCTTTTTAAGAGCGATATTCGAGATGTTAAAGTTCAAGAACTAGAAGGATATGATTCTATCTGCCATCTCGCAGCTCTCTCGAACGATCCTGCTGGAGAGATAGACCCAAATGTCACTGCTGATATCAACTTTTTAGGTACCCTCTCGCTTGCAAAAGCCGCTAAGAAAGCTAGGGTTAAGAGATTTCTCCTTTCCGGATCGTGTAGCATTTATGGCGCGGGCGATACCTCAGAATTCCTGAGCGAGGGTGCTAAGTTTAATCCAGTAACTGCTTATGCTAAATCGAAAGTTGATGCTGAACGCGGCCTATCCAAACTAGCTAACTATAATTTCTCTCCAGTTTATTTGAGAAACGCAACGGCGTACGGACCATCTCCAAAACTGCGGCTAGATCTCGTCGTTAATAACCTCGTCGCATCGGCATATGCAGAGGGAAAAATTGCAATGACTTCAGATGGGACGCCGTGGCGTCCATTAGCACACGTTAAAGACATTTGTTTGGCCTTCAAGTGTGCTCTCGCAGCGCCAAAATCAGTTATTCACAATCAGGCATTTAACATTGGAAGAACCGATGCCAATTATCAAATAAAAGATGTCGCTGAATTGATAAGCACAGTAATTACGAATGCAGAAATATCATTTGGCAAGCCTGCTGAATCGAATATCGATAAGCGAACTTACAAAGTCAATTTCAATAAAGCGCTTAACCATCTGCCGGGATTCGTCCCGCAATGGACGTTAGTCGATGGCATAACCGAGTTATACGAAAGCTTCAAAAAGTTTGGATTAAAGAAAGAACACCTTTTTACAGATGAGTTCATCACTATGAGTCGATATAAAAGTTTGTTAGCTCAAGACAAAATTGACAAAGACTTCAGGTGGAAGGCATAGGACGCTCTCATGAAAAGTTGCAGACTTTGTGGAAACGAGTTGCGACATATGTTTCTCTCACTTGGGAACTCGCCTCTCGCGAATTTGTATCTCGATGAATCTGACCTGCATACGGCAGAAGCTTATTATCCGTTAGAAGTATTCGTTTGCGATAGCTGCTTTTTGGTTCAACTCGAAGAATATGAAGCAGCAGAAAGGATTTTTTCAGCAACTTATGCCTATTTTTCTTCTTATTCTGAAAGTTGGTTGCAGCACTGTAAAGAATATACCGATATGATAGTGGACCGTTTCTTCTTAAACAAGCACTCGTTCGTGCTAGAAGTCGCCAGCAATGATGGCTACTTGTTACAGTACTTCAAGGAGTATGGCGTCCCTGTACTTGGCGTTGAGCCCGCAAAAAACACGGCTGAGGCGGCAAGAAAGAGGGGCATACCTACAGACGTCACCTTCTTTAACTCAACCTATGCAAAGAAACTGCGCGGGCACGATCAACAGGGAGATTTGATCATAGGCAATAATGTTTTAGCCCATAATCCTGACCTCCATGATTTCGTTGAGGGCCTAAAGATTGCCCTGAAGCCTGATGGAGTTATTACAATGGAATTCCCGCACTTGCTCAGGCTATTGGAAGAAAACCAGTTCGATACCATATATCACGAGCACTTTTCATATTTCTCGTTTGGGGCCGCACTTACCTTGTTCGCAAAACACGACTTAGAAGTCTTTGATGTTGAAGAAATACCAACACATGGAGGCTCTCTACGAATTTACGCTAAGCACAAAGAAGACGCATCGAAGCCAAGAACACAAAGAGTTGAAAAGCTACTTGAAAAGGAAGCAACAGCGGGTTTGTTCGACGTGGATACGTACTACAAATTTGGCGAAAATGTAAAGCTTACCAAGAGATTGCTGCTAGAGTGTCTAATTCACATAAAAAACAATGGAAAAAAGATTGTTGGATATGGTGCTCCAGCGAAGGGCAATACGCTCCTGAATTACTGTGGAATCAGAACAGATTTTTTGGACTACACCGTCGATCGAAGCCCTGCAAAACAAGATAAGTTTTTGCCTGGAACGCATATACCCATTCTGCGTCCAGACGCAATCAAGCAACATAAGCCAGACTACATCATGATTCTTCCGTGGAACATAAAAGATGAGATTATGCAGCAGTTAGATTACGTGCGAGAATGGGGTGGAAGATTTATCATTCCAATTCCCAAAGTCAGTATTGTATAACTGCTATGATTTTTAAAGAGACAAGATTGAACGGCGCATTTCAGATAGACCTCGAAAAAATTGAGGATCAGCGCGGCTTTTTTGCTCGTACGTTTTGCAGAAATGAATTTGAAACCCAGGAGTTGGAAACGGGAATAGCTCAGTGCAATGTTTCCTATAATACACACAAGGGCACCCTGCGAGGGATGCATTATCAGGTGTACCCACACGAAGAGGCGAAGCTGGTGTCGTGTTTAACGGGGGCCTTGTTCGACGTCATTGTTGATTTAAGGCGGGACTCACCCACTTTTATGGAATGGTTAGGTGTAGAACTAGACGCTAAAACAAGCAAGGTGTTGTATATCCCAGCAGGATTTGCTCACGGCTTTGAGACATTACGTGAAGACACAGTCGTATGCTACAAGATGTTTGAGTTCTATCATCCGGAATGCGCCCGTGCGATAAGGTGGGATGACCCTGCTTTTAGCATTGACTGGCCTTTACCGCCCAAGATAATCTCTAAAAAGGATCGATCTTACAAGGACTTTGAAATATGAAACGAGTCCTCATTACAGGAGCTACTGGCTTCATAGGGCAGCACACCATCAAATGCTTTGATCCACATCATTTTGAGATTCATTGTGTGGCATCAAAAATGGACATAGACGACAGTCACGACAGCGTTTTTTGGCATACGACTGACCTTCTAAATGATAAAGATAGGCTCAATTTGTTTAAAACTGTCGAACCATCGCATCTCCTGCATCTCGCTTGGTACACGGAGCCAAAAACTTACTGGACGTCCGATATGAATCTCAGATGGCTATCGGCAAGTGTATCAATGCTTAATTACTTCAACGAGTTCAATGGTGAGAGAGTGACTTTCGTTGGCACCTGTGCCGAATACGATTGGAGCTATGGATTCTGTTCCGAAAACATTACGCCTTTGCGACCTGCAACACTTTACGGGGTCTGCAAAAATAGCTTGCGAGAGGTTAGTGAATCATTTTGCAAACAAAATGACATCAGTCTATCGTGGGGCCGGGTATTTTTTTTATATGGCCCAAATGAGCATACAGTTAGGCTTGTGCCGTCAATTATTCTATCACTTCTTAGAAATATGCCAGTAGATGTTACGCTTGGCATGCAGATACGCGATTTTCTGTACTCGAAAGATGTCGGATCAGCTCTTGTGGCTCTTCTTTGTAGCAATATTACGGGAGCAGTGAATATTGGATCAGGAGTGCCAATAACTATACACGATATAGCACACAAAATCGGAGTGAAAATGGGCAAATCAGAGCTGATAAACTACGGAGGCGTAGAAACGCCGAAAGATGATCCCCCGCTCATCCTAGCTGATTGTCGAAGGCTCAGCCAAGAGGTGGGATGGACACCAGAATATACGTTGGACGATGGGTTAGATGAAACAATAGCATGGTGGGGAAAAAAACACAGCGATGAGTCGTAGCTATTGCGAAGTGCTGTATCCCGCCAGCGCCGCGTCAAAGAGGAGAGTCCTAAAACAACTGCGTACAAAAACACATACGATTCAAAAGTAACGGGACTTGTTTTGAACCAGACTTCCTATGAATTACCTTGTTTTTTCATTTTAGATGATTAAAGAGAAAACGGTATGAAACTATTGGAATCGCTCATATGCAAGCGAAAAACATCAAAGCCACATACAATGGAGTTTATGCTGAGTGGCGAGCGATTGCTGAAAATATGCATACGAACATACACGGGTATGAGGACAAATGAAGATTATTATCGATACCGACGTTCAATCGGTTGATGTCGAACAGCGTAATGAGCGCAAGACAATGCCCTTGTGGTCAAAAGAAAGCTTTGAGCTGATTTCAGAACTATGGGTGAAAATTGGGTGGAATGAAAAATACTCTTACACTTTCACGTGGATGGGGCGGCCGATCATACAGCTCCCTTTGGACATGTGTCGCATTCAAGAAGTTATGTACGCGATAAAACCAGATGTAATTCTAGAGACGGGCATAGCACGCGGAGGATCGTTGATTTACTATGCGAGCCTCTGCAAGGCTATGGGAAAGGGAAGGGTTATTGGCGTAGATATTGAGATCCGGCGACATAATCGGGCGGCCATAGAATCACACGAGTTATTTCCGTATATCACCCTAATTGAAGGAGATTCAACTAATATAGATATCGTTCAAGCGGTAAAGAGACGGATAGGGCCAGAAGAAGTCACACTAGTAATCCTTGATAGCAATCACACCAAAAACCACGTTTTGCAGGAGCTTGAAGCATATCACGAGTTAGTAAAACCAGGCTCTTTTGTTGTGGTTACAGATGGAATAATGGAGGACCTTTACGAGGTTCCACGAGGAAAGGCGAAATGGAAGTTTGACAATCCCTACCAAGCGGCACAAGAATTCGTAGAAAAACACTCCGACTTTGAAATAGAGACGCCAGCTTGGTTATTTAACGAGAGTGAACTGACAAAAGATATTACATACTGGCCTGGAGCGTGGATAAGGAAATCTTGATCTAACGTCTTTAGTTGAAAAAACATAGCAGCTAATTTCATTGGAAAATCCTGGACTTTTTTACTGAGTATTAAGACAGTTTCGTCTCAAACAGACGTCTCACTACGTTTCTATGAAGTAATTAATTAGCCATAAGTGTGGAGGTAGAAAAAGGTTGAATGACCTCTTTTAAAAAGAACGCACCGACACACAGAAACGGTAGTTCACACGGCTATACCTACCATAGCAAAGTCTTGCGGGAGAAGAATGAGCTCGCGTTTTAGTTGTTCAGAAGACTACTCATAATCAGGACTTTCTATATAACCTTATGATCTGAAACAGGATAAACCCCCTCACCAACACCGACTCTTATTTACTTGATTAATCAATAAAGCCTGTAATAAGCAGTGCTAATCAAAAACACTCACAAAGTGCTGAGCAATGTGGTGGCAATCTATGTCGTAAGATATTGGAGATAACTTCCGTATTGTTCTTGTAATTTTATGAAATTAAATACGGTTCGCCAGCGCCAGAGGTAGGATATTGACTGACCGAGGTTTAGGATCTTATATATTGAATCATGCTTTTTTCGGAGCTTTATTTGATCATATAGAGTTTTTGACTCTTTTTCTAACTTAAAGTAATTACAGAGCAGTTCTGCAGATTTAGATGCACTTTCAAGGTTCTTTGTGCGAATGTTTTCTCTTCCTATTAAGAGCAGATTAAGTGCAAGAGCCTTAGTCATTACATTTTCTATTTGGGTGCGGATATGCATGGGTATCTGTTTATCGGCTGAAAGATTCTCAATCAGTATAAGCCAACTTGGCCACAAATCTTGATAGTCCCTCGCAAACGAGGCTGCCTCAGGGTGCACCACTCTAATCGCAAATGGTGTGCTTGAGACAAAAACCGGGTGGTGGGCCATGATGCGAAACATATAGTCAAGGTCAAAACCTAAAATTCCAGTCTCTGAGTCGAAATAGCCGATGGAATCAATAGCTTCTCGACGGAATAGCGTTGCTGGCAATACTGGCCACTGGACTTTGGCGGGTTTTATCATTTGAAGAAGCGATCCCGGAGGTTCGAGATATCCCTCAATTCCACGAGGAATGACGTTTGTTATTTTTTTCATGTCAGTGTAAATTGCCAAACCCGTTGAGAGTTTTGCTTCTGGATACTCTTTAAACCCCTCCAGTGCTTTCTCGAAGAAACCAGGCAAGATAATATCGTCATCACAAAGAAATGAAAAAAAAGGGGTGTCTACTTGTTTCAAACCGTACTGGAAATTTGCGCGCATCCCAATGTTTGTTGAGTGACAATGATACTCTATCCGGATATCTTTCCTTTCGAAATCTTTAACAACAGACGCCGTTTCGTCTCCAGAAGCGTTATCATACACACACACTTTATATTCAGGATAAGTCTGAGTTAGAACGCTTTGAATAGCTCTCTTGAGTAGCCGTGGCCGTCGGTATGTAGGAATTATAAGTGTAATCAAAGGTTGATGTTCTTTCAACAAAGGCCCCGTTTTTATGAATTCAGATGACAACTTCTTCGTATCTTATATGCAGAGTCGTGTGGGACAACAATGTGCTTCTCTCGAGTTCAATTCTCAAAAAGGATTGCACACTCACAAATTACTTTCTCACAACTTCATCACTAAACTATAAAATTCAGCAGACTTTTCTTAGCTAAGCCCCAAGCCAATATGTGACCCCGTAGCTTAATTCACTTTCGTTAAAAAGCCGTCTAGGTGTTTCCATTTCATATTCAGAGTGTTTTTGAATGAATTCTTTCGCAGCTTGTACTAGCGAAAGGGCACCCAAAAAATTGACTATCTGAGCAATATTTTGGTGTATTATTCCAGCGC
>Ga0247847_1000235_pt1 | contig 15988 bp, 15 predicted proteins | sample PFST25metaG_FD_186002 | JGI IMG/M metagenome (GOLD analysis project Ga0247847, IMG submission 186002) | Peat soil microbial communities from Stordalen Mire, Sweden - P.F.S.T25 | ecosystem: Environmental > Terrestrial > Soil > Wetlands > Peat | place: Sweden: Norrbotten County, Stordalen Mire...
GGCGAGGACGGACTCGGTGGCCGCGCGCAGACGATGCGGAACTCGCTGCGACCGCCGTCCTCGCCGGCGACGAAGATGCGATCGTGGCAGCTGGCTCCGCCGAGACTGGCGAGGCGCACGCCGCGCATCGCCGCCGGCGGCCGGTCGGGCAGGTTGACGTTCACGATCGTCTGGGGCGGCAGCCCGCGTTCAAGCGCCAGGGCGATGATGCTGCGCAGCAGCCCCTCCGCCTCATCGAGATGCCCGGGGTTGCCGCTCTCGACCGACACGGCCACGGCAGGCACACCGCGCAGCGCCGCCTCGAGTGCCGCGCCCACAGTGCCGGAGTAGGTGACGTCGTCGCCCATGTTGCCGCCCAGGTTGACGCCGGCCACGACCCAGGCCGGCGCCGGCGCCCGCAGGCCCAGCATGGCGAGGCGCACACAGTCGACCGGCGTGCCGTCGACCGCATATCCCTCGAAGCTGCCGCCGAAGCGCGTGGGCCTGGCGCGCAGGGCGCGGCCGACGGTCATACCCCGCGCGACTGCACTCTGGTTGTCGCCGGGTGCATAGGTCACGACCTCACCCAAGGGATCCAGAACGCGCCGCAACAATGCCAGCCCGGGCGACTGGATGCCGTCGTCGTTGGTGAGCAGGATGCAGGTCATGTGGGCGCCATTCTACTGTACGGCGCGTCCGCCGGTCGCCGCACCGCACGTCCGGCGACCGGCGCACAGGGCATCCTTGCGCCGCCGCGCCGCAGCACTGCCCGCACGCCGCACCTGCCCGCTCTGCCAGAGCCTCGCACGGCAGGATTGCCAAGACTGCCGTCGTAAGAGGAGGAGCAAGCCAAAGGAAGGCACGGTGAGCCAGCCCGACTTTCCGCATCCCGACGCCCGCCCGCGTCGCTTCACCGTCCGCCGCTCCGTCGCCCTCGGCGGCGTGCTCCTGTTGGTCACGGCGATCGTCTTCGCCACGGGCACCGCTTACCTGTGGCCGCTGTACATCTTCCCGCTCATCCTGGCGGCGGTCTTCTTCTTCGAGCTCGGCAGCTTGGTCGTGAGCCTCTGGTTGGGTGCTTTCTTTGCCCTCTACTACTCCGTGCACAGCGCCCCGTCGAGCGCCGACCTGCGGCGGGCTCTGCTCGACGTGGCACTCGCAGCGCTGGCCGGCCTGCTTCTCGGCCGCGTGCAGCGCAATCATCACCGCCTGCAGACCTTGCTCGCCGCCAGTTCGCTCAGCGACCGCCTCACCGGCCTGTACAACTACGGCACCTTCGTCGACTACCTGCACAACGAGGTCACCAAGACCGAGCGGTACGGCGGCGAGCTCACCATGATCATGTTCGACATCGACCACTTCAAGGAGTTCAACGACCGCCACGGCCACGAGGTGGGCAACGAGCTGCTGCGCCGGGTGGGTGCCGCGCTGCGTGGCATGGTGCGTGAGGCCGACATGGCGGCGCGCTACGGCGGCGAGGAGTTCGCCTTGCTCATCCGTGGCGACGAGAGCCACGGCTACGAGCTCGCCGAGCGGGTGCGGCGTGCCATCGAGGCGCTCAGGGTGCCGGTGCGCGACGACGCCGAGGTCTTTGCCACGGTAAGCGCCGGGGTGGCCAGCTACCCGACCGCGGCACGCGACGAGACGGAGCTCATCGAGCGCTCAGACGCGGCGCTGTACGAGTCCAAGCGCCGCGGCCGCAACCGCGTGACCGTCTTCGACGGCTCACGGGAAGGCGGTCTCGAGACATCCATCAGCGCCTGAGCGGCGCTCGGCCAACGGACCGGCGGCGGCGGAGCGCAGGCCCGCGGGCCTGCGCTAGCTCGTAGGCTTCTTCGTCGCCGGCTTGTCGCCGTTGCCGTTGCCGGCGGCCGGCTTGTCCGCCTTGACGCTCTCGGTGCTCGAAGCCGAGTCCTTGCCGTCGCCTTGTGCTTCCTTGGCGGACGCTCGGAACGACTTTGAGCGAGCGTAGTCGGTGGTGTAGAAGCCGGAACCCTTGAAGTGCACGGCCACGGGGTGCAGCACCTTGCGGACCGAGCCGCCACAGACCGCGCACGTCTCGAGCGGCGCTTCGCTGAACTTCTGGAACACCTCGACGCTGTGCCCACAAGCGTCGCAGCGATACTCGTAGATGGGCAAGGACGGTCTCCTCGTGAGCGCGATCCGGGCTACTAGTGTAGCACAGGGGTCGCGCGCGCCCGGCGCCGCAAGGCGCCGGGCTAGGGCTTGAACGGCGGCAGATGCCCAGGCACGATCAGGGCCGGCTGCCACGAGCGGATGAGCCGCCACGTGGAGAGCAATTCGTCCACGTCGCCCTCCTCAGGCGGCGGCGCCATCTGGTCGAAATCGCGGCGTAGCGGACCGATGGTGTCGCCGCAGATGACCGCCAGACCGGCGGTCGTGACGACGCGGTAGCTCACACCGCCGGCGGTGTGCCCCGGCGTGAGCGCCCAGGTGACACCGGGCGCGACCTCGCCTTCGTCACCTTCGAGCAGCGTGAGCCGGCCGTCGACGAGCATGCCGGCGACGGCCGGCCAGTGCTCCGCCTCGCGCTCACGAGTGTGCACGGCCACCGGCCGGCCCACGTCGGCGCAGGCACCGGCGTGGTCGAGATGGGCGTGCGTGAGCAGCACCAGGTCGAGATCGCGCGGCGCCAGCCCGCGTGCCTCCAGAGCACGCAGCACCGGCTCGTTCTGCAGATGGAGCCCGGGATCGATGAGCAGCGTCCTGGGCCCGCGCAGCAGCACTGTGTTGGGGAAGGTCGTCATGCCGACGACGGCGTGCTCCGCCTTCATCTGTTGATAAGCCACGTAGGCCTCGGGAGAGCGATGCTCGGGCAGCACGTCCACGTGCTCGTCCTCCACGGCAAACGCGAAGCGGGCGGTCGGGATGAGGATGTCGAGCCGGTACGCGTCCATCGCTGCGCTCACCTGCGGCTAGGTGACGACCGGCCCAGTCGTGGGCTCGCCGGCTGGTTGTGCTTCGCCCTCCGGCTGCTCGCGCGCGTAGATCAGGTCGATGTTGCGCAGGTTGAGGATGACGAAGGGCGATGTCTCGAGCAGCTCCGCGCCGGACTTGGAGTAGATGCGCGCATCCGAGACCGTAAGACGCTCGTCGCCGAAACCGCGGATGAAGTCCGACGCGCGCCGCGACGTCTGTCGTTGTCCTACGCCGAAGTGCGCCAGACCAATGACCTTGAGATCGCCGACGTAGGCTACGATCTCGAGCTTGTGGAAGGTCGTGTCGACGTTTACGCCAAGGTGCCCCTCGTTCTCTATGTCCACCATGCCCTCCTCAAACACTCGTCTGCGGCGGCGAGTCGCCGCCGGCCACCCCCTGTTCGCGCGCCTCAGCGGCGCACGGGGTGCCGCGAAAGGCCGTCGCCGCGGAGCGCCCTCGAGCGCCGTACGGCAGCCAGCGCGCCAGTCTCTTGCCGCCGGCGAGCGCGAAGCTCGCGAGGCCGTCTACCACGCTCCCCAGAAACAGACTGCGGTTCCTGCCCATCGCAGCCTCACTATAGCGCACTATGGGCGAATCATGCCCATGCCCGGACTAGCTCAGCGACCGCGCCGCCTGAAGGGCACGATGGCCATGGTGCGCACCGCCACGAGCTCGTGGCGCTGGGCCCGCTCGGCCTCGCGCACCTCGTCGCGCAGACGCTCGGCCGCCCGCGCAAGCTGGGCGTGCATGCGCTCCATCTCCGCGTGCAACTCGGCCATCTGCTCCTCGAGCTGCAGCACGCGCTCCACGCCGGCCAGGTTGAGCCCGACCTCGGTGAGTTCCTGGATGCGCTGCAGACGTTCGACGTCCTGCTGAGAGTACAGGCGCGTGTTGTGAGCCGATCGTCGCGGACGCAGCAGGCCGCGACGCTCGTACATGCGTAGCGTCTGCGGGTGCATCGCCGACAGCTCGGCGGCGATGGAGATCATGAACAGCGGTTTGTCGTACAGGCGATCGGCGGCCATGAGCTACACCTCGGCAGTGAAGAGGCCGGCGCGCGGGTCGGGCTGCATACGCGCGAGCTTCTGCACCAGTTCGCGTTCCTCCTTGTTGAGCTTGGCCGGTACGATGACCCGCAGGCGCGCGAGCAGGTCGCCGCGGCCGCCCTTGAGCCGCGGCGCACCCTTGCCGCGAACACGCAGCGTGCGCCCGTCCTGGCTACCCGCCGGAACCTTGAGTGACACACTGCCGCCGTCCGGCGTGGGGATCTTGACGCCGGCACCCAGGGCGGCCTCGGCATAAGTGACCGGCACCTCGAGCAGCAGATCGTCGCCGCGACGCTGGAACAACGCGCTGGCCGCCACACGGGTGACCACATACAGGTCACCGCCCGGGCCGCCGCGCACGCCCGCCTCGCCCTTGCCTTTGAGCTTGATCTTGGTGCCGTCCTTGACACCGGCCGGGATCTTCACCGAGTAGCGCGTCATCTGCTCCACCACGCCGGCGCCGCCGCAGGTGCGGCACGGCGACTCGATGATGGTGCCGTTACCGCGACAGCGCGGGCAGGGCTGCGAGAGAGCGAAGATGCCCTGGTTCTGGGCTATCACGCCGCGACCCTGACAATCGGGGCAGACCTTGGGCGTCGTGCCGGGCTTGGCTCCGCTGCCGCGACAAGTCGCGCACACGTCGGGCTTCTCGACCGGCACTCGTACCGTGACGCCGTGCAGAGAATCCTCGAAGGAGATGCTGACGGCCACTTGCAGGTCGGCGCCGCGCTGGGCCGCTTGCCGGCGGCCGCCGCCCGCGGCGCCCCCGAACAAGTTCGAGAGGATGTCGCCGAAGTCGCCCATCTGGAACTGAGCGTCGCCCTGCGTGAAGATGCGCGGGTCGAACCCCTGGGCGCCGCCTTGTCCGGGGCGGAAGCCGCCGCCAGGGCCGAAGGCGCCCAGCCGGCTCATCTCGTCGTACTGCTTGCGCTTCTTGAGATTGGAGAGCGTCTCGTAGGCGACGCTGACCTCCTTGAAGCGCTCCTCAGCCTGCTTGTCGCCGGGGTTCTTGTCCGGGTGGTGCTCGCGCGCCAGCTTGCGGAACGCCTTCTTCACCTCGTCCTGGGAGGCGCTCTTGGACACGCCTAGCGTCTCGTAGAAGTCGCGCATGGCTACTGGACCACGATGACCTTGGCCGGCCGCAGCAGGGCGCCGTGGAGGAGGTAGCCCTTCTCGAGGACACTGAGCACGGCGCCCGACGCATGCTCAGGCGATGGCTGCGTGAGCACCGCCTCGTGCACGTTGGGGTCGAACGACATGCCTGGTTCGGTGGCCAGCTCCTCCAAGCCGTGGCTCGCGAGCACCGTCTGCAGCTGGTCGGCGACCAGCTCCACGCCGGCGATGAGCTGCCCCTCCTCGTGCTTGGCGGCCGCCTCGAGAGCGCGCTGCATGTTGTCTACCACAGGCAGAAGCGACTCGACGACGCCCTCGGCGGCGCGCAGACGCAGCTCCTCGGCGTCGCGACGCACACGCTTGCGGTAGTTGTCGAACTCCGCCTGCAAGCGCTGCAGATGGTCCAGATACTGGTCGCGCTCAGCCTCTAGGGCGCCCAGCGCGTCGGTAGCGACAGCCGCTTGTTCGCGCGCCGGAGCGGCGGCCTCGGCGGCGGCGCGATCCTTTTTGTGCTTGCTCTCGGTCATAGGGCTTCTTCAGCTCCGTCGTTGGCCCGGGCTGTGGTGGGGCGGCGCTACCGCGCCGCCCCACCTCGTGCCATAGGCGTCTATGCTTCGGCCTTCTTGGCCTCGACGGTCCGCTTGGCCGCCTTGACCTCGATCTTCTTGGGCTTCTCCGTCTCGGCCTTGGGCACGCGCACCTCGAGGATGTCGTCCTCGTACTGCGCCGAGACGTCGTCTGCCTTGGCGCCCTGCGGCAATGCAAGGCTGCGCTGGAACGCTCCGAAGCGACGTTCGACACGGTAGTAGCGCTCGCCGTCGACCTTCTCCTCGAACTTGCGCTCGCCTTTGATGGTCAGGACGTTGTCCTCCACCTCGATCTGGATGTCGGCGGGGTCCATGCCGGCCAGCTCAGCCTTGAGGACCACAGCGTCCTTAGTGTCGAACACGTCGACCGCCGGCAGCCAGCTCTCCGAGCGACGGCTCTCCGCGGCTCCTCTCCAGAGCCGGTCGAACTGGTCCTGAAGGGTCGTCATCTCGCGGAACGGATCCCATCTTACGATCGCCATTTGTGCACCTCCCTGTGCTGCGCGCCACCTTTCGAGGCCGGCCTACTTCTGCTGGTCCTCGTCGATGACCTCGTAGTCTGCGTCTTCGACGTTCTCATCTTGTGGCCCGGCCTGCGTGCCGTCGCCGTCCGTGGGCTGACGCTGCTGCTGGGCCTGCTGGTACACAGCCTCGGCAAGCCTGTGCGAAGCCTGCATAAGAGCGTCGGTCTTGGCCTTGATGTCGGCCAGGTCCTCGCCGTCGAGAGCCTTCTTGAGCTCGGCGCCCGCGGTCTCTATCTGCGTCTTGGTCTCGGCGTCCACCTTGTCGCCCATCTCACGCAACGATTTCTCGGTGGAGTACACGAGGTTCTCGGCGTTGTTCTTGACCTCGGCCACCTCGCGCGCGGTGCGGTCTTCGTCGGCATGCGACTCGGCGTCGTGCATCATGCGCTCGATGTCCTGCTCGCTGAGACCGCTGGAGGCGGTGATGGTGATCTTCTGCTCGTTGCCGGTACCTAGATCCTTGGCGCTCACGTGCACGATGCCGTTGGCGTCGATGTCGAACGTGACCTCGATCTGCGGTATGCCACGCGGCGCGGTGGGGATGCCGACCAGCTGGAACTTGCCCAGCGTCTTGTTGAAGCGTGCCATCTCGCGCTCGCCCTGCAACACGTGGATCTCGACGCTCGTCTGGTTGTCGTCGGCGGTCGAGAAGATCTCGCTCTTCTTCGTGGGGATGGTCGTGTTGCGCTCGATGAGCTTGGTGAACACGCCGCCCTTGGTCTCGATGCCCAGGCTCAGCGGCGTCACGTCGAGCAGCAGCACGTCCTTGACCTCGCCCGCCAGCACGCCGCCCTGGATGGCAGCGCCCACGGCCACGACCTCGTCCGGGTTCACACCCTTGTGCGGGTCCTTGCCGATGAGCTGCTTGACCTTCTCCTGCACGGCCGGCACGCGAGTCATGCCGCCGACCAGGATGACGTGGTCGATGTCGCTGGCCTTGAGGCTGGCGTCGGCCAAAGAGCTCTTGACGGGGCCGACGACGCGATCGACCAGAGCGGCCGTGAGCTCGTCGAACTTGGCCCGCGTGAGAGTCTGATCGAGGTGCTTGGGCCCGTTCTCGTCGGCGGTGATGAAGGGCAGATTGATGTTGGTGCTCGTCGTGGTGGAGAGCTCGATCTTGGCTTTCTCAGCAGCCTCGTAGAGACGCTGCAGAGCCATCTTGTCCTTGCTCAAGTCGATGCCTTGGCTCTGCTTGAACTCGGCCGCCAGCCAGTCCACGACCGCCTTGTCGAAGTTGTCGCCGCCCAGATGAGTGTCGCCGTTGGTGGACTTGACCTCGAACACGCCTTCGCCGATGTCGAGAATCGACACGTCGAAGGTGCCGCCGCCCAGGTCGAAGACGAGGATGGTCTGGTCGTGTTCCTTGTCGAGCCCGTAGGCCAACGCGGCCGCGGTAGGCTCGTTGATGATGCGCTTGACCTCGAAGCCGGCGATCTTGCCGGCGTCCTTGGTGGCCTGCCGCTGGGAGTCGTTGAAGTACGCCGGGACGGTGATGACCGCCTCGCTGACCTTCTCGCCCAGGTAGTCCTCCGCGTCGCGCTTCAGCTTCTGCAGGATCATGGCCGAGATCTCCGGCGGCGTGTATATCGTGCCGCTCACGTCAACTGAGGCGTCGGCGTTCTGCGCCGCCTTGACGTGATACGGCACGATCTTCATCTCTTCGGAGACGTCGCCGAACTTGCGGCCCATGAATCGCTTGATCGAGAACACCGTGTTCTCGGGGTTGGTCACAGCCTGGCGGCGGGCGACGCTGCCGACCAGCCGCTCCCCGCTCTTGGAGAAGGCTACGACCGACGGCGTCGTGCGGCCACCCTCGGAGTTGGGGATGACTGTCGGCTCGCCGCCTTCGAGGACGGCCATGCAGCTGTTGGTCGTCCCCAAGTCGATGCCGATTACTTTGGCCATAGATGGTCCTCCTTACCTGAATGAGTGCAATGGAAGTATAAAATATGAGTCACTTGGTGTCAACTTTCTGCCCCAACCACCGAAGAAGCAAACCAGCGACCGCTCCAGTCGACTGTCCGACAGCCGGCCCGTCTGCGCGCCTCCTCGGCAGGCAACGGTGCGGCCGGCGTCGAACTCTCGTTCGCAGGTCGAGCAACGGCATGGAGGCCCAGTGAGCGACACAGATAGCGGCAGCGGTCGCATCTCCGTGCCGCGCTGGGTGCAGCTCGCCCTCTTGCCTGTGCTCGTCATCCTCGCCTGGTTCGTGTTCGTGAGGATCGGTGAGGCCATCTTCATCTTCATCTGCGCCGGCTTCATCGCCTTGGTGCTCAACCCGCTCGTGCATCTGCTCAAGCGGGCCCACGTGCCGCGCGCCGTCGGCGTGTTCGTCGTCTACCTCGTTTTCGTGGCCGCCCTGGTGGGCATCGGCGCACTCATCGGCCCGCCCATGGTGAGACAGCTGCGCAACCTGCTCAGCGCTCTCCCGGGCATGACCGCAGGCGCCAGTGGCAGCGTCGACCGCCTGCAGTCGTGGGCTAGCCGCCTGCACCTGCACCTGAACGTGCGCCACGAGCTCACGACCATGGCCGACTCGCTCTCCAACCGTATCCCTTCGGCCTCCCGGAGCCTGCTCAGCATGGGCATGTCGGTGATGCGCGCCGTCACCATCACCATCATCATCGTCGTGGTCTCCATCTACATGCTGCTGGACAGCAGGCGACTGGGGCGCTTCGTGGCCGACCACTTCCCCACCCACAGCCGCGAGGACGGCGACGCATACGTGGCGCTGGCGCAGAACGCGGTCGTCAGCTATGTGAAGGCGCAGGTCCTGCTCTCGGCCGTGCTCGGCACCAGCGTGGGCCTGGTCATGTGGTTCCTGGCCGCCATCGGCGCCTTCCCTTCCGGTGGCAAGTACGCCGTCTTCTTCGGTGCCTGGACGGCGGTGATGGAGGCCATCCCCTACATCGGCCCCGTGATGGCGGCCGTGCCGCCGACGATCGTGGCCCTCTTCCACTCGTCGCTCTCGGCCCTGTGGGTGATCGTCGCTTTCATCGTCATCCAGCAGGTGGAGGGGCATGTGCTCGTGCCGCTCATCATGGGCGGCCGCTTCCGCGTGCACCCGCTGATCGTCATCTTCGCCGTCCTGGCCGGTAACCAGATCCACGGCGTCGTGGGCATGTTCCTGGCCATCCCCCTCATCCCGTTGGTCAAGGAGACCATCGTCTTCATGCGCCCGCGGCTCGTCTTTGAGGGCCTGCGGCCTCGGCCCGAGCAGACCGAGCCATCCGAGGGACGAGCGCCACCCGGCGACGCCCTTCATCGTTCCTCTCCCTGAACTCGACGCGATCTTCGGCAAACCTCGCCAGGGATGCGTCGGCGGCGCGCCGGACTGCTATGCTGGCTCCATCGCCAAGCGACGCGGAGGCCACCGTGAGCCGTTCTCACATCAAGTCCCAGGCGCTGTTCGAGCGCATCAAGCGCACCGTCGCCGGAGGCGAGTCGAGCTACGCGCGGCTCCGCCACGGCGAGCCGCTGTGCATGGCGCGTGGCGAGGGGGCCCGCTTCTGGGACGTCGACGGCAACGAGTACATCGACTGGTGTCTGGGCTACGGCCCGCTCATTCTTGGCCACCGGCCGCCCAAGGTCGTCGACGCCGTGGTAGAGCAGCTCCGCGAGCGCGGCAGCATGTATACCTTCCCCCACGTGCTCGACGCCGAGGTGGGCGAGAAGATGGTGCGCGCCGTGCCGGGACTCGACCAGGTGCGCTTTGCCAACTCCGGCACCGAGGCCACGCTGGCGGCCATGCGCCTGGCGCGCGGCTACACCGGTAAGACGAAGATCCTCAAGTTCGAAGGCCACTACCACGGCTGGACGGACCAGCAGTGGATAAGCCTCGACTTCGTGCCGGGCTCGTCGGGCACGGAACGGGCGCCGGTGCCGCTGCTCATCAACGGCAGCCCCTCCGTGATGGCCGAGACGGTCGTCATCGGCGCCTGGCACCGGCCTGAGTACATCGGCGAGCTCATCGCGCGCCACCGGCACCAGCTGGCCGCCGTCATCTGCGAGCCGGTGATGTGCAACTGCGGCGTCATCCCCACCGACCCCGAGTGGTTGCTGCTGCTGCGCCAGCTCACGCAGGAGGCCGGCGTGCTGCTCATCTTCGACGAGGTCATCACCGGCTTCCGCCTCGCGTTGGGGGGCGCCCAGGGCCACTTCGACGTGCGCCCCGACATCAGCACCTTCGGCAAGGCGCTCGGCGCCGGCATGCCGGTGGCGGCCTTCGGCGGCAGCGCCGAGGTCATGGCTCTCGAGGCCGAGAACGTCGTCTATCACGGCGGCACCTACACTGCCATGCCCATGTCGCTGGCGGCCTCCAACGTGGTGCTGAGCGAGATGATCGACCACGAGGGCAGCTTCTACGGCCACCTGAGCGACGTCGGCAGCCGCATGATGGCAGGCCTGCAAGAGGCCGCCGACAGGCACGGCGTGCGCGCCGTCGTACAGGGCTACCCACAGGTCTGGCAGATCTTCTTCCTGCTCGACGACGCGCCCGACGACGCGGTCATCGACAACCTGCGCAGCTGCGTCGCCTACCAGGACTCCGACCGCTACTCCGTCTTCCAGGCAGCGCTCTTCGAGCGCGGCGTGTACGTCCATCCCGGCTCCGGTGAGCGCTGGTTCTGCTCGCAGGCGCACGGCACTGCGGAGGTGACCGAGACGCTGGCCGCCGTGGACGAAGCGATGGCCACGGTCAAGCGCGAGCTGGGCTGAGCGACAAGACGGTCGCTGGCTTCGGCAGCCTGATCGTTGCCGAATCGGCTGCCGAAACGGCCAAGCGGTTGCCGAACCCTACACGTACGCGCGAGAGGGTATAGACTTGTGCGAGCGGGCCCTTGGCCCGCGCGCAGAGACGCAGCGCGAACCACCAACGGATAGACTCCACGGAACGGCCGCGACCGTGGGTCGCAAGCTCCCAAGGCTACTGCGGGGTGATAGTCGACGTTACCACGCGCACGACCAGACCATTCCCTCTCCCAAGGAGCGAACCCAGCATGACCAAGACCATCGATCGCCAACGTATCGCCGAGCTCACCAAGAAGGAAGAGCAGCGCCTCGAGGACTCGACACCCAAGTCGTTTGCCATGTACAAGCGCGCCGTGAAGTCCATGCCGATGGGCGTCGCCTCCACCTACCACGCCCGCGACCCGTACCCCATCTACTTCACGCACGGCAAGGGCTCCAAGATCTACTCGGTGGACGGGCAGGAGATCAGCGACTTCCACAACGGCTACGGCTGCATGGTGCAGGGTCACGCGCACCCCGCCATCGTAGAGGCCATCCAGAAGCGCGCGCCCCTCGGCACGCAGTTCGGCCTGCCCACCGAAGACGCCATCATCATGGCCGAGCATCTGGCCGGCGCCTTCAAGCTGCCGAAGTGGCGCTTCGTCAACTCCGGCTCGGAAGCCACCATGGACGCCATCCGCGTCGCCCGCGGCTTCACCGGCCGCGACACCATCGTCAAGATGTTCGGCTCCTATCACGGGCACCACGACTACGTCATGGTCTCGATCGGCGCCGTCGACTACGGCAAGATCGGGCCGCGCGACAACTACGCCTCGCTGCCCTACGGCGGCGGCATCCCGCAGTGCTCCATCGACCTGACCATCCCGGTGGCGTTCAACGACGTGCCCAACATGACCAAGCGCATCGAGCGCCTGGTCGCCGAGGGTCGCACCCCGGCAGCGCTCATCATGGAGCCTGCCATGATGAACCTCGGCGTCGTGCTCCCCGAGCCCGGCTTCCTCGAGGCCGTCCGCGCCATCACCAAGAAGTACGGCATCGTCCTCATCTTCGACGAGGTCAAGACCGGCATCTGCACCGCCCGCGGCGGCTCCGTCGAGCGCTGGGGCGTCGTGCCCGACATGATCACGCTGGGCAAGGCCATCGCCGGCGGCACGCCGTGCGGCGCCATCGGTGGCAACGACGAGATCATGGACATCATCCACCAGGGCACCGTCTTCCAGGTGGGCACCTACAGCGGCAACCCGCTCTCCATGGCCGCCGCACGGGCGAGCTTCGAGCAGGTCATGACCGACGACGCCTACGCGCACCTTAACTACCTGAACGACCGCCTCGTCAAGGAATGCGACGCCATTTGCGCCAAGTACGACTTCCCCGGCTACACGGTCGGCATCTCGTCCAAGGGCTGCGTCAACTTCGCCTCCGGCAAGATCACCGACTACGAGTCGTTCATCAAGTTCCAGGACCACGAGCTCGTCGCTCTGGCGTGGCTCTACAACTTCAACCGCGGCGTCATCATCGCTCCTGGGCGCGAAGAGGAGTGGACGCTCTCTATCCAGCACAAGGACGAGGATATCGACCGCTTCGTCAACGCCTTCGAAGATCTCGTTCGCGACGTGACCGCGTAGGGCACAGCAAGCTCACCTAGCACAAAGCACAGAGCTGGCGGCAGCGAAGCCGCCGGCCGGCGACACACACAAAGGGCGGGGCGGTCATTCGAGACCGCCCCGCCCTTTTCCTTGCCGGACCAGAAACAGGCTGGACACCCAACCCCACCCCACTTTAGGATAGTGTTCGCCGCACTACGGTCGTCTAGAATCGTACCAGTGTTGCTACAAAGAGTGACCGTCAACCTCGGCGGTGTCACAGGGGGAGTCACGTGCCAGCTAGCCCGCTCGACCGCTACACGATCGACAGCGAACTCGGACGCGGCGCCATGGGCGTGGTCTACCTGGCGCACGACCAGAAGATCGACCGTCAGGTAGCCCTCAAAGAACTTCTGCTCGTCGAGAACCTCACGCCGGCAGTGCGCCAGGAACTCATGGACCGCTTCGACCGCGAGGCGCGCGCCGCCGGCAGGCTCAATCATCCCAACATCGTCGGTGTCTACGACGTCTTCACAGACCGCGAGCGCAGCTTCATCGTTATGGAATACCTTGACGGCGAGACTCTGGCCGACATCCTGGAACGCGGCCCGCTGGACGCCGACTCGGCGGCGGCCGTGACCTTGCAGGTGCTGAACGCGGTGGCGCACGCTCACGCCAACCAGGTCATCCATCGGGACCTCAAGCCCGACAACGTCTTCATCCTGAAGGACGGCGCCGTCAAGGTCACCGACTTCGGCATCGCCCATATCGGTGATCCCAGCGCCTCGCTGACGCGCGCCGGCACCATACTGGGCACCGTCGGCTATATGTCGCCCGAACAGCTGCGCGGCGAGCCCATAGACGAACGCAGCGACATCTTCGCCATCGGCGTCATGCTCTACGAGATGCTCGGTGGCCTGAACCCCTTTGGCACCGACGCGCCCACGGCCGTGATGTATCGTATCGCCTACGAGGAGCCCCAGCCGGTGCGGTCTCTGCGCCAAGGCGTGCCTAAGTACCTGGACGCGGTCATCCGCAAGGCCATCCACAAGGAGCGCGAGCAGCGGTACCAGTCGGCCGCCGCGATGGCCATCGACCTCGTGCAGCACAAGGGGCCCAAGGTCAGGCCGGCCACACTGAACCCGCCCCCGTTGGTGACGGAAGCCGCCGCCCAGCAGGCAAAGGCCGCAAGGTCAGCGCCGACGGTGATCGGAGCAGCACCGCCAGAGCTCGGCGAGCAGAGTCGCAGCGCAAAGGCCGCGCCTACAGTCATCGGCGTGGCGCCCCTGGACGAGCCGGCCCCGGCCGCCAAGTCCGCCCCCACGGTCATAGGGGTGGAGACGGTCGGACCGGAGGCGGTCGGAGCCGGAGCCCCCGAGGCGCGGGTCGTGGACGGCTCAGCCCCGGCAGAGCCGTCACCACCCGCCCTGGAGACGCCTGCGGCCGCTGGCGTAGGCCCGGTCGTGAAGAGGGCCCGGCTGCGCACGGCGGCGCTCATCGCCGCGGTCGTCGTCGTAGTCGTAGCGCTCATCGTCACCGCCATCGTGGTCTTCACAGGCTCGAACGCGCCGAAAGCACGCACACCGGGCACCGCACCGTCTGCTGTCCTCGACCCGCAGGTGCTACAAGGCCAAGCCAAGCGGCTCGACAGCATCGGCAGCAACATCGGTGCCGCCGCTGTGAGCTACTCGAACATAATCGCCGACTTGCAGAGAGCGGCGAAGAAGAACGCGTCCGAGTTGAAGAGCTGGCACCACAAGTGGCAGGGCTTGGAAACTGCGTACCAAAAGGCTCTGACCCACGACCGTGCCAACCCGGGCACACCTGGGTATTCCTATTCGAGCACGCAGTCTACGGTGCAGCCAAACCACAGCGTCCTAGTGACTCCGGTCACGGGGTATCACTCAGCCACGCCCGGCAGCCACACAGCAGTCCGTCCAGTCAACACGTTTGCCGTGACTGTGCACCTCGGCAACCAGCACCAGAAGCTGACAGGCCTGGCCGCCAGGTTCAACCAGCTCGCGCACAAGCTCTCCGCTACCCGGGCGGCGGCGCCCTTTGCCCAGACGGTCGCCGACGCCAAGGCCGCCATCAAGCTGGTGCAGAAGAAGCTGAAGGCCATGCGGCGGGCCACCTCCAAGGGGCTCATTAGCAAGGATCACTACGGGAACCAGGTGCTGGCTGCCAAGACGCTGAAGCTGCTCGATACGGCTGGCGTCGCCGCCTCCCTGCAGAAGATACGCGACGACCTCAAGGCCGCCGTCAAGAGTGCCAGTCTTGAGACCAGCATCCTCAGCTGGGCTACCAAGCAATAGGGGCGATACGAGGAGGCAAGGGCATGAAGTGTCCGAAGTGCGGCAGCGAGAACTTGGACGGGAGTACGCGATGCTCCGACTGCGGCGAGTCCCTTGCGGCAGCCACTGAGAGACCGGCAAGCCTGCGAGCCAGCCGCTGGGGCTGGATCCTGGCTGCCGCGGCGGTGATTGCCGTTCTGGTGGTCGTGCTCGTCATCGTCAGCAACGGGGGTGGCGGGTCCGGAGGCGCCGCCGGACCGAGCACCGCTTCGTCCCCGGGCCTCGACTCCCAGGCGCTGCAAAGCCAGGCCCAGGCGCTTGACAGCGTTGGCAGCAAGATCGGCGCCGCCGCCGTGAACTATTCGCAGACATTCGCCTCTCTGCAGAGCGCGGCGAAGAAGAACGCGTCCGAGTTGAAGAGCTGGCACCACAAGTGGCAGGGCTTGGAAACTGCGTACCAAAAGGCTCTGACCCACGACCGTGCCAACCCGGGCACACCTGGGTATTCCTATTCGGCCACTGTCACGGTACGCAATCCAAATGGCTCGTTCGCATTCAAGACGGTCACGAGGTGGCACCCAGGCACGCCCGGCAGTCACACGGCAGTCCAGCCGCGTAACACGTTCGCCGTGAGCGTGCACCTCGGCAACCAGTACCAGAAGCTGACAGGCCTGGCCGCCAGGTTCAACCAGCTCGCGCACAAACTCTCCGCTACCCGGGCGGCGGCGCCCTTTGCCCAGACGGTCGCCGACGCCAAGGCCGCCATCAAGCTGCTGCAGAAGAAGCTGGCCATGGTACACGCGATCTCCAGGGGACTCATCAGCAAGGATCGCTACGGCAACCAGGTGCTGGCTGCCAAGACGTTGAAGCTGCTCGATACGGCTGGCATCGCTGCCTCCCTGCAGACGATACGCGACGACCTCACGGCCGCCGTGAGCAACGCCGGCCTGCAGACCAGCATCCTCAGCTGGGCCACCAGCCAGTAATAGCGAACGAGGAGGCACGAGGGACATGAAGTGCCCAAGGTGCGGCAGCCAGAACCTGGACGGCAGCACAAGATGCGCTGCCGGGGGATCAACCACGGCATCGCCTGGGCCCGACCAACTGACCGCGGCCCAGCAGAAGGTCGTGACATGAGACGGGAACAGGACGACGGGGGGGTCGTGCTATTGG